>Ga0209573_1005717_pt1 | contig 10933 bp, 9 predicted proteins | sample TNRBio252014_DNA_FD_185870 | JGI IMG/M metagenome (GOLD analysis project Ga0209573, IMG submission 185870) | Wastewater treatment Type I Accumulibacter community from EBPR Bioreactor in Madison, WI, USA - TNR Reactor_6/25/2014_ DNA (SPAdes)... | ecosystem: Engineered > Bioreactor > EBPR >...
CATCAAATCACTTGCCGAAAAGCCAGATGCAATTCTATTTCAGCTTCTCTTCGACAAGGTTGCCCGACTCGGCGCTATTCACCAACCACAACCGTGTTCGAGAAGTCAATGATTGGCGAAGGTATTGATGGCAAGCTCCACACTTCCAGTGTGGAGTGCTTGCATTGCCAGTACCCCACCTTGGAAAGGTGGGGCTTCGCATGGCAAGCTCCACACTTCCAGTGTGGAGTGCTTGCATTGCCAGTACCCCACCTTGGAAAGGTGGGGCTTCGCATGGCAAGCTCCACACTTCCAGTGTGGAGTGCTTGCATCGCCAGTACCCCACCTTGGAAAGGTGGGGCTTCGCACAGCAAGCTCCACACTTCCAGTGTGGAGTGCTTGCATTGCCAGTACCCCACCTTGGAAAGGTGGGGCTTCGCACAGCAAGCTCCACACTTCCAGTGTGGAGTGCTTGCATTGCCAGCACCCCACCTTGGAAAGGTGGGGCATCGCCCGGCAAGCTCCACACTTCAGTGTGGACTGCCCGCCATACCAGCAGACTCACAGCTACGCGTCTTCTTCCTCTGCCTCGTCCTCGTCATCCTCCGCCTCCCACGCCAACGGCAACTGCTCCGCCGCCGGCAGTTCCGGCTCCTCGACCACCGGCACCGTCAGCTCATTGGCGTAGAAGGCCAGCCGCAGGTTATCTAGCACCGCCGCCTCGGGACGGACGAACTGGCCCTTGACCTGGGTACGGGGGATGGCGTTAAGCAGGGTTTGCAGGACGGCCTTGAAGGTCGCATCGCGCTTCAGGCCGGTGCGCAGCAAAAACAGATCGCACGCGCCCGGCCCGTCCTCCTCGTAGACCAGCATCGCCGTATGCAGCGCGTCGATCCAGTGGCTGAAGCTGAGCAGGTCAGGATCGACCATGCCCTTCTTGCGGCGCTGGGCCGGTCCTTGCATGACCACATACTGCCCCTTCTTGGCCGCGATGCGCTTGGTAGTCATGACATAGCTGTCCATCTCCAGCCCCAGGGCGATGGCCAGCTTGCGGCCCTCGTCGTAGGGGAACTCCTCGGCAGCGAACGCGTCCCAGGCCATGACGTACCAGTCGGTCACCGGGTCGAACTGGACGTTGCGGCCCTCCAGCAGCCCCTCCTTGCGCAGGCGGATCACTTCCTCCCTCGCCAGGTCGAGGGCGGTATCAGGGCGCAGCGGCTTGGGCTGGCCGGTCTTGGGGTCGATCTCGCTGGTCAAAACCGGCCAGTGCTCCGAGATCACGCTCAGCGTCGGGCCGAAGGTGCTGATGTACAGATCGACGCCGCGCATCCCCTGCGCCATGTACTCGCGCGCCTTCTCGCGCGCCACCGAACGCACTTGCCCCTGGATGTCTTCCCACCATACGGGGTCGGAAGGGGTAGACAAGTACACAAGGGGGGAAGGGGTAGACAAGTAGACAAGGTCGGAGGGGGTAGACAAGGCGTTCGGCCCTCGTGTACTTGTTTCCTTGTCTACTTGTCTACTTGCTTCCCTCTTGCGACACACCAACAAGATCGTGCTGGCCGCCGCGTTCTTCTTGGCCTGGTGCAGACTGTGCTCGCTTTCGGTGTGGACGGGCCAGGAGGCCTTGATGGCGAAGCCAGCGCTGATCAGGGCGGTGGCCAGGGTGTCCCAGGCTTCGACCCGCTTGTGGGTGAACATGACCGTCAGCACGCCGTCGGGACGCAGGACGCGGTGCATCTCGCGGAAGGCCGCGGCCATCTTGCGTTCGTAGTCCTGCTCGGCCAGCTTCTTCTTTTTGCTGCCCATAGCCTCGAAACGGGCCGGGTTGGCGACGGCCTCGTCGTCTTTGTTGGTCAGCTCGTCGCCGAAGAACTCTGGGAACAGATGGCCGACGCTGCGCTTGAGCCAGACGTAGAAGAAGTCGGACAGCTCGGCGTATTGGACGTTGTCGTAGTAGGGTGGATCGACCGTAATGCAATTTACGGAACTGGAAGGCACTCTTACCAGGTTAGACGCCGATCCTTGATAGATGCTCAACCTATCTGCAGTTCCCGGCTCATTTGGCGCTCCAAGAGCGGTTTGACTCGGATGCACCAGTTCAGCAATCTCCCGGTAAGCATCTGCAATCTGACTGATTGACCATGGCAAGAGATTGGCTGACGCATCGAACTCGGCATGACTGGAAACAAAGGCAAAATCATGCCTGTCAAAAACGCTTCGTATGCCTCTCCCAGGGTCAAACCGGCAGTTGCGATTGTTGTAGATCACCACTTTGTCCAACATGACACCCAGATACGTCTCAATTGCTTCCGCGCGCGCCGGCTGCACGCGCAGGCGCATTTCTGCGATCACTTGATCTTGCGCTTCACGAAACACAGCAATCGAAAGCAATTGTCGAGGTGCGAAGAAGTCAGACCATCTCGGCATCCCATAGATCAGGGGGCGATTATCATTGCCACCTGGGAACGTTTCGGTTGGGATGATATCCCTGGCAATCCATTCCGTCTTTTTTCGAGCAAGCGCCTCTTCTGCCTGGCGCCATGCTTCCAAGTCCTGCCTGGTCGGCGCGCGAAACTCGAACCCACCCGTCACCTTCACCGCCACCGTATACAGCACCTGCCCCATCCGCCCCGCCTGCGCCTCGGCTTTGATATAGTCGCCGTCGATGGGCTGGCCTGTCCACGGAGAGCGGCCCACGCCGCGGCTGATGGTGCCGGCGTCGGGCTTGGCCTTGGCGACGTCGCGGCCGGTGACGATCGCGAACTGCGGCGCGTCCATGCCCGGCTCGGCGATCAGGCGCACGGCCACGGGGTCGCTGCCCTTGCGCAGCCACCAGTTGGGGCTGAGCGGCACCGGCTTGCCGGTCACCGGGCAGGCCACGGTGCGCGCCCAGAGGTAGGCCGCGCCTTCTGCGCCGGGAGGCAGTGGAGTGAAGTAGGGTTGCAGCTTCGGCTTCACCAGCTCATACCAGCGCTGGCCCCACTTCCTGATGTCGTCGGCCAAGGAGGGGCCGAAGCGGGCTGGGAAGTCTAACGTGGCCTTGAGGATCACGGCCGCCACCGGGTTCAGGTCGTTGGCGATGGTGGTGAAGCCGTAGCGCAGCGCCTCGAAGGGGATGGAGCCGCCGCCGGCAAAGGGGTCGAGCACGGACAGGTCGCACGTGCCCCAGGTGTGCTCCAGCAAGTCCTGCATCAAGGCCAAGTCCTCGGCCGAAGGGTTGATTGTGAAAGCGCGGGGGTAGGTGTAGGGATTGGCAATGATCTTGCCTGCTTGACGTGCTTGCAGGAGTAGATCGCGTCCCTGAACTGGATCGCCAAGGATGCCCAGGAACTGCCGGAACCACTTGCGGTAATTGTCTTCGGAGGGAAACCTCTGCCGCAGCTCAACGGGCCAGTCAGGCGACCATTGAGGCAGCACACCGCCCAAGATAGCAGCTCGACTTACGGTTAGCGGCCGGCGCGCCCACCAAACGTGCAACCTGTTCAACGGCGGTTTGCGCGCAGCGCTAGCATCGCGCAGGCTCTCCGCGCCAATGGCCTCGATGGGCAGCCAGGATTCGATGAGGAGGGGGGGATGGGACAAAGGGGACGCTCCTGTGGCCCGCGGGTGTCGAGCCGTCGACGGTTAAGGGCGCTGCTCTGACGTGGAGTTTTGGTGCTCTCCCAGCGGCCCGAAGTAGAAGGTGTCTGTTGCAGGATCAACAGCGAACCGAAATCGTTCAAGACAACCGGTCAACCCCAAAAACGACGGAAGCATGCCCCACGCTTCGCCAAATTCGGGATCGGGCACAAACGCCGTGACTTCCAGGGCTAACGAACTGCCTCGGTCAGCACGTATCCTCATCTGAAGCAGATGAAGCCCCCCATTCACTGAGGCGCCTCGGATCGATAGGCGGACATTCTCCAGCGCGCTCGCAGCATCAAGCCCGATGGCGTCGGCGATTTGCGGTGCACAGATTACGTACGGCGTTCCTGTGTCCAGGATAGCTTCGGTGAGACTGCCCTCAAGCTGTACCGGAAGCAACAGCCGTGATGATCGCTCGTCTCGGCCTATCGGCAGCTGACTGTACTGAACGGCTCCGGTGGCAAAAGGGCCATTGTCCGCAAAGAAGAGAAGCATGATCATGCCACCGTGTAGAGGATGTCTTCCCTCTTGCCGACGCGCTCAATCAGAGCAGTCAGAGTCGCAGCTACCCCAAGGAGTCGGCCCGCTTGAACGGCCACCCATTGGTTGCGATACTGGTCACGATGATCCTTCAGCCACTGAACGTTTTTCGCCATGTTGGGATCAGGTGGTAAATCACTGCGAACGACGCCGGCCGGCGTCAGAATGCGGGCGGCTTTCTGCAGCTCGGCGTGTTCAGGATGCCGCTGCGCCCCTTCCGTTGCCAGCTTGCGCGCCGCCAGCGGCGCATCGGCGCTGATCGCCAGGCGCACCGCTCGCATGATCGCGCCAGGCGGTTGCTCGGTCCAGTCGACGCTCGCGTAGGCCGCGATGAAGCGGCGCTCGTCGGCAGCCTCGGCAGCAATGCGCAGATGCTCCCACACTCCGGCTAAGTTGTGGCTTCCGTTCATCGTCGTTCCAGTGCTCGTAACTTCCAACGCGTCCACGTCGTACTCCGCCAATGTAGGTGCATCTACCCCAGTTTGGGCCATTTCTGTGCGGAAGGGCACTTGCAGCGGAGACCAATGTAACTCATAGTCAGCTAGCGTCACATCATGAAAAGGCGAACTCGTCCAGCCAGTGTTGGTCTGGTTGGCATAGATGGGCAACGAGTAGCGTTCCAACGCTAAGGACGCGATGAAGCCGTCAGGTACGTTTCGGTGACTTGCCTGAAGAGCGGTTGTCATGTCAGCACACCTCTATAGGTCTTGAACCAAAGACAGCTAGGCTTCTGTCAGAGAGACACCAGCGAAAAGCCCTATAGATCACCTGGTGGTACCGATTGACACGCTCGCGAAGCTCAGAAAGAGCGACCTGTCCCTGCTCGAAGTAATCGAAGTCTAGCTGGAAATACGGTTCGGCTTCGGTGCTGTTGAACACAAAGCGTAGAGCTAGCTTGCCCTCTCGGTCTGGCAGAACTAACTGCGAGGTCCACTCCTCCGGGTCGCTCCATGCCTCGCTGTGCAACACAGCGATCAGTTCGGGACGGACCAAGCCTAGAATATCCGGGATGTTGTCCAACCCAGTGGTGGTGCGGTTCAGCCGGTTGACATAGCGCAACCCGATGCGACTTGCATAGGCCGGACGGTATGTAGCCTCCACAGCCTTGCTAACCACCATGAGGTCATCGACAAAATTCGACCAGTGACGGTATCGAGTGGTCGACAAGGCGAAGAAATCAACTGCCAGCGTTGCAGTAGTATGCCCGTCCTTACTGGTGAAGCGCAGCAGCCGAGGCGGCAGTTCCGCCGAAGGCTCGCCGATAGCCCCTGCACCAGGGATCGACAACTTGAATGGCTGTTCGATACCATACTCCGGAAAACGCTGCCGAATGCGCTCCTGGAACTTGGTCGGCTGCTCTTTGGCGATACGCAGGATCGGTGGATATCGCACCTGACAGATCACCTCTGCCAAAGGTGGGTTTGCCAGCGGTATTTCCGTTTTCTCGGGAAACTGCAGAGACATGATGGCACCTCCGAGCGAACAAGCATAACAAACGCCCCCAAGTATACACCATTGGTGAAACTATTGAAACTGGGATGAGCTGCTGGTCGCAGGCTGCATCATTCGCCGGCAAGCAGCACCCGCAGCGCCTTCTGCGCCCGCTCGGCTGTGTCCCTGGCCGTACATTTGCTGTACCAGTAGTAGGCTTCCTCCGGCGGCATGGTGCGGATGCCGTGGGAGATGGCCTCGATGCGGCCGGCCTTGCTCAGCGGCTTGATGGCCAGCATCACCAGGCCCAGCCGCACGCCTAAGGCCTCGGGCAGGTAGAAAGGCGCTTTGCGTCCTGGCCCCAAGTCGGTGGGCTTGTAGCCGGCCTGGCGCAGGGCTTCGATCACCTGGTCGGCCACGGCCCGCAGCGTGTCGCCGCCCAGGGTGACCACGGTCGTCAGGCGCGCCGGCCCCTTGTCGTACAGGTGATCCTCGGCCGGCTGCACCACCCGCTGGCGCAGGGCGAGTGCGTAGCCGGTGGCCGCCGTGGCCTGCGGGTCAGGGACAACCTGTAACTCGAAAGGCCGGGCCTGGCTGGTTCCTTCGCTGTCATCCGAAGAAGCAGGAGCAGTTTCGACTACCAGGCTGGGCAGGCTGCCGTTGGGTGAGGCAGCGGCATTGCCAGGGCTGATGGCCAGGTCGACCGTGAACAGGTTGCGCTGGCCGCGCAGCGGGATCATCTGCGGCAGCCGTTGCGGATCGCGCAGCGCCCAGCCGTACATCGGCGCGCGGTAAGAGCGGCCCCCCAGGTGCTCGTCCCTGCGCGCCGCGTAGGCGACCTCGTCCAGGGGCATGATGTCCACCAGCTCTACGATCCCCACCACGCCGCCGATGGGCAGCGCTTTAGGATCAAAGCCGTGCTGCAAGCACACTGCACGCTCGATCTCCAGCGAAGCATGGATGGCCAGCGGCCCGCGGTAGTCCCGGGTGTAGGTGCGCAGATCGAGGGTCTTGCGGCCTTGCAGGATCAGCTCGGCCCAGGGTTGGCGGAAGCTCAGTGCTTTCATGGGGTCTCGCCATACACGGGCGTCGCGCTGACGTCCAGCGTGCTGACGCCCATATTGGTCAGGGCGTCGCGCATGTCGCCGAACTGCCTGTCGCCCAGCGCCAGGTCGCCGTCGAAGTCCACCACCAGCCGGAACTCGACGTTCAGCGAGCGCAGCTTCTTGTCCTTGACCAGGGCGTCGCTGACCTGCTTGATGCGCTGGTAGCGTTCCCAGCCGCCCTGGAACTTGATGGTGACCTGTTCGTTGGCCCCGTCGCCGAACTCGACGATCAGGTTGAGCTGGATGCCGAAGGTGGCCTTGCCCATCTGGGGGATGGCGAGGCCCATGGCGACCAGATCGTTGGCGCGGCCAGCTTCGATGCCGCGGAAGGCCAGCTCCAGGCGGTGCAGGGCTACGGCGCCGTGCTCCTGCGCCTGGTCGAGGATCTGCTGGAAGGCCTGCGTGGGTACGCCGTGTCCGCGCAACTGGCTGGGACGCCCGCCGCCCAGCAGCGCATCCAGTTCCTCGTCCGATGGCCCATCCTCCTCTTGCTCGACCGTTGCGCCACCCCCTGGCGGCTGTGGCGGCGTCCACTTGCCCTTGATGCGCAGGCCCAGCCGCCGCGCTTCCTCCGGCGCATACAAGTGCATGTCGTCGCTGATCTGCCAGACTGTCAGCGGCGACTCGTGGTCGTAGGCAAAGTCCTCGCCGGCCGCGTAGTAGAGCCAGGTCTGGGTCTTGACGCCGTTCTCGATGCTGCGCTTGAGCTGGTTGACGTCCAGCAGCAGCGGCAGGCCGATCTTGCGGGCGAACGCGCGGCGCAAATCCTCGGTGCTCATCTCGACCTGGTTTCGGTCCCAGGCCTTGGCTTTCACGTAGGGGCCAGATTTCGGCGGATCATCGGCCGCCAGCGCCTTCTGCAAGGCCCGCAGCACCCGCACCACCACGTTGCTCTGATCCTGGTCGGTGTCGCCCTGGTCTTGCGGCGGCATGGTCTCGCGGCGCAGGTAGCTGTGGCCCTTGGGCGCGTCGCTGCTGGGGTAGAACAGGTAGCGAAAGGCCGTGGTGATGGCCAGGCGCACCTGCAGCTCGGCCGCCTCGCCCATCTTGCGCAGCTCCTTCTGGTGCTCCTTGTGGAACTCCTGCATGCGCTGGGCATTGCTGGTGATGCGGTTGATGGCCAGGTAGCGCCGCGCCACGGCCACCATGTTCTCGGCCTGATCCTCGTCGGCGATCAGGAAGACCAGGTTGTTGGGGTAGGCGCGGAAGCTCTCCAGCGCGCCGGCGTGCTCGTAGAGATGGCGCACCAGCTCGGGCGGCGTCTCCTGGTCAGCCTTGAGTTTGACCGCGTCGAAGTGCATGATCACCAGCTTGGGCTTGCCCGCGTCGTCGTCCACCTCGGCCGGCGTGCTGGGGAAGGGGATCGGCTTCATGAAGCCAGCGCGCCAGATGCGGCGCACCCGCTCCTCCACCTCTTGCTTGGCGCGGGTCAATCCGACCAGCGGGGTCTCATCCTCGACGATCTTGTTCAGCGAAGGCTCGGTCTTGAAGCGGTAGCGAAAGCCGTCGTACTCCAGGAACCAGGCCGTCTGGTAGAGGCGTTCCAACGCGCGGCCAGCCACGGCCGGATCGTCGCCGTCCTTCTCCGTTGGCGTGAGCGTGGCCAGCAGCAGCTCCGGCGCTTCGACGCCGCTGGCGATGCCCTGGGTCAGGCTGTGCAGCAGGATGGTGGTTGCCAGCCGGCGCGCGTAGGGCGGCTTGCCCGAGGCCAGCAACGGCCGGTCCACCTCGGCTGCGTGGGAGGGAATGCCTAGCACGGGGCTGACGATGTCGGCCTCGCAGACCTGCTTGAACTTGGGGCGATCCAGCCGGCTGGTGAGATCCTCGACGATGGCCGGCTTGGACAGGTCGACGTGGTAGGGGTGGATCAGCCAGGCGTTCTTGGGCTGTTCCTCCCACAGCGCTCGCACCACGTTGGCCAGCAGGCGCAGGGCGCCGCGCGTGCGTTGGAAGTTGGGGATGGTGGCAACCTTGAGGTTGAGCACCCGGATCAGCTCAGGATGGAAGGGGTACGAGGTCTTGAACTCGTCCAGGTAGTCGCCGCGCAGCGCCCGGTCGTGCAGGGACGCGCCCTGTTCGCTCAGCCGGTGGTAGTAGCCGCCGTAGCGCTGCACCACGGCCGGCACAGCGTTGCGATCCACCCGCTCGAAAAGGCGATGGACGACGATGGCTGCGATCTCGTTCTCGCCGGTGGGGGTCAGCACCCGTTCCTGGCGGGCTGACACCTTAAGCGCCTCGGCCAGGCTGGCTTGCAGGCCGGCCGTCTCCTTGCCGAAGGCATCGCGGTCGCTGGCCATGGTCAACACCAGCACCACGCGCTGCTTGCTGGCCACAAACTCCATCAGCGTCATCAGGAAGGCGACAGTCTGATCGGCCAGCGTGCCCTCGCCGGTGGCGGTCGGCACGCCGCTGGCGCTGCGCAGGTGGCGGGCGATCTCGTCGATCATGATCAACGTGGGCCGGTCGCCGACGATGGCCTCGAACAGCGCGGTGCCTGGGGCTGCGCGATCCCGGTCGCTGTTGGCCGCCAGGGCAAAGCCGGCCGCGCCGCCCAGTTGGTAGGCCAGCTCACCCCACAGTGTGTAGGTGGTCACGCCGTCGGCAGGATGGGTCATGCCGTTGCTGGGGTCCAGGTCGGAGCCGACGACGCCGGCCACCAGCACCTCGCCCGGATCGGGCAGGCGCGCAGAACCCAGGCCAAAGCGCTGCAGCGCCTGTGGCGGCGCATGGCCGGTGGCGGTGTGGTAGAGGGCAATCAAGTTGTGGGTCTTGCCGCCGCCAAAGGAGGTCTCCAAGCGGAGGATGGGGCTGCTGGTGGGCGCCTGGCCTGTCACCCGCCCCAAGACCTCGCTCAGGAGGGTGCGCAGGCCATCGGTGGGGTAGCTGTTGGCGAAAAAGCGGTCGGGGTTTTGGTAGACCTCGTCGGCCTTGCCGTCCATGACGTCGCGCAGACGCGCTGCGAACATGTCCTCGCTCAGCGCGCCGCGGCGGACTTCGTCGCGAGGGGTGCAGGTGTCGAAGATGGTTTGCATCGTTGCAAGCTTTCCAGGGTGCTGGCAAGCCAGGGCCGCTCGATCAGGAAGGTTGGAAGATCGTACCGCCCTACTGGGAAGGAGGACACTGCGGACAAGATCGTAGCAGTGACCGGGACGACGAGACGCCCTATTCTAGCCTGACTCGCGCAAAACGTCAATGCCTGAGTCGTTGGCCAGGTCCAACTGCATGACCGTCAGCGTCACTCCATCCTGTGTCCGCTCGCCGGTGCGGAAGAACCCCAGGCGTTCATACAAGCCCTGCGCGTGCGTTGTCTCCAGGACAACGTGTTGGCAGCAACGCAGCAAAGAGGTTGAGCAGGGTGGTCTGGCCCAATCGTCGGTGCTCATGGCTGCTGCGTGCCTGTCATCTGCGCCAGTTCCTCGATCTCTTCCCTAGTGAGCACCGAGCAGCTCCCAGTCGCAGCGTAAGCCAGCAGGATCTGCTGCGCGGCCTGCTCGATCAGAATGCTGCGCAGCAGGGCTTCGTCGCTGCTGGCCGCCACCAGCGCCAGCCCGTGGTTGCGCAGCAACACGGCGTTGTGCTCGGCGATGGCCTGCCCCACGGCATCGGCCAGCGCCTGCGATCCCGGCGTGTTGTACGGCAGCAGCGGAACCTCAGCGCCCACGGCCAGGTAGAAGTCGGGGGAAATCGCGCCGATGCCCAGCCCCGCGCAGCCCAGCGCCAGGCAATGGGGCGGCTGGACGCGCAGCACGGTCAGGCCGTCGGGCCGGGCGCGGTAGCAGGCCAGGTGCAAGGCGTATTCGCTGGAGACGCGCGCCAACTGCCAGCTGTTCTGGCCCTCGATGGATAACGGCACAAAATCGGCTGCGCTTAGCCGGTCCAACTGCGCGCCGGCCGGCGAGAGGTAGCAGCGCTCCTCCCAGCGCAGGCTGACGCTGCCGGCCGCCCCGCGCACGAAGCCGTTCTCCACCAGCTTGCGCGCCACGGCCGCCAGGTTGACCAGACGAGAGTCAAGGGACATGGGGTACTCCTTTCATTGATGGCGCAGCCCTCAGGGAGGAGAGGGACTGGAGGGTAAAGAGGGAACACCGAAGGTTCGTGCAGACAATCTCATTTCCCTCATTTCTGTAATAGTCAGAAACATAATGCAAAGAGCACTAGATTCACCGTCGTTTACATCAGCCAAATGCGACCTGCAAACTCGTTCGGCGATAGTCCAGGAATGGCGAGGCCTTGGTGTGGACGGTCGTTGT
>Ga0209573_1005718_pt1 | contig 10931 bp, 8 predicted proteins | sample TNRBio252014_DNA_FD_185870 | JGI IMG/M metagenome (GOLD analysis project Ga0209573, IMG submission 185870) | Wastewater treatment Type I Accumulibacter community from EBPR Bioreactor in Madison, WI, USA - TNR Reactor_6/25/2014_ DNA (SPAdes)... | ecosystem: Engineered > Bioreactor > EBPR >...
GAGGGTGCTTTGGTTGCGGATGATGCCTGCCGTGATGCCGGTTTGGGTACGGATGCTCTGGAAAGGCTCGCGGACGGCAAACAGCAGTTCGTCGTCCCGGAATTTGGGTTGTTTGCGCTGGAGGTTCTTTTCAAACATGCCCGCCACGCCGTAGGCCATGTTGAAAACCGAGCTCAGCCAACCCGTGGAGCCCGCCGGCGTAGACACGATCAGTCCGCTGGAGGATTGTTCTTCCACCGTGTTGTTGAACGCGATTTTGTAGCGGGCGGAAATGTGCGTGGCGGCGCCGATGAACAGCTCGTTGAACGCCAGCAGGCGCTGTCCGTCGTTCAGGCGGGCTTCCGCAAAACGCATGGTTCTGGAAGGGAAGCGGTTGGACAAAACCTGCTCCACGCCCCCGATGAAGTTGGTCACGTCGAACGGCAGCAACACGCCGTCGTAGCGCTGTTTGTCGGGGTTCACGGCCACCATCGGGATGCCTTTTGAGTATTTGGCGGTATTGGCCACCAGCCCGTCCTGTCCGATGACGACGATGAGGTTTTTTTCGGAAAAAATGAACGACGGCATGTAGGCCCGTTCTAAGATTTTGTGTTTAATGACCTTCGACAAGCGGGTTTGCAGGGCGTTCAAGGAATCGTGAAAAGTTTCGTGTTCCAGCACGTAGTCTTCAAAATTCCCGCCCATGCGTTCGATGTAAAACTTCGCCTGAGCCTTCGTATTGAATCGCTCAATCAAAGACTCCAGGCGGGTTTTGTTTTTGACAATGATGGCGTATTCGGCGCTCATGTTCGTTAGTCTTGCCGGTCGTTCAGAAGCGAATCCAATAGGTCCGGACTGATGTTGAGCGTGCCGATTTTTCCCGCGTTTTCAGACAATTGGCGGAAAGCCAGCGCAATGTTGAATTTCGGATCCGGGTTGTTGCTCAGCGCCGTCAAGGTTTTCCAGTCCATGTCTTTGTAAGGCTTCAGCGTCGTTTCCAGAATATAGCCGCGGCTTTCGGCTTCTTTGCGGTCGTTCGCCGTTTTTTGTTCGATCAGCACCTTGCGCTGGTTCTCTAAAGCGATATCGGCCTCCATGTCAATTTCCCGCAACTTGCGTTCGTTTTCCGCGCGCTGTACTTCGGTTTCCATTTTTTTCTCCGCAATCTGTTTCTGTTTTTCCTCCACCGCAATTTCGGTATTCAGCTCGGTTTCCCGGATTTTCCGTTCCTGCTCCACCGCAAAATTCCGGCGTTCGTAAATGGCCTGGTCGGCTTCCTGTTGCAGTTTTTCGCGGGTTTCGGTTTCCAGTGCGCGGGTCATTTCCGGCGTGGCGGTAATGGCTAAGATGTTGGCGCCCAGGATTTCAATCCCCAGCATCCCAATGGCTTGTGAAGCTTTCAGCCCTTCCCGGATTTTGTCTTCGATCATTTTTGCGGAGCGAATGGCGTCCTTCAGCTTGATCCCGTGGATGTAGGAAGAAGTGGCCGTTTGCGCTTCGTTGATGATGCGCTGGTTGAGCTTCTCCACGTCGTTTTTTTTGTATTGCCCAAAATCGTTGACCGTAAAATCGAGCACATCCGCCAGGGTTTTGGGATTGCTGATTTTGTAGCTGATCTGGCCCTGGATGGTGACAGTTTGGTAGTCGTTGGTGGATTCGCTGAAAATGAACGGCAAATCGTTGCTGCCCATCGGAATGGCTACGATGGAACTATTGGGTGCAAAATAGAAAAAGGAAAGCCCTCGTCCTTCGTGTGCGATGTTGCCGTTTTTGTAGTGCAACACGTAGGTCATGGAGTCGAATTTGATGTGTTTAAAGCCAAACATGGGTTTTGTTTTTAAGTTTTTTCACAAGTGGTTGCGGCCTTTTCCTATCCTGCCGTTTTGTAAAGCAAATAGCAAGTATACAAAATTGCAACCCGCAAATTAGTAAAATTTTTTGGCGAAAAAATCCGCGATGTTTTTTCGGATGACGGCGTTTGCTCCGGCGCCTGTCGTACCCACAGCAGGAGATGTGCCAGCCGAGCGCACGCAACGAAACCCGTAGGCGATGGAACGCGGGCCGCCGCTCCAGGCCGCAAAATTGCGCCAGCCGATGGGGCTATGCGGGTTGAAATCCCCTTCTGGTTTACCATGTTCGTAATATCCGCCGCCGCGATACCCGAAGCCGCCACTGCGTTCGTCGTCGCCGCGTGGCCAATCTTCATTGGTGGCATAGCCGTAGCTGCTCAGGCGCCCGTCGCCGTGGGTGCCGAGGTAAGCGCGCCCAAGCGGGTGTCCGATACTCACTACCCGTTCCCAAAGGCTGCCGGCCAGGTCCAATGCGCCGCAGGCTGCTGCGCCAAAGATTGCGCGATTGCTGGCGTTTGACTGACTTTCCTGTACGCCCTTGCGGTATTTTACTTCATCGTCCACATCCACAAAACGGGCAAGTTGTTGTTTATCAGCAGTGCCCCACGGAAATTCGTGCGGAATGGGTTTGGCAGTTCCCCGGCACGCCTTTTCAAATTCTAATTCGGTCATGGGGCGCAAACCCGCCCAGTCAGCAAACCCGCAACCATCGTCCCAACTGACGAAATTGAGTGGCCGGTTGGGGCTTTTGGCCACGTACAGGCCCTTGCTCAGGTGGATGCTGCCCCGGTCTTTTTCGTAACCTTTTCCTGAAAAATTGACCCGAAAATAACTCGCCTGTTTGCCAAGTGCATTTAAAAACAGCGCATATTGTCCTTGCGTGATTTCGTATTTCATGATATAAAAAGCTGCGACGCCTTTTGGGAATGCTGCCGGAACGGGACCTTTACCGTCGCCCTGGTATTCGGGTTCAGAGGCTTGGTAGTTCAGGCTGCCTGGCGTATCGCCCACCGGGATGATCGCGTTTTCTTCCTTAATGGAATAGAGTTCGGCTGATTCGCCGGATTCGCCAACCCGGAAAAACGAAGCCGCTTTTTGCGCGGCCGGATCAGGATCACCCAGCGTAAATGCACCCGATGGAACCAGTGCCATTTCGATGGCGTGGAGCATCCAGACGCCGTCTTTGGCGTTGAGTCTGCCAAGTCCGGCAGGATCGAAAGCTAATTCCAGCGCCCATGATACGTTGCCCCGGTAGTTTTTTGAGAGGTAAACAAACATCCCCACGCGGTCGGCGCTAACTTCAAGCTCCGGCGCGGGATGGTTGCCGCTTTGCCCTAAAACGCGATGTCCTTCAGGTCGAAGCAATAAATGCCGGCTGTTGTATTCGGGGTCGTTGGGTTTGAACTTCAGAAAAATCCAGGCTGCATCGTGGTTGTTCATGGCCGGGTCGCGCCAGGCATTTTCCCAGGAGAGCGTGCAACGCACAATCAGGTTGCTGCCAACTGTTTCGGTTTTCAAATCCGTTACGCGGATATTGGCCGCAGAAAGGTGAATGGTAAACGCCAGGAAGAGGATCCCCGGCAGGTAGCAGGATTTTTTCATAGTCGGGTGGTTTGAGTTGGAAAATGTAATGCAATATAAAACATGCGCGCTATATTTACTTTGAAATGCATCCTAATTTTGGCACGATGATTACACAACCCGCCGACCATTCATCATGCGAATGCGCCGCTCATCCCTTTTTGCTTGCCGAGCATCTGTTCGGCCTGTACCTTGCCCGAAAACTATAAAATCATGATCAAACCACTGTTGTTATTCTTTGGAATCGGATTTGCCAACCTTTTATTTGCGCAGGATATAACCGGCGACTGGCATGGGCAATTGGACATCCAGGGCGTCAAACTGCGCTTGGTTTTGCACATTCAGCAAGAGGGCGATGGCCTGAAAGCGACCTTAGACAGCCCCGATCAGGGCGCATTCGGTTTGCCTGCAGGCGAAATTCATTACGCAGCGCCGGTGTTGACGTTTGCCATGCCCAACCTCGGCGTCACCTACAAAGGCGAATGGCAGGCGGCTTCCGGTAGTTTCACCGGCACGTTCACGCAGGGCGGGCAGGGATTTCCGCTTGAGCTTGGCAGGGCGGCTATCGAAGCGGTGAAACTGGAGCGTCCGCAGGAACCGCAGCCACCGTTTCCGTACCGTTCTGAAGACCTTACGTTTGTGAATGAAAAAGCAGGCGGCATTAAATTAGCCGGCACCCTGACTTTGCCGGAAGGCAAAGGTCCCTGGCCTGCAGCCATCCTCATCAGCGGTTCCGGCCCGCAAAACCGGGACGAAGAACTGCTCGGCCACAAACCATTTTTAGTCATTGCAGACCACCTGACCCGCAAAGGCATTGCTGTCCTGCGCTTCGACGACCGCGGCGTGGGCGCTTCGGAAGGGGATTTTCAGGCTGCAACTTCGGCTGATTTTGCCACCGATGTAGCCGCTGCAGTGAAGTTTTTGCGCCAGCGACCGGATATTCGCCCTGCACAGGTTGGCCTGATCGGTCACAGCGAAGGCGGCTTAGTGGCGCCGATGGTGGCGGCGGAACTGCCGGAAGTGGCTTTTGCGGTCTTGCTGGCGGGGCCGGGTGTGAATGGCGAAAAAGTCATTATCCACCAATCTGCGCTGATTAACGCCGCCACCGGAAAATCCGAAGCCGTCATTCAGGAACAGCTAAAATTGTCGAAAGGCATTTTTAAAATTTTGCGCAAGCAGGGGGATAAAGCCAAAGCGGAACAAGCCATTCGCGCCTATTTACAAGCCGAAATTCCCAAACTTTCGGAAGCGGCCAAAACCGACTTTGAACCGATGGATCAGGTCATCGAACAACAATTGAAACAACTCAACACCCCCTGGATGCAGTTTTTTCTGACCCACGAGCCAGTCCCGGTCTTGTTGAAAGTGCGCTGCCCCTTGTTGGTACTCAATGGAGAAAAAGACCTCCAGGTAGATCCTGCTCAGAACATTCCGCCCATTGAAAAAGCGCTGAAAAAAGCCAAACACAAGGACTACACGATCCAGGTTTTGCCAAAACTCAACCATTTGTTCCAACATACGGAAACCGGGAGTCCATCGGAATACGCAAATATTACCGAAACGTTTTCGCCGGAAGCGCTGGAGATGATGGCTGCCTGGATCGGGAAGCGGTTTAAGTAGTGTAATTCAGCCAATTCAACCAACCATCGTCATGAGCCGATTTTCGCCATTTTGGATTGCACAAACAGGAGGATGGGCCTTGTTCACCGTTGTCAACCTGGCATTGCAGCAGTCTGTGAAATTCGATTTCCGGTGGATGGTGATTGAAGTGATGGCAGGCGTCACCGGGTTTGCAGCGACGTTGTTGTATCGGCAGCTTATTCTCCGATTGGGCTGGCAAACAAAGCCGTTGTTGACCTTGATCCTGCCGGTATTGGTTGCTTCGGTGCTGTGCGCGGCGCTTTGGAGCGTGGCGTTTGCCTTGATTGCAAAGCCGTTGATGTGGCTGATGGCGCTAAAAGAATTGCCTTTTTTTCATTTATTTCTTGGCGTTTTCATCAACGGGGTCATTATTGTCATCGCCTGGTCGGCTCTCTATTTTGCTTACCAGTATTTTTCAAAATATACGCGGAATGAAGCGGAAAAGTGGCGGCTGCAAATTGCGCTGCGCGACGCTCAATTGGGGCAGTTGCGGTCGCAGGTGCAGCCCCATTTTTTGTTTAATGCCCTCAACAACATCCGGGCTTTGGTGCTGGAAAACCCGCAACAGGCCCGTTCGATGATTACGCATTTATCCGATTTGCTGCGTTATTCGCTTACCTCCTCCAGCCATGAAAAAACAACCTTAGAGCAGGAAATCGAAATCACCGGAGACTACTTAGCATTAATGGCCATCCAGTACGAAGACCGCCTGCATACCCGCATTGACCTCCCGGAGGCTTTAAAACCGGCGTTGATCCCTCCGATGTTGATTCAACTTTTGGCAGAAAATGCCATCAAACACGGCGTCGGCAAAAGACCCGAAGGCGGGTCGGTTCATATTCAGGTTGGTCGGCAAGGGGATGATTTAGAAATCATTGTGGCCAATCCGGGCGTTTTTTCACCCGGAGTGCCGAACTTAGACGACCACCTTGGGGTCGGGTTAAACAATATCCGGGAACGACTAACTTTGTTGTACGGCACCCGGGCGGAATTCCAAATCACTTCCGGCGAGGGGTTGGTTCGTTCGATGGTGCGACTGCCGCTTGAATGGATAGCATCAAAACCAGAAGCATGAAAGCAATTATTGTAGAAGATTCCAGGCTGGCCCGGGTAGAATTGCTGACGCTGTTGCAGGCGCACCCGGAAGTAGAAGTGGTTGGCGAAGCGGCCAATGCCGAAGAAGCAAAAATTTTGCTGAGCAAGACGGAAACGGATTTGTTGTTCCTCGACATCCAGTTGCCAGGCGCTAACGGATTTGAACTACTGGAAGCTTTGGATGAAGTGCCTGTGGTCATTTTTACCACAGCTTACGATGCCTACGCCCTGAAATCTTTTGAATACAACGCGCTGGATTACCTGCTCAAACCCATCAAACCGGAGCGTTTGGCCCGAGCCATTGAAAAGGCGCTGGCCCAGCAAATTCAACGCCAGTCGGGCGCCGAACGCTTAGACCTGGAACACCGAATTTTTGTCAAAGACGGCGAGCGCTGCTGGATTGTTCGCCTCGGCGATATCCGCATCCTGGAGGTTTACGGCAATTACACCCGCATTTACTTCGAAGACCAGCGTCCCTTGGTATTGCGTTCGCTGAATTACCTTGAAGAGCGCCTGCAACCTGATTTGTTTTTTCGGGTCAACCGCCAGCAATTGGTCAACGTGCGCTTTATCGCCGGGGTGGACAATGCGCTGGGCGGCCAGTTGCGGCTGCGGTTACAAACGGGTGAAACGGTAGAGGTTTCGCGCCGACAGGCGTTGAAATTGCGGGAGACGTTGCGGATATGATACTTGCTGGCACCACGATATTGACGAACCGTATATTTACCTGCTCAAAAAAAACGCACCATGCAAGACCTCATCCAACACCACCTCCACCGAATTGCTGAAAAACACGGCATCCGCATCCTCTACGCCTGTGAAACCGGCAGCCGCGGTTGGGGTTTTGCTTCGCCGGACAGCGATTACGATGTGCGTTTCATCTATGTGTTCCCAACTGAACACTATCTGTCGGTAGACGAGCTCAAAGACACCCTGACGGAGTTGTTTAAAGACCAGGGCGAAATCTTAGATTTTAACGGGTGGGAATTGCGCAAAACCCTGCGCCACCTCCGTAAATCGAACGCCACGCCTTTCGAGTGGCTGCAATCGCCCATTGTGTACCAGCAGGAAGGCGACTTCCGGAACGAACTGTGGCATCTGGCGCCGCTGTATTTCGCCCCGCGTGCCACAATTCACCACTACCTCGGCATTTGTCACAACAGCATCAAAACCGGCATTGCCGACGACCACATCAACATCAAAAAGTACTTCTACATTCTGCGACCGCTGTTAGCAGCGATGTGGGCCGCCGACCGCCAAACCATTCCGCCGATGCAATTTGAGCCGTTGCTTTCGCAAATTGAACCTGAAAAGGAACTTATGGCCGCGATTCGACAATTGTGGAAGGAAAAGGAACAGGCCGTGGAAGGGCAGATGATCCCGTTGGTTCCGGTGATTCAGGAGTTCATTGCGGCTGAAATGGCGCACTGCCGGGAAGTGTCGGAGACACTGGATAAAAAACAGGTGGAGTCGGGCGCGTTGGATGCGTTTTTTCAAAATATCCTTGCGACCCGGAGTAGGGAGGCAAGTGAGGGCGTCCCTTGAAGGGACACCTTCGCTAACCACGCCACCTTCGCTGGCGCGACGGCTCCACCTCGTGCCTGTTATTATTCGGGTTCAGCCCGGTTTCGTACAAGCCGGCCAGAGGCCGACAAATAGCACACGCGAGGCGGAGCCATCGCCCGAGCGGGCTGCTTGACCAACTTAAAAATACAAACCACATGACCATCGCCGATCTCAAATCCCAAAACCTCCTCCTCTTCGAATGCATCAGCGGCAGCCGGGCTTATGGCACCGATTTGCCCACTTCCGACACCGATCTGAAAGGCGTATTCGTGTTGCCACAGGCGCAGTTTTATGGATTAAATTACGTGGAACAGGTCAGCAGCGAACACAATGACGAGGTCTATTACGAACTGCGGCGTTTCGGGGAATTGCTGTACAAAAACAACCCGAACATCCTGGAAATGCTGGCCACGCCGGAGGATTGTGTGCGGTATTGTCACCCATTATTCGAACCGTTTCGCCGCGAAAACTTCCTGTCTAAATTGTGCAAAGACACCTTTGCCGGATTTGCATTTGCGCAAATCAAAAAGGCGCGTGGTTTGAACAAAAAGATCAATCAACCCATGCCGCCGGCGCGAAAAACGCCACTGGATTTTTGTTATGTGGCTGAAAAACAAGGCGCTGTGCCACTCCTGACCTGGCTCGAACGCCGCAACTGGCAGCAGGAACACTGTGGGTTGGTCGTCATTGCCAACATGCGCGACCTGTATGGCTTGTATTACGATGAAACGGGCGCGCTGGGCTATTCCGGCGTGATGAAAAAGGAAACTGCCAACGACGTTGCCCTTAGCAGTGTGCCGAAAGGTTCGGAGCCGGCCGGACTGATGTCTTTCAACAAAGAAGCCTACGCCATGCATTGCCGCGCTTACCGCGAATACCACGACTGGTTGGAAGCCCGCAACGACGAGCGCTATCAAAACACCATCGCCCACGGTAAAAACTACGATGCCAAAAACATGATGCACACCATGCGCCTGTTGGACATGGCGGAAGAGATTTTGAAAGACGGCAAACTCCTCGTGCGCCGACCCAACCGCGAGGAATTGTTGACCATCCGGCGCGGGAATTGGGAATACGACGAATTGATCGCACAAGCCGAAGCAAAATTGGCCCGCATCGAAGCCCTTTATTCCAATTCCCCACTGCCTGAACACCCGGATAAGGCGTTGATTGAACGGTTGTTGGTGGAAACGCGGAAGGGGTTTTATAGAAGTTGATGTTTTTTGGCTCGCTGGCGCGACGGCTCCGCCTCGCGTCTCTTATTTTTCGGGCTCCGCCCGGATCGTGCAAGCCGGCCAGAGACCGGCAAATAGTACACGCGAGGCGGAACTTCGACTTCGCTCAGCTACCATCATCGCGCGAGCAAAATGATGCAATCATCAGCGCGAGCGCGATACTTTAATGACCCAAACATGATCTGTCACCGCCTTCAGGGACACAGGTACGGCAATTTCCACGCCATTTTCCTGCTGTTTCCACGAAAGTTTGTTTTTTGCGCCAAGCAGCCGTAATTGGGTGTTTTTTGAAAACGGAATTTTAGACAACAACAGTTTTGCTTCCGGAAAATCAAAGAGGAAAATGTATTGGGTGTTGCCGTCTTTCGACTGCGTGTAGCGGATGGATTCCCCTTCTTTAAAAACCGTAAACATGCGGGTATTGTAAATGGCTTCCCCGTTGACGGCCATCCAGGCGCCGATTGCTTTCAGGCGCTCATAAGCCACGGGATCCAGCTCGCCATCCGGGCCGGGGCCGATGTTCAGCAGGTAGTTTCCGCCTTTGCTGACGATGTCCACCAATTTTTCGATGAGTTCATTGGCGGGTTTATAGGTGTCGTTTGGCACGTAACTCCAACTGGCGCCCATTGTCATGCAGGTTTCCCAGGGGTAGGGGAGGCCTTCGTCCGGGATATGCTGCTCGGGCGTGAGGTAATTTTGTTGTTCCCCCGGCACCGCGCGATCCACGACGATCAATTTGGGTTGCTTGGCCCGCACTTCCCGAACTAAACGGGGCATGTCAATATCCTGGCTTTGCGGATTGCGCGCCCAGCGGCTCCCTTCGTAAACATCGAATAGTTCCTTTTCAAGCACTGCTTCCGATTTTTTGCGCACCCAGCCACCGTCTAACCAAAGGATGTCTACCGAGCCGTAATCGCTGACCAACTCGTGGATTTGATTGTGCGTATAATCCGTGAAGTTTTTCCATTTTTCCGGGTATTTTCCGATGCTATAATTGGCATTCCGGTCGCTTGCCGGAAATTGTTTCCACCAGTAATCATCGCTGTGCCAATCGGGTTTGGAAAAATAAGCGCCGATCCAGAACTGCGCTTTGCGGAAAGCAGCAAAAAGTTCTTTGGTAATATTGCTCCTGGGGTTGCCTGAAAAAGCACAACCCGGATCAGTGACCTTGTAATCGGTGTATTTGCTGTCGAACATGCAAAAGCCGTCGTGGTGTTTGGTGGTAAACACCATGTATTTCATGCCCGCCGCTTTGGCCGCTGCTGCCCATTTTTCGGGATTGAACTGCACGGGATTAAAGGTCGTTTTCAGGTTTTCGTAAGCCTTTACGTAGTCGTGATAATTGTCGGCCACGCCTGGTTTTCTGCCGCCGGTGGCCCAGCTCAGGTCTTCCGGACAAATGCTCCAGCTTTCCACAATGCCCCACTGGCTGTAAGGCCCCCAGTGCATGAGCAAACCAAATTTCAGGTCTTTCCATTCCTCTATTCGCTGTTGAATGGCCGTGTCGGGGTCAGGAAAGTATTCCTGTTGCTGAGCAAACAGAGCGCCCGGTAATAACAGGCAACAGGCAGCAAGGTGGAGCAGCAATCGGTGGGTCAGACGCATGGCTATTTCTTTTTATGCTCAGTGATTTGCAATTGAAGCCCTAAATTAACGTGAATTCGGGCATTTTTTAGGAAACGGCGGACTAAAGCCCTACGGTTGGGACACATCTTTGCAACTTGTTGATTTTCAACCACTTGGAAATCGAATCATAAAGTCGCAATTCATTGAAAACCAAGTCCTTAAAAAGTGTAGCACTGACTTGTGTCCCAACCGTAGGACTAAAGCCCGCGAAACGAAGGGCGCCGTGCCATGCTACGGTTGGGACACATCTTTGAATAGGATTAACTTAGCGTGATGAGATCAGCGATAGATTATCCCATGGGTTACAGTACAACACTATTCATGCCGACTAGTTCGGGGATTATGGATGATTCATGGC
>Ga0209573_1005719_pt1 | contig 10927 bp, 13 predicted proteins | sample TNRBio252014_DNA_FD_185870 | JGI IMG/M metagenome (GOLD analysis project Ga0209573, IMG submission 185870) | Wastewater treatment Type I Accumulibacter community from EBPR Bioreactor in Madison, WI, USA - TNR Reactor_6/25/2014_ DNA (SPAdes)... | ecosystem: Engineered > Bioreactor > EBPR >...
CGCCGCGGCCGCGCCAAGGTGCCCAAGGCCACACGCCCGCCCACCACCCACATCGCCACGGCCCCCGGTCAGGTCCGGAGTTGGGACATGACCTACCTGCCGACCAACGTCATGGGTCGCTGGTTTCACCTGCACCGGCTCCTGGATCTGTACAGCCGCAAGATCGTCGGCGCCGAGGTGCACGACAGCGACGCTGCGAACCGGGCCTGCCGGCCTGCCGTTGGCGCTCCGGATGAACGACCTGTTAGGCGGCACGCGTTGCCAAGCGCTTTTGGAGCGCCTCCTGAGCCACCGCGTTGATGCTCTTACCTTCCGCTTGAGCCACGATCGCTAGACGTTCGTGGAGCTCGGGCGGGATCCTTAGATTGAACTTGCCGGAGTAGCTACGGCGGGGTTCGATTCCCTTCTCGCGGCAGACACCAAGGAACACCTGCAAGGACTTCTTGAACTCCGCCCGAAGCTCCTTCGGGTTCTTTCCATAGAAGTCCGCGCCGCCGTTGAGGCCCATGATCTCGCCGCGGAAGGTGTCAAGATCCGCTTCGTACTCAATCTTCGCGATGAACCCGTCAATGGACATGGTGTTCATGGTTCAACTCCGTGTTGCTCCAACCACTTGCGGATGCTTGCCACCGCACCTTTGTCAGTGTCCGGCGAGGGGTGAGGGCGATGGAATACGCGCACTTCGCCAAACAGAACTACGGCTACGCGGCTACCTTCCCGCTCAGAGACTTCTGCCCCAAGTTCGCGGAACAAGGCTTCGATGTCGCGCCACTGCACGTTGGCGCTCGTCGGCTGGGCGAACAGCAGTTCGAGCGCGCGTTGGTGCCTCCGCTTCGTGGGTGCTGATGGTACCAAAAGTCGGTACCCGGTGCCACTGCGCGCGAAGTCGTAGGTTCTGGCGTCTAACGCAGAGTTAACCGGGCGACGACGGTATGGCGCCTGGCCCGCGCGGCGCATGATAGACAGCGAGCGCTGCGCGGGCTAGGTGCCATGCCGTTGGCGCTCCGGTTGAACGACCTGTTAGGCCGCACTCGCGTCCCGAAACGCTCGGAGCACGGAGTTGATTCGGGTCTGATAGCCCGGGCCTTGCGCCTTGAACCATTCGATCACGTCCTGGTCGATTCGAAGCGAGATCAGTTCCTTGCTGGGAATCGGCTTGAGGCCTCGACGCACGATGCCTTTGACCACGCGAGCAGGATCAAACTCAGGATGCTCTTCGGTAGGTTTTGCTTTGCTCTCGCTACTCATCAAGCGGGCCCAGTCAGTCCTGGACTTCGTTGAAGTAGAGGCGCGCTTCGCGGGAGGTCGCTTTGCGGAAGGAGATGACACGGATTTCATCGTCGGTCTCGGTGTGGGCTATCGAAACCGGTACTCCTGCCAGGAGGCCCAGCGTGATGAAGCGTTGCTCCCCGTAGTCGAAGCGATCATCCTCGTAGCTGAAGCTGAGGCCCTCGAAGACGCGAGGCGCGTCTGCGAAGTCCAGGCCGTGCTCCTTGAGGTTGATGGCGCGCGTGCGCTCGGATCATGAGAAACGCATCTGCGCATTGTAGCTACACAGCGAAGATGCGCAAGTTGGCGGTCTGAAGGCCTCCCTGTGCGGCCTAGACAGAATGACTTCGCAAGTTCTGGGGCTCAGGGGCGGCGCCAATCTGATCCTGCTGGGTCCGCCCGGGGGCGGCAAGTCGCATTTGTCTTCCGCCATCGGGCTGGGCTTGCTCGAGAAGGGCTGGCGCGTGTTCTTCACCAGAACCTCCGATCTCGTGCAACGGCTGCAGCTGGCTCGACGCGAGCTCGCCTTGGAGGCGGCCATCAACCGGCTCGACCGATTCGATCTGCTCATCCTGGACGATCTGGCCTCCCGAGTTCGACACTTTGGAGCCTTCGGGCGCCACTCTTGAGCTCCCGCTTCGAGGCAAATCAAGCACTTGCGAGGCTAGGAAGAGTTCATCGTGTAGTGGCACGTTGACGCAATAAGGGTATTGGCATTAGGTGCCGCATTCGCTAGACTTCGCGGGTGTTCATCAAGCTCACGCGTTCTGGCGGCCGCACCTACGCGCAGCTGGCCGAGTCCTTCCGCGACGAGCAAGGTCGCCCGCGTCAGCGCACGCTGGCCACGCTCGGTCGCATCGACGACAACGGCGGTCAGGTCGACAAGCTGCTCGCGGCCTTGCTGCGCGCCCGTGGCCGCCCCGCCGGTGACGCCGCTGCGCCGCAGGTGCGCTTCGAGTCGGCTTTGGCGCTGGGCGATGTGTGGGCGCTCAGCGAGCTGTGGCGCGAGCTCGGCTTCGACGGCCTGGGTGCGGTGTTCCGCCGCACCCGCCACACCACCCCGGTGGAGCACGCGCTGCGCGCGATGGTGTTCAACCGGCTGTGCGACCCGGACTCCAAGCTCGGCGTGCTGCGCTGGCTGCAGACCGTCAGCCTGCCCGGCGTCGATGCTGCTGCGCTGACGCACCAGCAGTTGCTGCGCAGCATGGACGCGCTGATGAACCACCAGGCGGCGGTGGAGGCCTGCGTGGCGCAGTTGCTGCGCCCGCTGATCGACGACGAGCTCTCGGTGGTGTTCTACGACCTGACGACGATCCGCACCGAGGGCACCAGCGAGCAGTCCGGCGATGTGCGCCGGCATGGCCTGTCCAAGGACGGCGGCATCGCGCGGCAGTTCATGCTCGGCGTGGTGCAGACCGCCGACGGGCTGCCGATCCACCACGAGGTCTTCGCCGGCAACACCGCCGAGGCGCCGACGCCCGAGCCGATGCTCAAGTCAGTGCTCTCGCGCTTTGCGCACATCCGTCGGCTCGTCGTGGTGGCCGACCGCGGCTTGCTGTCGCTGGACAACCTCGAGCAGCTCGCTGCGCTGCGCGTAGGGGAAGGCGGCGCGCCGCTGGAGTTCATCCTGGCGGTGCCCGGGCGGCGCTACGGGGAGTTCCAGGAGATCCTGGGGCCGCTTCGACAGGGCATCGAGCAGGCGGCAGCCCAGGACGCGGAGTTCGTCGGCGAGGTGCGCTGGCAGGGCCATCGGCTCGTCGTCGCGCACGACCCTGCGCGGGCGCGGGAGCAGACGCGCGAACGACAAGACCGCATCGAGGCGCTGGAGAAGCAGGGCAAGCAGTGGGCCGACAAGCTCGATGCGCAGGACGCCGGCGAAGTCCACCGCGGCCGCAAGCTCACCGACGGCGGCGCCAGGGCGCGGTTCTTCCACGCGGTGGCTGATGCGCAGCTCTCGCGCATCGTCAAGGTGGATCTGCAGGGCGAGCTGTTCAACTTCGAGGTCGACCCGCTGGCGCTGGCGCGCGCGCAGGCGATGGACGGCAAGTTGCTGCTGGTCAGCAACGTGCAGGACCTCGATCCGAAGCAGATCGTGCAGCGCTACAAGGCGCTGGCCGACATCGAGCGCGGGTTCAGGGTGCTGAAGTCCGAGATCGAGATCGCGCCGGTGTTCCACCGCCTGCCCGAGCGCATCAAGGCACACGCGGCGCTGTGCTTCATGGCGCTTGTCGTTTACCGCGTGATGCGCCAGCGGCTGAGGCTCGCCGGCAGCAGGCTGAGCCCCGAAGCGGCGTTGGCGGAACTGCGCCGCATCCAGCATCACCGCATCGCGATCAACGAGACGACGCCGGTGACCGGCGTCTCCACCATCCACCAGCAACAGGCCGAGGTGCTTGCCGCGCTGAAGGTCGCCAAACCGCCGCAAGATGCCCAGATGAGCCTGCTGTAGTGGCGCGTTGAGGGGTCGCCTCTATGCGAATCAACGACTTACGACGGTTGGTGTCGAACTCGGGTGGCCTACGTCACCAAGGATCAGGCCGAGACCTCGGTGCTGTTCGAGCTCATCAGCGCGCGCTACGAGCGGCGCTCGCTGCTGATCACCGCCAACCAGCCCTTCGGCGAATGGGGCAAAGTCTTCCCCGACCCGGCCATGACGCTGGCGGCCGTGGACCGGCTCGTGCACCACTCGACCATCTTCGAGCTCAACGTGGAGAGCTACCGCAGGCGCACCGCACTCAACCGCAAACAGACCGGGCCAGGCCGGCCGGCCAGCTTCGCCACACCCAAAAACGTCGGCGTTCCGTCGCCCCGCGACAAACAGCAACCCGACTGACTATTGCCAGCGTCAATCAACGCCGGCATCATCAACTTGCCGCGACACTTCTTCTCAGCTTGTTTGTCGCGCACTTCTCATCCGGTTTGTCGCGCGACGCCATCGCGGCGAAGAACGCGCGCATGGCCTGGGCGATGCTGGCGCGCGGCGAGCAGTTCAAGCTGGCGGCGTGAGCCGGCAGCCAACAGCCAACAGCCAATACCGAAAACCGCTGGACAAGAAGAAGACCGAACCCGTTTCCTCCACCGCGTGATGCGAACAGCGTTGATGAGCAAGGTTGGACCTGCGCGGGGTGTGCCTGATCAGCTCAAGGCGGCAGCACAGGCTGTCCGCGGCTAACGAATGAGGCCCCCGCGCGCGTCTTTCATCAGGGTCCGCGGCCACGCTCGGCAACGAGCAGCGCTGCATCAATGACCGGTTGTAGTTTGTCCGTCCGCACCTTGGCTCGACAGATCGACGCGACGCGCGAAGCGCGGTGACGCAGCAACAGAAAAGCAAAGGCCGGAAGTGAATCGAGCCGCTGCGCGGCTCGATGGGATTCATTCGCTTGACAAAGGGGGAAGCCCTTGTAGAGTTAACCGGCGCGCCGCGGCAGGGCGCACACGCCGGGCCGCAGACAATGTACCGCGTACCTGCGGCCCGGCGTGTGTGCCCTGCCGCGGCGTGTCCGGTTGAACGGCATGTTAGGCAGCGCTGGGCGGCCAGAGCTTGTATCTGTCGAGGATGCGGACAAACACCGACGTGAAGTAGCCGGCTGCGAAAGCGATGGCCGCTCCTGTTCTGACCGCACTCACAGCGGGGTCTGAGTTCAGCAGGAATGAAGCCATGAACACGACGGCAGCGAGTGCGACGCATAGGACCTCGACGAGCTGAACCTGCCCTTGTGCGAGGCGGGGGCGCGCAAACGGCCAGGCGTTCAGCAACCTCACCAGTCTCGGGATCTCGACAAAGTCGTCTGTGGAGGTCTCTACGGCGTAGAGCTCGCGTTCGAGGAGATCGACGTCCATGGCGAGTGGAACGGCCAGTGCCCGGAGGGATGCGTAGCTGACCCTGTGCCCAGCTTCCAGGCGCTGAATGGTCCTCAAGCTGAGGCCACTCATGTCTGCGATCTTCTCCTGCGAAAGATGTCTTTGGTCTCTGATCGACTTGAACGACATGTTTACCTCCAGCGCGGAGTGCAAGGTAGCCCCAAGTTCAGAATGTCGGTGACGTCAAGAACCCGCCAGTGTTCCGCCAGAGGTGACGTGCGCCACGTTTGCGCTGCCTAACGCAGAGTTAACCGGGCGACGACGGCATGGCGCCTGGCCCGTGCGGCGCATAATAGGCAAAGTGCGCTGCGCGGACCAGGTGCCATGCCGTTGGCGCTCCGGTTGAACGACCAGTTAGCCGTCAGTTCTGCAACTCCCGGAGGACTTCCGGATGCGACACCGCAACACGAAGCAGCGTCTTTGCGGCGCCTGTAGGCTCCCTGCGACCCTGCTCCCAATCTTGCAGAGTGCGTGCGGAGACCCCTAGAAGGTCAGCGAACTCCTGCTGCGAAAGACCAACCTTCGCTCTTGCCTCAGCTGCCGCCGGGACAGCTACATTGGTTACTCGGGCGGCTTGTCCGCGGCGCATCTGCTTGACGGACTCAAGCAAGTCGTTCTGGAACTGGGCAAGGTCAGAGGGCATCTTCAACTCCCTTCTTCAACTCAGACAGGAACTCGGTAGGCAGGTTGTCGAACCTGGCCTTCTTGTAAACGATGAGCAGCCAGATGGTGTGCTCGCGCTCGAGAAAGTAGATGACTCGAGCGCCGCCGCGCTTACCCGCCCCGCCGGCAGACCATCGGACCTTCCTGCAGCCGCCGCTACTCGGAATGACATCGCCAGACTCCGGGTTTGCTGCGATCCAGTTGACGAACTCGGTGCGCTCGGCCTCTGACCAAACGTCGGCGGCGTACTTCAAGAAGATCGGGGTTTCTGCAACTGTGCGCACTGGCCTAGTGTACGGCATTGCCGTAGATTGCACAAGCAGCCGAGGCAGGGGCTTCTCTGACGGCTAACGCAAAGTTAACCGGCACGCAGCGGCGTGGTGCCCGGGCCGTGCGGACGATGATGACCAAGGCGGCTGCACGGCCCGGGTGCCATGCCGTTGCGTGTCCGGTTGAACGACTTGTTAGGCGGCTCGATGGTACTGTGCGAAGCCCCGCATGTGGACGCCAGTGTCCTTCGCGATGCGGGCCGGAGCGAGACTGCTGAAGCCGAGGCCACTGGGTACCCATGGATTTCGTCCTGGCCGACGATGCCGGAGCGATCTGTGGCGTCCATCATCAGGATGACAGCGAGCGTGTCCGTCATCGGCGCGTCCGATGCCAAGCTGCAAGCCGAAGCGAGGTCTTGGTCTTCCGCGAAAGCGGATCCGGAGCGAGACATGGGTTCCGACTCGGCCTTTCCCTGGGACGCCTAACGAATGAAAGGGACTTCCCCATCCCGAGGTGCCCGCGGTGTAGCGGAGTACGGCATCGAAGTGCCAAGATGGGAAGCACTGTTTCTCATCAACCACCTGCGGAAGGGGAAGTCATGGCTATCGTATTCGTTGGCATCGATCTCGCCAAGAACGTCTTTGCGATGCACGCTGTGGACGAGCACGGCAAGCCCGCGCTGGTGCGGCCGGCCGTTGCGCGTGCCAAGCTGCACGAGCTCGTCGCCTCGCTGCCGCCGTGCACCGTGGCGATGGAAGCCTGCTCGGGCGGCCACCACTGGGCGCGGCTGTTCGGCGCTCACGGCCACACGGTGCGCCTGATCGCGCCCAAGTTCGTCGCTCCGTACCGCATGGGCGGTGTGCGCGGCAAGAACGACGCGGCCGACGCCGCGGCCATCTGCGAAGCCGTGCAGCGGCCGTCGATGCGCTTCGTGCCCGTGAAGTCGATCGACCAGCAGGCCCGGCTGATGGTGCATCGCGCCAGGCAAGGCTATGTCGAGGCGCGCACCGCGTGCATCAACCGCGTGCGTGGGCTTTTGTCCGAACTCGGCATCGTGCTGCCGCTCAAGGCTGCGACCGTGCGGCGCGAGGCCGGCGCCCGCCTTGAAGATCTGCCCGGCTGGGCCAACACGGTGGTCGGCGATCTGCTCAGCGAGTTGCACCACCTGGACGAGCGCGTCGCGATGTACGACCGGCACATCACGGCCATCGCACGCGAGGACGAGCGGGCGCGGCAGTTGATGCGGCTGCAGGGCGTGGGCGCGACCACGGCCAGCGCCATCCTGGCGATGATCGGCAACGGCCACGAGTTCAAGTGCGGCCGCCAGTTCGCGGCCTGGCTGGGCTTGACGCCGGGGCAGTACAGCTCGGGCGGCAAGACGCGGCTGGGGCGCATCACCAAGGCCGGCGATGCGTACCTGCGCACGATGTTGATCCTCGGGGCGCGCGCCGTGCTCGCGGCGGCCAAGAACAGGACCGACGGTTTGAGCCGCTGGGCCATCGCGCTCGAAGAGCGACGCGGCTACTGGAAGGCGGTGGTGGCCATCGCGGCGAAGAACGCGCGCATGGCCTGGGCGATGCTGGCGCGCGGCGAGCAGTTCAAGCTGGCGGCGTGAGCCGGCAGCCAACAGCCAACAGCCAATACCGAAAACCGCTGGACAAGAAGAAGACCGAACCCGTTTCCTCCACCGCGTGATGCGAACAGCGTTGATGAGCAAGGTTGGACCTGCGCGGGGTGTGCCTGATCAGCTCAAGGCGGCAGCACAGGCTGTCCGCGGCTAACGAATGAGGCCCCCGCGCGCGTCTTTCATCAGGGTCCGCGGCCACGCTCGGCAACGAGCAGCGCTGCATCAATGACCGGTTGTAGTTTGTCCGTCCGCACCTTGGCTCGACAGATCGACGCGACGCGCGAAGCGCGGTGACGCAGCAACAGAAAAGCAAAGGCCGGAAGTGAATCGAGCCGCTGCGCGGCTCGATGGGATTCATTCGCTTGACAAAGGGGGAAGCCCTTGTAGTTCGAGCTAAGCTGCGCGCGGAGGCAGGTACCGTAAGCCCGGACTGAGACAATGTACGGAGTGCCTCAGGCCGGGCTTACGGTGCCTGCCGCAGCGGGTCAGCTTGAGCGAGGGGTTAGGCAGCACTCTCACCGCCGGGTGCCTTGCTTTCGGACAACCGCTTAAGTGAAGCAAGGGTCTTGGGAAACCCTTCGCGAACCTGTTTGGCGAGAATGCGGCCAATGAGGAAATCGAGCGCACCAGCGGTGAGCATGCGTTGAGTGACCAACGTTCCCCCCGGAATTGAGGTCAGCTCATGAATGAACCGCATGCGGAACAGTGGCACATCGCATTGAACAGTGAAAGATCGATTCGGAGTGACCTCGACCAGGCGCATGGGGACTTCTCGTCCTTTGGTGGGGACCAGTCGGCCAACAGTACCGACCTGAAACGGGCCATCCAAAGACGAAGACTTCGTGTCCGGGTCCCAGGTGTTCCAGTGCTCGACGTCCTGGTAGATCTCGAAGACAGTCTCCGCAGGCGCGGCAATCTCGATTTGCGCTTCAACTTTCATGGTCAGAGGATAGCGGATAGCACCGTGAGCGGTTCTTCTGTGCTGCCTAACCAATCATGAGTTGGCCCACTCGCCCCCGAGCATGAAAGCCCGGAGCGGGTGCACCATGTGAGGTGGCACGCAGGCGCGAAGAGGTCGCAATACGAATGAAGGCCCGACCCCGGCGCCTAACCGGACCTCCACCGAGCTGGCTCGAACCCCCGACTGTTGCGCTGCCGGCCCCATTGCCGTGGGGCAGGTGGCAGCACGTACGGTAAAGAGGCCCGAACCGATGTCGGTTCGAGGAGTCTTCCAGCTCACCGGTTTGCCGCGAGGCTGCTCGCGCAGCCTTGCGGTGCACCGGCCATGGGTGACGCTCCTGCGTGCCGCTGTGCACTCTACTCACAGGAGCATCGTGATGGAAGGTTTGTCGCCTCTGCACCGGCGTGTGGCCGGTATCGATGTACACCGCATGCTGCATGTGGTGACCGTGCTGATCGAGCAGCCCGACGGCTCGATGACCAAGCACAGTCGGGAGTTCGGTGGCTTCAAGCGCGACTGCCGCGCCCTGGCCGCCTGGCTGGGCGAGCTGCAGGTACAGCTGGTGGTCATGGAGAGCACCGGCATCTACTGGAAGAGCGTCTATTCGCACCTGGAGAACGCGGGGCTGATTGCCTGGGTGGTCAACGCGCACTTCATCAAGCATGTGCCCGGTCGCAAGACCGACATGCTCGATTCGGAGTGGCTGGCCGTGCTGGCGCGCTTCGGCCTGGTGCGCGGCAGCTTCATCCCGCCGAAGGACCTGCGCGAGCTGCGCCTGGTCTCGCGCTACCGGCGCAAGCTCAGCGCCACCTGCGCCAGCCAGGTCAACCGGCTGCACAAGATGCTCGACGACGGTGGCATCAAGCTGGGCGCGGTGGTCGCCGATGTCAACGGCGTGTCTGCGCGCGCCATGGTGCGCGGCCTCATCGATGGCCAGAGCCCGGCGCTGCTGCTGTCGCATGCCCGCGGTGCGCTCAAGCGCAAGACCGAGGAACTGGCCGCCAGCCTGGACGGTGACCTCAGCGAGCGGCACTTGTTCGTGCTGCGCCACCTCAGCGACAGCATCGAGCAGATGCAGCGCCAACTGGCCGACATCGACGCCTACCTGATGCGCGCCATGCAGCCCTATGCCTGGGCGCACAGCCTGCTGCAGACCATCCCCGGCATCGACGAGGTGGCAGCCGCGCTGATCCTCATCGAGATTGGCGACGACATGGCCCGCTTCGCCTCGCCCGAACGTCTGGCCTGCTGGGCCGCGCTGAGCCCGGGCAACCACGAGAGCGCGGGCAAGCGCAAGTCCGGGCGCACGCGCCACGGCAACAACGTCATCCGCCACATCCTGTGCGAGTGCGCCAATGCCGCGCGCATGACCAAGAGCACCCTGGCGGCAAAGTACAAGAGCCTGATGGTGCGCAAGTCGCACAAGAAAGCGATCGTTGCCGTGGCGCACAAGATGATCCGGCTGATCTACATCCTGCTGTCGCGCCGACAGCCCTATCTCGACCAGGCCATCGACTACGCGGCCATGTCGGCCAGGAAGAACGCCCCGCGCTGGATCAAGCAACTCAAGGCCATCGGCAAGTGGCCTGCACCCCGCGCATCGGCGGCCGCTGCCGCCACCTGATTCGCCGCTGAACTCCTGGGGTCGGGCCCAGCGGTTCTCAAATTGATGCTGCATGGCGGCAGACACCGCCTCGTCCTTATAGGGGGAGGCTTTCACGGTAACGCAAAGTTAACCGGCACGCAGCGGCGTGTTGCCCGGGCCGTGCGGCCGATGATGACCAAGGCGGCTGCACGGCCCGGGTGCCATGCCGTTGCGTGTCCGGTTGAACGACTTGTTAGGCGTCTCGATGGTACTGTGCGAAGCCCCGCATGTGGACGCCAGTGTCCTTCGCGATGCGGGCCGGAGCGAAACTGCTGAAACCGAGGCCACTGCGTTCCCTTGGACTTCATGGCCGACGATGCCGGAGCGAGATGCGGTGCCCATCATCAGGAGGACAGCGAGCGTGTCCTTCATCGGCGCGTCCGATGCCAAGCGGCAGGCCGAAGCGAGAACTTGACTTTCCGAACGGACGGTTCCGGAGCGAGACATGAGTTCCGACTCGGCCTTTCCCTGGGACGCCTAACGGCTGTTGTGCTGCCTAACGCAAAGTTAACCGGCACGCAGCGGCGTGTTGCCCGGGCCGTGCGGCCGATGATGACCAAGGCGGCTGCACGGCCCGGGTGCCATGCCGTTGCGTGTCCGGTTGAACGACTTGTTAGGCGGCAACTCGGCC
>Ga0209573_1005720_pt1 | contig 10925 bp, 6 predicted proteins | sample TNRBio252014_DNA_FD_185870 | JGI IMG/M metagenome (GOLD analysis project Ga0209573, IMG submission 185870) | Wastewater treatment Type I Accumulibacter community from EBPR Bioreactor in Madison, WI, USA - TNR Reactor_6/25/2014_ DNA (SPAdes)... | ecosystem: Engineered > Bioreactor > EBPR >...
CTTCGAGGAGCTTGGGGGCCTCGCCGCCTTTGGGGACGAATTTCAGGGCGACGCCGTTGATGCAGAAGCGGCGGTCGGTGGGGGTCTTGAAGCCTTCGCCTTCGAAGACGTGGCCGAGGTGGGCGTCACAGCGTTTGCAGACGGTCTCGACGCGACGCATGCCATGGCTGTTGTCCACTTTTTCGAGCACGCCTTTGGCCTTGGAGGAATCGTAGAAGGAAGGCCAGCCGCAGCCGGAGTGGAATTTTTCGTTGGAGGTGAAGAGCTCGGCACCGCAGCACACGCAGTAGTAGGTGCCCTCGCCTTGCTTTTCGAACTCCTCATAAATTTTGCCGAAGGGGCGCTCGGTGCCGCGTCCGCGCGTCACTTCATATTGTTCGAGTGTGAGGAGTTTCTTCCAGTCGTCTTCGGTTTTCACCACTTCGGGCTTGGGCATGGCTTTGGGGTCAGTTTGGGGTTTGTCCTCGGCGTTGACGATGCAGATGGCGGCGAGGAGGACGGAAAAGAGGGCAAGGCGGAGTTTCATGGCGTTGGGAGTTGCTGATACGTTCGAGACGTGGCGCAGATTGCTTATTCCCGCAAAAGAGGCGTCTTCAATCCTCATCCTCACGCGCCATCTGGCCGATGTTCCAGAGCAGGAGGCGGAAGCCGGCGTCGGGATGGCGTTCCCCGGCACCAGCCTGACGGCGGAAGGAGGCCAGCAGCTCCTGGCGCTCGGCGGTGGTGAATGAGCCGCCGCGCAGCACCCCCTGGTCCGGCATGTCTTTCCATGGGTCGGACACCCATTCCCAGACGTTGCCGGAGAGGTCAAAGAGTCCGCGGCCATCCGCACGGAAGGACCCGACAGGCGCGGCACCGGCGACGCCGTCATTGTAACCGGCGATGGCCGTTTTGCCGCTGCTGTCGGCGGTTTTGTCGAGGTAATTGCCCGATTTGACCGGCGGCGGCCAGATGAAGCCCCAGGGGTAGATGCCTTCGATGCGGAGACTGCGCTCAGCGGGTGTTTTGCCGAGTTCACGCGAGAGGTAGGCGGCCATGCTCCATTCATCGTCGCTGGGCAGGCGGTATTCCTGATCGGGTTCGAGCAAGCCCTGGGCGCGTTCGCGGTCGGTGAGCCAGCGGCAGAACTGCTCGGCCTCGGAACGGTTGACCATGGTGACGGGCAGTGTGGGATCAGCGTCGAGAATCCGTCCATCGACGAGCGGCTGGTTGGTGGCCTTGGCGAACTCGGCGAATTCTTTCCGGCGCGTCTCGGTGCTGGCGAGCATGGCCTTGCCGAGCGGCACAAACTTGATACCGAGGCTGTTCTGCCAGGATTTGCCGAAGACCACGGCTCCCGTGGCCTTGAGGCGGAGATTGAAGCTGATGCTCTGCTTTTCCTTCAGCTTGCCGTTGGCGATCTCGGGCTTGTAGCCGGGCAGTCGCACTTCGTAGCTGAATGTGTCGGCACGGACCTTTGGCAAAGCCAGCGGGGTGCGGCCCACAAGGCGCTCGCCTTCGAAAACATCGGCCCCCACAGGCGTGCTGGCGATGTTCAGGCTGCCGAACTTCACGCCCACGATCTCGCAGCGGATGGCGCTGTGCCCGGGCTTGGGCGCGGTGGCACCGGCAGGGCGGGGGATGCTGGCCGTGCGCCAGACATATTCATGCTCGGGGTCGAGCCGTCCGGTCTGACGGTCGGTGGCGGTCATCCAGGCGCAGAAGGCGTCTGCTTCACTGGAGGGAATGACTGCGGCGTAGAGCGGGATCTTGCCCGGCAGCGTGACCGGGGCCACCTCGTATTCGGCGGCACGACCGGTGGCTTCGAGGAAGTTGCGGAAGAGCAGCGCATCGAGCGGCAGGTCGGCCACATGACGGTCTTGTTTGAAGGTGAACCATTGCTTGAGCCGGTTCTGCCATGGCTTGCCCGGTGTGGGCGGCTGCGGACGCGCGGGCAAGACCGGCTGGGGCTTCACCGGCAGCGGGATCTCATAGGCCCATTCGCGCTGATGGCGGCCCATCACCAAGCCGCTGGCGAGCAGAAACGACCCCAGCACCGTGAGGATGGCCGCGCGGCTGAAGCGGCGCACGAAGCTCTCCGGGCGCTTGATGCCCACCTGCTGCAGCGACTCGGCGAAGTCCGATGCCGTGGCAAACCGGCGTGACAGGTCACATTCACAGGCCTGGCAGATGGAGCGGTTTAAATCGAGCCAGAAGGGCCATTCTTCATCTGACAGATTGTCCGGCACCTCGGGGAACTCCATGCGGTCCTTCCCGCTGCTCATTTCATAGAGCACCTTGCCGAGGCTGTAGATGTCCGCCTGCGGTGTGCCAGGGCCTTCCGGCGGCACGAAGCCTTCCGTGCCGACGAACGTGCGCTCGCCGAACGCCGCTACAAGGCCGATGTCCGCCAATTTGCACACGCCGCCGACGAAGATGATGTTCGAGGGCTTGATGTCACGGTGCGTGAGGCCGTGGTTGTGCATGTAATGGAGCGCGTCGGCCATGTACACGCCCGCGTCACGGCAGAAGAAGGGATCGAGCCTCCCATGACGCCGCATGTCCGTGGTGAGCGTGCGCGGGACGTAGGTCTGCGTGTTGATGATGTTCGCGCCATCCTCGGCGTCGTCCGCCAGCTCCATCACGCAGTAGTAAAAGCCGCGTGGTTCATTCCAGCCGACGTGCAAGATATGCACCAGGCAAGGATGGCCGCGAGAGATCGGCTCGAACTGCTGGATGCCTTGAAACTCGCGGTGAAAGGTGCGGGTGAGTTCGAAATCCTCGCGCCAGACGATTTTCACCGCGCGCAGCGCACCGGTGACGCTCTGTGCCAGCCACACCTCACCATACGCGCCGGAGCCGATGCGCTTGATCAGTGTGTAGTCAGGAATGACGATGTCATCGCGGTGCGAGGGCGGGCCGTCCTTGTCGCGGCGTTTCACTTTTTCACTGGCGATCTCTGGATCAATCGGAGGCGCGGGCAGATCGAGATTCGAGTCTCCCGTCTCCTGCGAATCCTCCTCTGCGACCACAGGCATGCCCGCGTCTTCGTCCGCGATCTCGGACGGGGGCGGAAGTGCGGTGGGATCGCTCATGAGGCAGACGTGGCAGGATCAATGCGCCAGGGCAGGGGGGCCTGTGCAAGCGCCCGGAAGTCTCCCACCAAAGCGCGGTGTTCTCAAGCAATCGGTTCGCTTCTTTGCAGCCGGGGGCTGGAACAGTCTCTTGAAAACTCAGCTAGGAACGGGTGAGACGTTAAAAGTCAGAGGTCAGAAGTGCTGCCGCAGCCGACACCTCTCACCTCTGACTTCTAACTTCTCCCACCGTCCGCGTCACAGCATCGTGTTCTCCAGCCCCTGCACTTCCTTTTTCACCAGGGCGCCGACGCGGTGCTTGGCCAGATAGACCTGCGCCGCGTTGATACCGAGCGCCTCGGAGGTCTTCTTCACGCCCCAGCCCTTCATCACATAGCAGTCGAAAATCTGGAACTGACGGGGGGAAACTTTCGCCTTCACACGCTCCAGAGCGGCGGCGGTGATGTTGTCGCGCCACTCACGGTCCCAGATCTTCTCCAGCAGGTTGTCTTTGTCCTGGGACAGGCGGTCCACGATCTGCGAACTGGTGTCCTCGCTGTCGGCGTTGCCCTGGTCGGCAAGCGAGGGCTGGCGTTTGCGGGCGCGGAACACGTCCAGAATGCGCCAGCGCGTCATTTGCAGCAGCCAGGCCTTGAACGAGCCAGCGCGGGGGTCGTACTGCCCTTTTTGCACCTGCCGGGCGATGGCGATGATCGTCTCCTGGATCACGTCAAAGGCCTCCTCGCGGGTCAGGCCGGCCTTGGAGGCGACACTGAAGATCAGCCGCCAGTAGGTCTGGTAGAACTCGTTCCAGGTCTTCTGGTCCTCCCAGTTGTTGAGTCGTTCGATCAGGCTTTTGCGGGTTTTTTCCCACAAGCCTTTGTCTTTCTTCACGTCCTCCGGGATTGGAAGGTCTGGTATCGGGTCGCTCATTGAGCGTTGATTGTCAGCGGATGACAGGCGCTGTCAAACCTTTGAAACCCCTCGTGGACCACGAAAATCACCGATAGAAAAAATCACTTCGCGGCGGGGGCGCATGAGGGGCTCCCATCAGCGCGGCTCATGAAGCTGATGAAGTCATTTCATCAAACCCGGCGGTGTGGTCACGCATCACGGGTTGCCATCGGGGGGTGGCGGGTTAGTCTGGCCGTCCTGCGCTGCTTTTGTGGCGTAATTCTTGCTTTAAAGCCATGCCCGAACAGGAAAACCCCTTCCAAGAAACCCTTCTTTCCCGCCATCGTGCGGAGCCCTGCACCGTCGTCATTTTTGGCGCCACCGGCGACCTGACGAATCGCAAGCTCATCCCCGCCTTCTACAACATCGCCGCCGCCGGTGATCTTCCGCCGCAGTTCAAGGTGGTCGGCTTTGCCCGGCGTGAAAAGACGGACGAGGGCTTCCGCTCCGAACTGGAGACTGGAAACCGCAAAAACAGCCGCCAGGGCCACAGCGACGAGCTGTGGGGCAGTTTCGCGCAATGCATTCACTACCACCGCAGCGAGTTTGAAGACCCAGCCGGTTATGTGCAGCTCAAGCTGCTGCTCGACAAGTTCGACCAGGAGCGCGGAGCGCCTGCCAACCGCTTGTTTTACCTCGCCTCGGCTCCTGAGGCATTCAAACCCATCCTGGAGATGATCCGCGCCGCCGGACTCAGCGAGGGCGTGGGCGGCAAGTGGGCGCGAGTCGTGTGCGAAAAGCCTTTCGGCAAGGATCTCGCCACCGCACGTGGTTTGAATGCCGTCGTGGCCGAGACCTTCGAGGAAAAGGACACCTACCGCATCGACCACTACCTCGGCAAAGAAACCGCGCAGAACATCATGGTGCTGCGTTTCGCGAACTCGATCTTCGAGCCGAACTGGAACAGCCGCTACATCGACCACGTCCAGATCACCTGCGCCGAGAACCTCGGCATGGAAGGCGGACGCGGCGGCTATTACGACACCGCCGGCGCGCTGCGTGACATGGTGCAAAACCATCTCTTCCAGCTCCTCACGCTCGTGGCGATGGAGCCGCCCACCGACTTGAGCGCCGACAGCGTGCGCGATGAAAAAGTGAAGGTCATCCGCGCCCTGCGTCCGCTGATCGGCCCCGAGGCCGTCGGCAAGAACGTCATCCGCGCCCAGTACACCGCTGGCAGCGTCGATGGCGTGTCGCGCGTGGGTTATCGTCAGGAAGATCGCGTCAATCCCGAGTCCAAAACCGAGCCGTACGTCGCATTGCGAATCATGATCGACACCTGGCGCTGGCAGGGCGTGCCGTTTTACATCCGCGTGGGCAAGCAACTGCCCAAAAAGGCCACCGAGATCAGCGTCCACTTCAAAAAGCCGCCGCAGGTGCCCTTTGCCACCTCGGACCTGCTCAAGAACAGCGAGAACACCCTCGTCATTCGCATTCAACCGGACGAGGGCATCGCGCTGCGAATCCTCTGCAAGCAGCCCGGCCAGGCCATGAACGTGCAGCAGGTGAAGATGGACTTCCGCTACTCATCCAGCTTTGGCAAGGCCAGCCCTGAGGCCTACGAGCGCCTTCTGCTTGATGCGATGGCCGGCGACGCCACGCTCTTCGCCCGCCGTGATGAAGTGGAGCACGCCTGGAAGTTCATCGATGAGATCGAGCACGCCTGGCACAAGTCCGCCACGCCGCCGCCGATGCACGAATACCCCGCCGGAAGTTGGGGACCGAAGGAAGCCGATGATCTCCTTCGTGCCGACGGGCGCGAGTGGCGTCTGCTTTAACCATCGTGAGGAATCCAACCATGCCCTCCACGCTTCCCTCCGATTCCGACCTCGGCCGTCTCGGCCTCGAAACGCCCATCGCACGCATTGACCGTGCGTTGAAGGAGATTTGGAATGATGACGAGGCGAAAACCCGCGCATCGCTCATCAATCTGGCCATTTACACCGAAGACAGCGCCATCCTCGCCGCTGACAATGATCTGCTCGCTCACGTCGCCGCCGAGCATGCCTGCCGTGCTCTGCTCATTCTTGCCCTGCCGGAGGCGCGGCCGCCGCGTGCTCGTGCGTGGATTCAAGCGCTGTGCCGCCCGTATCAGGGAAAGCAAATCGTGTGCAGTGAGCAGCTCAGCTTTGTGCTGGAGGGCGGTGATGCCGCGCAGGTGCAAAACATCGTCTTCGCCCACCTCGATTCCGATCTTCCGCTCGTCGTCTGGTGGCAGGCCGATCTCACCCAAAACTTCGAGGAGCGCTTTTATTCCCGCATCGACACCCTCATCATCGACTCCAGCCGCTGGACCAACCCCGCGAAGCAGTTCGACGCCCTGCTCGCCGCCATGAACGCCGAAACGGCCGGCTTCGACGTGCGTGACCTCGCCTGGACGCGCTCGCACTTCATGCGCACCGCGCTCGCCAGTTGCTTCCAGGACGCCGCCGCGCTGCAAAACCTCGCCAGGCTTGAAACGATCCGCATCACTCACCTCAAAGGCCAGCGCACCGCTGCGTTGCTGCTGGCCGTGTGGATCAATCAGCGCCTCAAAACCATGCTGCAGCTCGAACTGATCGAAAAAGACAGCGGCCCCGCGCTTCAGAGCCTCGTCATCGAGGGCGAGGGTGTGCGTGGCGAGGTGCGCCGCGACTGCGACTCCTCCTTCATCAATGTCTGTACCTCCTGCGGCCAGCACGAGCACAAGGACCTCCTCCCCGCCGATGTGGACAGCGACGCCGAGCTCGTCAGCGAGCAGCTCTCCCGCTTCCACGGCAGCACGCTCTATTCCACCATGCTTCCGTTCGTTCGCGGCATGCTCAACTAATCCTCCTCTTACTCTTCCTCCTCCTACTCCTCCTCCCTTTCCGACTCTCGTTTCAGGGAGGAGGAGTAAGAGTAGTTGGAGGAGAAAGATTCAAGCCATCAAATGCTTCCCTGGCTCCACCTCGCCCGCGTCTCCAACCTGCCCACGGTCTGGACCAACGTCACCGCCGCCTGGCTCCTCGCCGGTGGTGTGCTCACTGACCCGCGCCTGCTCTGGCTCATCCTCGCCGGTTCGCTGCTCTACACCGGCGGCATGATCCTCAATGACGCGGCGGATGTGAAATTCGATGGCGAACATCGCAAAGATCGTCCCATTCCCAGCGGCCAGGTGAGCCTGCGTGCGGCCTGGAGCGTGGGCGTGGGCATGTTGGTTGTGGGTTTTGCCGTTGCGTGCTTTGCCGGAGCCCATGTGGGCACCACGATCTCCCTGGCTGCTGCCATCTTGTTTTACGATCTTTACCACAAACCGTGGGCGGGCTCGGTGCTGGTCATGGGTGCCTGCCGGGCCTTGTTGTATATGGTGGCGGCGTCGGTTGTCGCCGTGTCGAAGGAGCCAAACTACGCTGTCTTGTCACATGCCCTGGCGCTGGGCAGCTATGTGGTGGGCATCACTCTGGCCGCGCGGCTGGAGCACAAGCAGAAAGGGGGGCTGCCGCTCGTGTCGGCGCTGGTGGCCTTTGGCCTGTTGTGCCAGCCGGGAGTTCTCTGTGTGACACGAGTTGCCATCGGCGGCGGGGATGAGAGACAGTACCTCGTCCTGGTCATCTTCACCTTGTGGGTTCTCCACGCCCTAAACATCCTGCGCAAAGGCGGCCCCAACATTGGCCGGGCGGTCGGTCTGCTGTTAGCCGGAATAGCCCTGGTGGATGCGTTGGCTGTCTCCGCCGTCTCCATTCCCCTCGCCCTGGCTTTCGTCGTCCTCGCTCCCGTTTTGCGTCTCTGGCAGCGCTGGGTGGCGGCGACGTGATCTGGGAAATTCGTCATTCTGGTTTCGACATTCGTCATTTGCCAGCTTTGCCGACAGATTTCACTCCCGATGCCTGTTCTTCCTTTCCCTTTGACCTCCAACCCATTGCAGGCAAAGAACCCGCCCCCCCAATGCTGGAGAAACCCATCAGGCTCGAACACACCCACCGCATCTTGTTCACGAGGGAGGTTTTCGCGCCCCGAAACAACACCATCTGCGAACTCCTGGCCCTCGACAAATCGCACAAGCTCCCGCGCGTGCTCGTCTTCGTCGATGAAGCCGTCGCCAACGCGAACCGCGATCTGCTCGACGACATCGTGGCCTACGGCGAGGCGCATGCGGAGTCCTTCACACTGACGGACTCGCCCATCGTCATCCCCGGCGGCGAAGCATGCAAAAACGACCTGCGTCTCGTCGAATGCTGCTGGGACGCCATCAACGAGGCCGCACTGGATCGCCACAGCTACGTTTTCGTCATCGGCGGCGGCGCTGTGCTCGACCTCGTCTGCTTCGCTGCCTCCACCGCGCACCGCGGCATCCGCCATGTGCGTTTTCCCACCACGACTCTCTCCCAAGGTGACGGTGGCGTGGGTGTGAAGAACGGCGTGAACTACTTCGGCAAAAAGAACTGGATCGGCAGCTTCGCCGTGCCCTTCGCCGTGGTGAACGACTTCGCCTTCCTCGAATCGCTGCCAAAGCGCGAGCGCCGCAACGGCATCATCGAGGCCATCAAGGTCTCGCTCATCTGTGATCGTGCTTTCTTCGAGCAGATCGAGGCCATGGCCGACGATCTCGCCGCGTTGAAGCAGGACGCGCTCGAAAAAGTCGTGCAGCGCAGCGCCGAACTTCACGTCGAGCACATCGCCACGGGTGGCGATCCTTTTGAGCTTGGCTCCGCCCGTCCGCTCGACTTTGGCCACTGGGCCGCGCACAAGCTGGAGCAGATCTCCAAGTTTGCGGTCAGCCATGGCGAGGCCGTGGCCATCGGCATGGCCGTGGATCTCGTTTATTCGCGCATGCAGGGTATCCTGGATGAAGAAACCTGCGAGCGCGTGTTGAAACTCATCGAGCGCATCGGCTTCGCCACCTACTCACCGCATCTGCTCGACAACGGCCGCAGCGGCGAGCCGGTCATTCTCGAAGGCTTGGAAGAATTCCGCGAACATCTCGGTGGTGAACTCACCGTCACACTGGTGCCGGAGATTGGCGCGAAGCTGGAAGTTCACGAAATGAACCGGGTGAAGATTCTGAACGCACTGGTTGATTTGAAGCACCGCCAGACCGCCGGAACGTAAACGCCACCAGCGACAGCGTGCAGAGCGAGCTCAGCGGCATCAAAATCGCCGCCGCCAGCGGACTCAGGTGCCCCATCAGCCCAGCCACCGCCGTGACGAGGTTGTAAGTCACCGAAAACGCGAACACGCGTCGCGTCGCTCTGCGGTGCAGCTTCGCCACATGCATGAGGCCGCTCACAAAACGCAGGCTGTGGCCCAGGAAGAAGAAATCCGCCTTCTGCTCCAGGAAACTCCGCCCCGTGACCGGACTGCCCGCGCACAGCGCCTCATCGAAGGCCAGGCTGTCATTCGCGCCATCGCCCACATAGAGCGTGTCATCGCGATTCCGCCCGCGCAGCCACTGCGCCTTCGCCTCCGGCGTCAGTTCGGCCATCCAGCACAAATCCGGCAGCTCCAGCTTGCGTGCGATGTTTGCCACCTTCGGCGCACGATCTCCGCTGAGCACGCAGACCTCGATTTGACGTTCCCGCAGATGCCGCACCTCCTGCAACGACTCCGCGCGCAGTTCATCACGAAAACGAAACGCCGCCAGCACCGCGCCATCACGCGTCAGCACCGCATCACCGGCGATGGCCGCCTCCGGCCTGCCCAAACGCCACTCACGACCGCTCGCATCGCTGAACGCCAGACCATGTCCCACGGTTTCCTTCACCGTGCAGTCATCCAGCGCATGCGAATCGCCCTCAAACGCCACCGCGTCATACAAACTGCGGCTCACTGGATGCAGATTGCCCGTCACCAGGTGACGCAACGCCGCGCGCGATTCCGCATCCAGCGCCCGTAGCACCTCGGGATTCTCCAACACCGGATTCTCCAGCGTCAGCGTGCCCGTTTTATCAAACACCACGCGCTTCACGCGCATCATCCGCTTCCACAGGCCCAGCGTGCGGACAAACACGCCTAGCTTCTCCGCGCGTGACGCCGCCATCTCCTCCGCCAGCGGCACAGCCACGCCCAGCGCGCACGGACACGACACCACGAAGATCGAAATCATCACCTGCAAGGCCTGCACGATGCCAGAGCCATGGCTCCACCACCAGATCGCACCCGCGATGCCGATGACAACCACCACGGCCAGATAAACCCGCAACAGCTTCTCCAGCCGCACATCACGAAACTCCGCCTCACGCCGCGCATCGAGCAGACGGCGCAACGTCGAGTCCTCCCACGTTTCCACCGCCTCGACGGTGAGAGCCTGCGTGCCGATGTTCAAAGCTCCTGACGGCAGCAACTGGCCTTCCTCACGCGCCTGTGCCTCGCTCTCTCCATTGATCCATTCCAAACTCACCGAAGCATCCTCGCTCACCAGTTTCGCCGCTACCGGCACGGTTTGTCCCGGCTTCACGACGAACCGCACACTTGTCTTCAAAGACGCCACTGGCTGCATCTCTTCCATGCCCGTTTCGTTGATCACAATCACTGCATCGGGGATCGACGTGTCGCGCATCAAGCGCCTGCGATTGCGGTCCACCGCCGCCTGCTGTGCCCAGCGGCCCGTCAGCATCAGGAAGATGAAAATTGCCACGAAATCAAAATACTTCAGACCCTCCACTCCCGCGATCCAGCCGCCCATCGAGCCCACATACGCCGCCGTCACACCCAGAGCGATCGGCGTGTCGATGTGCAGCACGCCTGCGCTCAGGCTGCGCCACGCACGCTCGATGAAATAACTGCCGCCGACCGCCATCGCCAGCGTCGCGGAAAACGCGGCGATGAGATCAAACCAGTGCGCGAAGGCAAAATCACGCGGCATGCCGAAATACGCGGGCAGCGAAAACGCCATCGCATTCATCGCAAACGCCCCGCACACGCCCATGCGCCGCTCCAGGCCGGAGGATTCCTTCTTCT
>Ga0209573_1005721_pt1 | contig 10924 bp, 10 predicted proteins | sample TNRBio252014_DNA_FD_185870 | JGI IMG/M metagenome (GOLD analysis project Ga0209573, IMG submission 185870) | Wastewater treatment Type I Accumulibacter community from EBPR Bioreactor in Madison, WI, USA - TNR Reactor_6/25/2014_ DNA (SPAdes)... | ecosystem: Engineered > Bioreactor > EBPR >...
GCGCCGCGCACCGCGAGTACGGCCGCGCGCCCCTCACGGTCACGCGTTCCGCGTCCGCGTTCTTCAAGGGCGTGCCCAAAGTAAGTCAGACCTGGATGAGCCACGGCGACTCGGTCGTCAAGCTCCCGGCAGGCTTCACCGCGACGGCCCGCACCGGCAACACGCCCAACGCCGCCTGCGAGAACCCGAAGCGCCGCATTTACGGCGTGCAGTTCCACCCGGAGGTCGTCCACACCGAGCAGGGCGCCAAGATGCTCAAGAACTTCGTGTTCGGCGTCTGCGGCGCGAAGGGGACCTGGACCATCCGTTCGTTCGTCCAGGACGGCGTCAAGACGGCCCGCGCGATCGTTGGCAAGGACCATGTGATCTGCGGCCTGTCGGGAGGCGTGGATTCGTCCGTCGTGGCGGCGCTGTTGTCCAAGGCGGTCGGCAAGCAGCTGACCTGCATCTTCGTGGACAACGGCCTCCTCCGCAAAGGCGAGCGCGAGCAGGTGGAAAAAATATTCGGCCGGCAGTTCAAGACGGACCTTCACGTCGTGGACGCGCGCAAACTTTTCCTGAAAAATCTCGCCGGCGTCACCGAGCCCGAGAAAAAGCGCAAGGCTATAGGTCACACTTTTATCCGCGTCTTCGAAAAGGAAGCGCGCAAGATCAAGAACGCCAAGTGGCTGGCCCAGGGGACGCTCTACCCCGACGTCATCGAGAGCCGCTCCGCGTTCGGCGGTCCGTCGGCCACGATCAAGACCCATCACAACGTCGGCGGCCTTCCGGACGACATGAAGTTCAAGCTCATCGAGCCGTTGAAGGAACTGTTCAAGGACGAGGTGCGCAAGGTGGGCCGCGAGCTCGGTCTTTCCAAGGAGATGATCGGCCGCCATCCGTTCCCCGGTCCGGGTCTCGCGATCCGCATCCTCGGCGACATCACCGAGGACCGTCTTCATATCCTTAAGGAAGCCGATTCGCGCTTCATCGAAGAGCTTCATAATGCCGGTCTCTACGACAAGATCTGGCAGGCCTTCTGCGTGCTTTTGCCGGTGAAGTCGGTCGGCGTCATGGGCGACCAGCGCACGTACGAGAACGTCCTCGCTGTCCGCGCCGTCACAAGTCTCGACGGCATGACCGCCGACTGGGCCGAGATCCCTGCGCCGGTCCTCGCGAAGATCTCCAATCGCATCATCAACGAGGTGCGCGGCATCAACCGCGTCGTGTACGACATCTCGTCCAAGCCTCCGGCGACGATCGAGTGGGAGTGACGTCCGCGCCATGCTGAAGCCCATCGAGAATTTCTTCGAGCGGCTCCTGTGGAGCAGCCGGCTCGTCGTTCTGGTCGCGGTGGTCGCGAGCCTCGTGGTGTCGATGGTCATGTTCTATGTGACGTCGGTCGACGCTGTCCAGCTCGTCGGCCACGCGCTCCACTACCACATCGACGTCCTGCAGGACGCCGCCGTCAAGGTCCAGATGCGCACGCAGATCGTCGCGCACGTCGTCGAGATCGTCGACGGCTACCTGCTCGCGGCGATCATGCTCATCTTCGCGCTGGGTCTCTACGAGCTTTTTATCAGCCGGATCGATATCGCCGAGAAGTCCGACCTGGCCTCCCGGGTCCTTCTGATCCGCAGCCTCGACGATCTCAAGGACCGGCTGGCCAAGGTTGTTCTCCTGATCCTGGTCGTCAAATTCTTCGAGTACGCGCTCCAGCTCAAGGTGAAGAACGCACTCGACCTGCTCTATCTGGCCGGCGGGGTCGTCCTGGTCGCGGCCGCTCTCTACCTGACCCACGCCAAGCCCCCTTCGGGCAAGCACTGATCTTCGAGCGGCCCCGACAAGGGCTTATTTTTTATTTAGAGGGATGTTCGGCGAGCCACGCCTGGTGGCGCGCGGCGCGGGCGGGATCGCCCAGGCGGGCGTAGGACGCGGCGAGCATGCGATGCGCCGCGGAAGCCTGGTCGAGGTCGGAAGCGTGGTCCAGCGCGAGCGACGCTTCACGGGCACAAGCCTCGTAGTTCTTGTTCTTGAAGGCCTCGACCGAGGCGTTGAAGCGTTCGGCGAAGGCGGTGTCCCGCATCCGACGCATTTTGGACGCCAGTCCGCGGCTAAGGGCGTGGGCATCCCCGGTGCAGGGGACCGGGCCGGCGATCGCGAGAAGGACCGCCGCCGCAAAAACTTTTTTCAAACACAAATATCGCTTCATGCGGTTCCAGTATAGCTCATTCAACAGGAGGTCCGGGCATATGAAAAAGCAGATCATCGCGGGTTGGCTGGGAGCGCTGTGTTTGGCGACGGCGGTGACCGCGGCGGCGGGCCCGCTCGACTTCTGGCGTTCCAAGGGCAAGGACGCGGAGCTCGTCAAGAAGGTCCGGGACTGCGAGCAGGTCATCAAGGACCTCATGCAGGGCACCGGCAAGGACATCCCGAAGAACATGCTCAAGGACGCGGAGGCGGTCGTGATCTTCAGTGATTCCGTACGGGCGGGACTGCTCGTGACGGGTCAGTTCGCCCAAGGTGTCGCGCTCGTGAAGACCGGCTTCGGCGACTGGAGCGCCCCGGCGTTCTTCCGGATGAGCGGCGTCGGCGTCGGACTGCAGATCGGCGGCGACGTGAGCGACGTGGTGTTCGTGGTCACCGGCAAGGAAGGGATCGGCAACCTGCTCGAGAGCCGCTTCACGATGGGCGCGGACGCCTCGGCGGCCGCGGGCCAGAAGGGCCGGCAGATAAAGGCGTCCACGAACTCCAAGACCCACATGGTCGCCTACGGCCGGTCGAAGGGATTGTTCGCCGGCATGAGCTTCGACGGCGCGGTGATCAAACAAGACTCCGGCGCGAACCGGAAGTACTACGGCAAGAAGCTCACGGCCCGCGAGATCCTGCTGGAAGGCAAGGCGATGAAGACTGCTGAGGCCGCGGACCTCATCTCGACGCTTAAAAAGAATTCCTAAAAAGGATATATAATGGCGCGGCATATTCACCGGCGCTCAGCGCCGCAACCCAGGGAGCAGATATGATCCGGAAGGCATCAGCGGTTTGGCAGGGCGGTCTCAAGGACGGCAAGGGCAGTGTTTCGACGCAGAGCGGCGTCCTGAACAAGACCCAGTATTCTTTTGGAACGCGTTTTGAGAACGGAGCCGGGACCAATCCCGAGGAATTGATCGCCGCCGCGCACGCGGGGTGCTTTTCCATGGCGCTTTCGGCACAGTTGGGCGGAGCGAACCTCACGCCCCAATCGATCGAAACGTCGGCGGACCTCACGATGGAGAAGCTCGATGCCGGCTGGACGATCACCGCCGTCCATCTGACCGTCACGGCGAAGGTCCCGGGCGCGACCCAGGAAGCGTTCGCCCAGGCGGCCGAGAACGCGAAGAAGGGCTGTCCGATCTCGAAGGTCCTGAACGCCAAGATCACGATGGCGGCCCAGCTCGTTGCCTGACGCGGCCCGTCCGATGAGCCGGTGGCTCTGGAGCTTCCGGACCAAGGTGATGGCGGCGATCGTCGCCGCGCTGCTCTTGGTCCTGGCCCTGAGCCACCTGCTCATCTACCGTTCCGCCAGCCAGGCGCAGTTCGATCAGCTGAGAAGTCAGCTCATCATCCTGGCGCAGACCGCGTCGCTGCTCGTGGACGCGGACGCGCTCGAGCGCATCCCGGATACCCGGGAGGGGGCGAGGACGCCTGAATATGTCGATATCTATTCGCGTCTGAAGCGTGTCCGCGAATTGAACCCCTCGATCCGCTACATCTACACCCTCAAGCCCTCCGACGTGCCCGGCCATCTCAAATTTGCCGTCGATTTGGACCCGGACCCGGAGGACAACCGCCACCGGGGCACAACGGCCTATCCTGGCGATCTGTATGATGCGCGGGAATTCCCCGAAATGATCAAGGCTTTCACGGGACCCGCCGCGGACCGGGAGCTCATTGAAGACTCATGGGGTGTCGCCTTGTCGGGCTACGCGCCGATCCGCAACGCGGACGGTAAGGCGGTCGCGATCCTGGGTGTGGACATGGACGCGCGGGACGTTCGTGACGCCCAACGCCGGGCGGTCCGCGAAGCCCAGCGGGTGCTGTTGATCGGCATCCTGGCGTCGCTGCTCATCGGGGCCCTGCTCGCGCGGAGTCTGACGAACCGGGTGACACAGCTCATCGAGGGCACCCGCGGATTGTCCTCAGGGGACCTCTCGGTGCGGGTCAAGGTCGGGGGCCGTGACGAGATCTCGGACCTGGGCCGGTCCTTCAATGAAATGGCCGCGGCCCTGCTCGAATCCCGGGCCAAGTTGGAGGCTTATTTTTGCAACGTGATGGAAGCGCTCGTGCGGATGCTCGAGGCCAAGGACAAGTACACGCAAGGCCACTCGGAGCGCGTGGGCGTCTACGCCAAGAAGATCGCGCTCAAGCTCGGTCTGCCCGAGAAAGAGGCGGACCTGCTGCGCCGCGCCGGCGAACTGCATGACATCGGCAAGCTCGCCGTCCATGAGCATGTCCTGAACAAGGTGGAGCCGCTCACCGAAGCCGAATGGGAGATGATCCGCCGTCATCCGGTGACGGGTTATGAGACGCTCAAGACGCTCGGCCTCGACGAGATCATCATGAACAGCATCCGCTCCCATCATGAGCGCGTCGACGGCACCGGTTATCCGCGTAAATTGGACGGCGACAAGGCGGGTATCCACGCCCAGATCGTCGCCGTCGCCGACGCCTACGACGCGATGACGACCACGCGGCCCTACCGCAAGGCGATGGACCGCCGTTCCGCGATGGAGGAATTGCGCCGGAGCGCGGGGACACAGTTCAACCGGGACGTCGTGGAGGCCCTGATCCGCGCCCTCGAGGAAGACCCCCGGTTCTCCTAAGCGATGCTCTTTAATTCGATCGAGTTTGCGTTCTTCCTTCCGGCCGTTCTGCTGGCCTATTACCTTGTTCCCGTGTCCCTGCGCTGGCTTTTTTTGCTCGCCGCGAGCTGCTTTTTTTACGCAGCGTTCATCCCGGCCTACCTCCTGATCCTGGTCGCTCTGATCGTGATCGATTACACCGCCGCGCTCCTGATCGAACGGTCCGAGGGCCGGTCCCGGAGACTGATATTTTTGGTCAGTCTGCTGGCCACGGCATCGTGTCTTTTTTCGTTCAAATACCTGAATTTCTTCAACACCAACCTGAAGGACCTGGCGGAACTGATCGGCTGGAACTATTCTCCGAAGTTCTTTCATTGGATCCTGCCCGTCGGTCTGTCGTTCCACACGTTCCAGAGCCTGAGCTATGTGATCGAGGTTTTTCGGGGCAGGCAAAAAGCCGAACGGCATCCCGGGTATTACGCCCTGTACGTGATGTTTTTTCCGCAGTTGGTCGCGGGGCCGATCGAGCGGGCGGGGCATTTGCTGCCCCAGCTGCGCCGGCCTGAGGCGCTGGACGGGGAAGGGGCGGCCGAGGGGCTCCGGCGCATCGCGTGGGGCTTTTTTATGAAGTGCGCGGTCGCGGACAACCTCGTGTATTACGTGAACCACGTGTACAACGACCCGCGCGGGTTCGGCGGTCTGACGCTGGCGATGGCGGCGGTCTTCTTTTCGTTCCAGGTGTACGGCGACTTCGCGGGTTACTCGAACATCGCGATCGGCACCGCGAGGTTGTTCGGCATCAGAATGCGGGAGAACTTCGACCGGCCGTTCTTCGCCCGGTCGACCTCGGACCTGTGGCGCCGGTGGCATATGTCCCTGACCGCCTGGTTCAAGGACTATCTGTACGAGCCGATGGGCCGTTGCGGCGGTTTGGCCGGCTCCCGCTGGTTCCGGGTGATGGTGGTCTTTCTGGTCAGCGGGCTTTGGCACGGGGCCAACTGGACGTACGTGATCTGGGGTGCGTTGAACGGATGTTTCATGCTGATCGGTTCAGCGACCCGGGACTTCAGAGAGGCGCTCGTTGACCGGGCGGGAGGGGCGAGACATCCTGTAGCGTTGGCGGCAATTCGTTCGCTGATCACTTTTGGTCTGTTCACGGTCGCGTTGATCTTTTTCCGCGCCCGAAGCGTTTCCGACGCGGTCTACATGATCACGCATCTTTTTGCCCCGGGCCCGCCGGTCCTTGACCAGCTCCTCTTGAGCATGCCGATCTCCCTGTTGGTGATGGCCCTGTCCGGGATCGCGCTTCTCCTGGTCGCTGAGGGATGTTCGCCCCCCGGAAGCTCCGGGATGGGTGTCGTGACCGGCCGGAGCCCCTTTTTTCGTTGGAGCGTCTACGTTCTTTTGACCGCCTACATGACCTTGTTTATGTACGCGGGGGACCAAAAACCGTTCATTTATTTTGACTTTTAAATGGGAAAATTCTGGGTCCGGTTCGTCGGCTGGTCGCTGATGGCGGTGCTTTTTCAGGCGTCGGCTGCCGTGGTCGTCCATGCGGCGATGAGTCGCTGGACCCTCCCTGAGTCCGCGATCTGGATCAAGCAGATCGAATACACGCGGGCGGCGCCTGTCGTTCCCTCCGATCACGCGTCCCTGATCATCCTGGGGGACTCGAGGCCGTTCGGCGGCATCCGCCATTCCGAACTGGCTCGTGGCGCGAGATCGCTGGCGTTGCCCGGCGCGACCGCGGTCGACGTTTACTATCAATTGGAGCGCTATTTGGAACGCCACGCCCCGCCCCGGCTGGCCATCATATCGATCGCTCCGGAACACATGGTGAAAATGGAGCAGGTGTTCTTCGATTGGAGCGTTCGGGTCGGTTCGGTGAGCCGCCGCCAGGCGTTGGAGGTGCTGGACCTCAAAAAAAGCAGGGGTGGTTATCGGCGCCCGTTCCTGATCGATTATTGGAACGAACGTGTCCTTCTGGAGCTTTATCAGGCGCGCATTTTTGTGTTCTACAGGTCTATCATCATGCAGATGACCCCGCGGGCGGTCCGCCAGGGGCGGCTTGAACAGAACAAGCTCGACAACCGGTTTGCTTATGACTACGGCAATTCCAGGCGGCGCTCCAGCGAACTCAATGCCGAGGCGAAGATGAGCCGGTTTGTCCCCGATCCGACGCTTGATGCTTATTTGTTCAAGATATTCGATCTGGCTGAGCGTCACGGCATCCTGGTCGCTTATGAGGTGATGCCGATGAACGAGACGTCTTATAAAAAACTCCACCCCAGATACAAGCAAGACTTCATGGAATTTTTGAATTCCATCGCCCAAAAAGCGCCGATCAACACCCATGTCCACGCAGCGATCCCACATTACCCAGACGAGCTTTTTTCGGACCCGAGCCACTTGAATTCAAGGGGCGCGCAGCGGTTCACCCGGGTGCTTCAGCGCCGATACGCGAAGATCCTCAGCGTGCTGGCAGATGAGAAGACGGGTCAAAATACGCTCAAGTGATATGATGTCGGGGTTTTGAGGGTCCGGAAGGGCTCGGATCTTGATCTGTATCGGCGTGGATCTGCACCAAAAAGGAGATCTGTCTGTGAAAAGCAAGTTCGCGGCCGCGGCCGCGTTGGGTTTGGCGATGACGGGTGTTTGGATGTCCGCGGCGGAGGCTGCTGAGGCGCCTTATTGCGAAGTCGTGCGTGTGTCCGGCGACGCGCAGCTGGTCCGCAAAGGTGAGCCGTCCGTGCCGCTCGCTGAGGGGGCCGCGCTCGTAAAGGGCGACCAGATCGCGGTCGGTCCCGGCGCTACGGCCGACCTTGCCTTCGACCCGGCATGGGAAAACACCGCCCGTCTGAACTCGAACACCCGGGTGACCGTCCAATCCTTGGACCCCGTTAAGTTGAGCATGGTCAGCGGCGACGTCTACTCCAGGCTTGAGCGTCTGGCGCCAGGGTCCTCGTTCGAGGTGAAGACCCCGACCGCCGTTGCCGTGGTCCGGGGGACCCGGTTCAGGACGACGCATCAGGGCGGCATGACCACGATCTACAACGATTCCGAGACCTCGCTGGTCTACGTGTATCACCTGGATGAGAACGGTAACCGTTCCGGGCGGGCGATCGTCCTGAAGCCGGGTGAGTCCATCACGGTCGCTGGGCAGGCGGAAGTCTACGATTCGCCGCTGGATGAGCTCGAGGAAGGGCGTGACCGCGAGGACCAGGATCAGCTGAACGAAGATCTCAACCGTGAACGCTTCAGTCAGCCGAATGAAACGCCGCCTGACAATAATTTTTCATGACGGACGCCGCGCGATCCGGGATGAGCTTGCACACTTCCAACACACAAAGGAATGACCGTATGAAAATGATCGGAATGGCCGCCGCGCTCGTGATCATGGCGGCCGGGATCTCCCTGCCGGCATATGCGCAAACCCTCTCGGACGCTGAAAAAGCCTCCAAGCGTGAAGAACTCCGTCAGTTCTTTGACGCCGCCATCGTGAACACCGAGCCCGACGCGCCCAAGCAGGCACGTCAACAGCTCCGGTTCACGGTCACCGGCTCGACGCGGGTCGGGTACGACAGCAACGTGGACCTTGATAACATCGAGGATGAGGACGGGTTCTATCAGGAACGGGTCGGCGGGCTTCTGGAATATGACCCGACCGGCTGGGAATTCAAGGGCCGTCCGGTCACGCTCGGCGTTGCCGGCAATTACAACTACCTCGGTTACTTTGACCGCGACGACATGAACCGTCAGGGCGGGTCCGGGTCGCCGTTCGTCCGGCTGCGTCTGGACGACCGCTTCACGCTGGAAGGCGGTTACAAGTTCCGGGCTTCCCACTACGAGGACCAGGACGACCTCAACTACCAGTCACACGGCGGCCGGCTCGCGTTGAGCCATCGCATCGCGACGGGCCTGACCCACAAGGGGGAATTCCGTTACGAGCAGTTGGACTACTCCGACCGCAAGCAGCTGCGTCCCAACCGGACCTTCGGCGACGCGGAGCGCGAGGACGACCGCTATGAGGCGGTTTACGGCGTGCGTTATCACATGGGCCGGTGGACGACCCGGGTCGAGGGTTCCTGGATCTGGAACGATTCCAACGACCAGTATTTTGATTACAACGATTACGACGACTTCGGGTTGGATGCCTCGGTCAGCGTCCGGACGACCGAGCGCTGGATCCTGACGGGGTTCGGCGGATGGCGGAACCGCTCCTTTGACAGCCGCGCCACGATCCCCGGTTCGCTCGAGGTCCAGGACGACGACTGGTACTACGCCGGCGGACGCGTCTTCTTCGCGCTGAACACCTGGTCAGGCTTCGACGTGACGGCGACCTACAGCGAGAACAGTTCCAACGACACGAACCACGAGTACGACGACCTCATCGTCAGCACCGGGTTCCACCTGTTCTTCTGATAAAAAGTGTTTATGGACGAGCGGAGCCGGGCTCTGTAAAATAAACAATTCGCGCCTCTTTTTCTATCAGCGTCTCAGAATTGTCACCCACTTTGGAGGGTCGCATGTCCCATATTAGGTTGCTGCGTTTACTCTGTGTTTTTGCTTTATTGGCGCTGCCGTTGAGTTCGTTCACGATCGAATGGCGCGATGGAAACCCGGGTTTGGGAGCTTTGTCGGCGAGAGCGGATGAAGAGGACTTGTTTGACGACGAGGATGAGATCGACAACGAAGAAGATGATCAGATCGATGACGAGATCGATGAAGAGGACTTCGAGGATGCCGAAGACGAGGATATCGAAGAGACCGTCGATGAGATCTTTGAAGACATGGATGACGAAGACTCTGAGGAAGGGTCGGACGAAGAGGACGATGAAGAGCCTATGGACGCTGAAGAAGTCGAGTCAGCCCAGTCCGAGGGTGGTCAGACGGCGGAAGATGCGGAGGTCGATAATGCGCTCAGGAGCTAAGTCCGGTTCTTTCTCGGTTTTGGGCGCGTTTTTTGTTGCGTCGGTTTTGATGCTGCAGCCGTCCGCGGCAGTTGCGGGAGGTGAGTTCGACCTCTCGGATTACCGCAAGGCCCTCAAGGAGCCGGCAGCCAAGCTGCTCGGATCCGGCAAAATGGATGAAGCGGTCGTTGCGATCCAGGCAGAGATCGCCAAGAGCCCTAAGAAGTCGGAGTACCAGCGTCTTCTTGCCAGCGCCTTCAGGCGTCAGGCTAAGTTCACTGAGAGCATCGAACCGCTCCAGGCACGTCTCAAGGCCAGGCCGGAGGACGGCGTGGCGGCTCTCTATCTCGCCGAGGCTCAGATCCGCTCTTCCCGGACCGCTGATGCGCAGACCACGATCCAGGACGCGATCTCCTCGCATCCGGGTACCGTGATCGCCGATGTCGCGATGATGATGTCCGCCCAGCTGGCATCCGGCAACACGATCGAGCCGCTTGACCCACCTGCTTCGACCATCAAGCCCAAGAAGTTCCTGGAGACGCCTGCGGCCAAACTGTTCGAGGCCAAGGATTACGCCGGTGCGGCTTCTGCGTTCGAGGCGATGGCGGCCCAGAACCCACGGGACGTCATGGTCCTTCGTTATTGGGGCGCTTCGCTGAGCAAGGCGGACCGCGCTGCGGATGCCCTTCCGGTATTCGAACGAGCTTCCAAGCTGGATCCACTGGGTATCGCTCTACACGAGGACTGGGGCTCCGCTTTGAAGAAGCTCAAGATGAAGGAGGATGCCGCAAAGCACCTTACTTACGCCAAGGTCTACGACCCCGCCGGCCCCTACGCCAAAAAAGCGGACAAGAAGCTCAAGAAGGAAAAAAAGAAGAAGAGTCCGCTCAAGTGGAAGGGTGGTTTTGGCTACACCTACGATGTGAACATCAAGAAGCGGTCAAACGTCGCGGAACAGCGCAAGGCCGCGGACATTGAAGGGGGTATTTGGCACTACAATCTGGGGGCGACGCTGAATCTTTACGCCAAGGACGATTGGTTGATCAAAGCCGACGGCTCGCTTAAGCACAGCTACCGCGACAGCGCGCGGGACGAAAGCAATAAGAACGTCCACATCGTGGGTATTTCGGTCGCCCGCAAGACCACCATGTTCGGCAAGCCTGTTGACATCGCGGTGCGTAACGGCGGGGCCCA
>Ga0209573_1005722_pt1 | contig 10922 bp, 18 predicted proteins | sample TNRBio252014_DNA_FD_185870 | JGI IMG/M metagenome (GOLD analysis project Ga0209573, IMG submission 185870) | Wastewater treatment Type I Accumulibacter community from EBPR Bioreactor in Madison, WI, USA - TNR Reactor_6/25/2014_ DNA (SPAdes)... | ecosystem: Engineered > Bioreactor > EBPR >...
ATCGCGGCCATCCATGCCTTCACTGCCGCCTACAACGAAAAGGCAGCACCGTTCGTCTGGCGAAAACGAGACGTTCGCGGGGCACAACTCCGAAATACTATTGTTAATTTGTGCAATTAAACACTAGTGACTGCGATACGAAGACATTTGCAGGAGAAAGATCGCCATAGGAAAGTCCTCGGCCATGCAGTTCCGCCAGCACACGAGCCAGTCGCGCGAGCATTTTCAACCGGCGCAACAGGCCGCCCGTCTTCACGTAGCCGGAGATGCCTTCATCTGACATCAAGGCGTCCGTCGCGACCTGCATCAGTTCAGTCATTGGGACCAGTCCATCCATCAGCTCCATGACGTAGCCGGGCTGCGGCTGCGTAATGAGGGCTTGCGGATGAGCGATAGGAAGGCCCTCAAGTGGCTGACGCATAAGTGCGCGGATCTTGTTCGTCCAACTGTTTCGCTTTTCTTCTGTGGTTGCGCGTGCGACTTTGACGAGTACGTTGGGGTAGTTGGTCGTGCAAACGATCCCTTGACCGCCTTCGCCAATGCGCCCTGTCAGTTCATAGGACTGACCGTGTTGGTCTAGCACCGTCCTGCTTTTCTTTGGTGCCTCTGGTGTTGCTGTGCTCATTCAGACGTCCTAAAAATGGCCACGAGTGTTTTGTCGTCGCTGTGTAAAGGTGTGGCCCAGTCATTCAGTTCAGACTGCAACCAGCGTCTGCCTCTGCGCCGATTCCGAGCGCTTAAGTCTTGGTAAAGCGCATCAAAGAAGTCGGCAAGATGGGCAGGTTCGAGGTCATCGGCCACGCCATCTGTCATCAGGACAACACCATCACCCGGCTCGGTGAGTCGGCCTGTCGTACAGTTCCATTTGTCCTGCATACGCGTGGACTCAAGTGCCCAAGTCTGATTGCCATAGGCTGTGCGCTCTGGCGTGACACGACGGAACTCGCCAGCGCATTTCACCAGCAGAAGACCATCACCCAATTGGGCTGCATGGACCTCGCCTTGATCTGTCACGCGGCCGAACAGCAGCGTGGTCGCAGCGTCTCGAGGAGTTGTCGGCTCAACCGCTTCCAGCCATTGCTGATGAATCAAGGGCAGCGTTGCCGGCAGATCGAAACTGCTCGATGTGGCGCGCAAAATCCGCCGGATAACTTGGCAGGCACTACGCGCCCCCAGATCACTACGTGCTCGCGAACCCAATCCATCTGCTACAGCCGCAATCCAGCCACCACGGCAACCCGCCAGAACCATCGCGTCCTGATTTGGCTCGCTCAAATCCAGGTGTCGGGGGCCGATGACGCTCGCACCGCAGGCAATAAACCTCATTGGAAGTCGAGGTCCAGCGCGTCATCATCCGGGGGCGGGACAACGAATGCGGTTGAGATGTCTGGATTTTGGCTTGCCGTGCGAGTGGTCACACTCATGGTCACTGCACGGAAGAAACGGTGGATGTCCCGGGCGTTGTGAGCCTTGAAAATAGGAGCCTCTACGTCGTTCGCAAAGTCCTTCAGCATTGCTTCATCGGCATCCGGCCCAATCGCCATTGCTAGACGGGTCGCTTTTTGTGCCCGTTCGGAGTCGCGAAGTGCCTTGAAAGGAGCCTCCCAGTCGTCGGTCGGTTGTCCATCAGACAACAGAATCAAAACGGGGCGATAGGCTCGGGAAGGGATGTGATCCTTGTCCTCGAGCAACTGACGGGCGAGGTCAAATGCTGCACCCATCGGCGTGACACCGTCAGCCTTGAATTCCGAGAACCCTGCGACGCCATGCGCCGCAACCAATGGCAAGTGCATCTGCGCCTTGCCACCAAAGGTGATCAGGCCCACCTGGATCTCGGCGCGCAAACGACTTTCCTTGGCGAAAGTCGAGACCATGTCCTTCATCGCAGCATTTAGCGCTTCGATCTTGCCGTTCTCCCCCATGCTGCCACTTGTGTCAGCCAAGACGATCACGGGGAGAGGCCGGGGCGTGGCGACAGCGAATTTTTTGAGACTGCTCATCTTCTTTATCCTTTGATCAGGTTGATTTTTCGAATTCGGGCTTGGAGCCTTGGGTGATGAAACCGGTGCCGCAGATACAGCCCCGCTCGCCGCTTTATAAATATCTTCGAAATCGGTGGGGCTTCGCAGTGTTGCGTAACGCACATCTATAGCGCCCGCAAATTGCTTGCCCAGCCACGCCAAGAAATTCTGCGTTTTCTGCTGCCCATGATCCGATAGGAGCACCAAGCGGTCATGCACCCCGGTCTTCAGTGCCATCAGGATGGGGCCGAAGTCTGCGCCCGACGCATCTTCTGATGCGCGGAGGTCTGAGTTACCAAGCCATGCAAAAAGTGTGGGCATTTGAGCATAAGAAATTGTGTGGCTACATAAGTTTTATTCTATCGCGGGCGGTATGCCGATGGAAAGCATCGTAGGTGCAGGCTGGTGGCACGCCCAACCCTGGACGCCGAAGATGCTCACACTGTTCAACCCTGCGATGCCACGGCAATCCGTCGTCAAGCCTCATTGCCAGCCCCTGCGCTGTAGAGTATTATGTCATCAATTTGATGATGTAAACTGCGTTCCAATGAGCAATAAAACAACCAACTTCGGTCTTACCGTCGTCTTCCGTGGGTGAGGAGCACTTGAGCATGCATCCACAGCGCGTCGAGAGCTTGAGCCACGCCCAGCGCGAGCGGCTGGCCTACATCGACTTCCGGCTCTACTTCTTCGGTGAGATCGGTCGCCCCGACCTGATCGACCGTTTCGGCGTGGCTCCGGCTGGGGCGACGCGCGACTTGGCGCTGTACCGGGAGGTCGCGCCGCAGAACATCACGTTTGATGGTAGCAACAAGATCTACCGCATCGGACAGGCGTTTGAGCCGCTGTTCGAGCACGCACCCCAGCGCGTGCTGTCGGCGCTGGCTCTGGGCTTTGGCGATGGCGTGAACGGCGCAACGCAGCCATTGCTGCCGTGCGAATCGCCCACTGCCCTGAGCAACCCCAGGATGGATGTGCTGGCCCCGGTCTGCCGGGCGATCCACGGCAAGCGACCCGTCGCCATCCGCTACCACTCGATGAGCAGCGGCGAGTCCGAGCGGGTCTCCGACCACACGGAGCTGTTCAAGCAGTTCAGCGACAACCCCAGCTTCAAGCGCTGGCTGACCGATATGGTGTTCGACTCGACGTACCACCCGGGTGCGGTGCCGCCGAAGGCACCGCCTCAGACAGGGGGTCGGCGTGAGGGGCAGTAGGTGCGGGAGGACGCGATGACCGGAACATCCCCAGAGGATCAAGCCAAGATTTCCTCTGCACGCAATGAGCTGAACCAGAAGAGCCCGAGTATTCCACGGCGCGCATTTGTCGCTGCACGCAAAGGCATCGAAGAAGGCGAATCAGCGCCTCGACCTTGCGGTACTCGACGTTGAGCGTGTTCAAAGTGGATGCCTCAAAAGCAAAACCCGCCGACGGCAAAACCGTGGGCGGGCTCGATGGTGGAAACCGGATGGGGGTGGTAACTGCGCTGCGGGGTGGTAACCGGGGCTGGTAACCTCGCTGGGTGGTAACCCGTTTTTGCGGCCTGACGCTAAAAAAGCGTCGCGCTCGCGCCCCCCGCATGGGAATTTGGCCAGGAAGGACCCGTTTCGCCTTGGGCCACTTCCTGTGCTGTCACCGCTGTCCAGAAGATAACTGAAATACTACCCCCGACCGGGCTGTTTTGTTGAATGCCCGGCAGCACCCAAAAAGGACAAATGCGTCAGGGCAAGGACAAACACATTACCCATTACCCTGCGTTGCTCAGGAAGTTGAAGGATTGCAGGTCGTCAGTGCCCGATTTTCGTCACGTATTTCGCTTCAAGGCGGTCGAACACCGCGTCAGCAGACTTGGCTTGGCCGCTTGCTTTGCCTGCACTGACATCTGCAACGAGTTCTTCCATGGCATCGGCGCGGAACCACTCAGGGATGTCGCGTTGGCCGTGCAGCACACGCCAGACGTCAATGTGATCAGGGCGCTCGACGTAGAACACGATGTGCGGGTAATGCTTCAGCGGCCAAGAACGCAGGCCGGACAGATTGAGCTCGTGGGCATAGCGTGGTGAGCCGGTGCCGGGGTGACGGCTGAGGTGGGTGTAGGCCTGCTCCAGCGCATCAACGAAGCCAAGCGCTGCCTGCTCGGCCTCCTCGCTGATGTAGTAGTTCAGCGCCTCGTCAACGTCCTGCTCGGCAAGCGTACGGGGAATGATGGGCTTGGATTTCATCCACGGGCATTCCGCACACGAGCCCGCAACGCATCGAAGTACTGGCCATCGACGGGTGCAGTCGGTGCGGAAGCTGCCCCGGCCAGCAGCAGTCCACGCAGGTGCTGGCGATCCTGATCCTTGCGGATCAGCTCACGCACATACTCGCTGCTGGTGCCGTAGCCGCGCTGATTGACTTGTTCGTCCACAAAGGACTTCAGGGTATCGGGCAGGGAAATATTCATCGTACTCATGGCCTCATCCTAGCCTCTTTGGCAAAATTTGGCAAACTTCCGTCATTGAGGTTTGCTGCCACTGTCTCCAGCGCCCGCTGCCACCTCCGCCACGCCGTCGTGCGGTTGCAGGCAAAGCGGATGGTGATGTCCCGCCAGCCGTAGCGCTTGGCCCGCATCCACACCAGATGGCGCTGCTCGACCTCCAGCCACTGCACCCAGCGCATCGTTTCCAGCATCCGCTTGATGGCCTCAGGGCTGGGCGGGAACGGTCGGTAGACCTTTTCGTCGGCGGCAAAGGACTCCCATTCCTTGCGCACAAACGCAGGCCAGCAGTTGAAGTAGCCCTGCACCCGCACGGGCGGTAGGCGGCGTCCGGTGCTGGCCGCTTCCTCGAAACGGGCGGCCACGTCCTCAATCGTCCATCCATTGCGAGGGTCAGCCATGGCGTCGCCCTCCTGCACCGTAGAGGCGTTCACCGATCTGGCGCACCAGTTCGCGCTCCATCCAGTCCAGCCGTTCGTCGTCGGCATTGACGACCAGGATGTGCTGGTCGCGCCAGCCGCGTTGTTTGATGACGTCCACGTCCTGCACGTCAGGTTGCAGCCGCCCGAGCGGGCAGCGGTATTGGGGTGTCGGGATTTTCATCTCACATCTCCCGTTCCAGTGTGTGCTGCGCGATGGCCCAGTGCAGCAGCGCCAGCGCATCGGCTTCGTTGTCATCGACCGGGGTGTGGCCACGGACGCGGGCGGACGCCACCATCTCTTCCTTGCTGGCGTTGCCCTTGCCGGTGGCGTGCTTCTTGATCGTGCCGACCGGCACGCCCTGGTACGGAATCTGGTGGTGCTCGCACCACGCGGTGAGCGTGGCGAGGAACCCGCCGTAGGCGTGGGCGGCATCGGTCGAGACATGGCGGCGGACTTCCTCGAAGTGCAGGCAGTCGATTGTGTCGCAGGACTGCTTGATCTCGGTGAGCCAGCGCTTGAAGCGCAGGAAGCGCATGCCGCCGCCTTCAAAACGCTGCGGCCGGAAACTCTCTGAGCCGCTGGTGATGTGGCCGTCGTTGCCGTGCAGCGCCCAGCCGGTGGTGGTGCCCAGGTCGAGGGCGAGGATGGTTGTAGTCATCGTCATTGCTCCATTTCTGCCGGGGAGTGACGGATGTGACGGGTTTGCCGGAAACTCTCCGTAACGTGTGCGCACGCGCACGCGTGAGAAACAAATCAGCAAACCTGTCACATCCGTCACTCGCACCGATTTCTCAGTCATCGCGATAGGGGTAGGAATGGCCGTAGGGTTTGGGTCGCAAGGCAATGCCTGCGATGCCGCGCGCGCCTCCGGTCAGTCGGCACTTCTCAAATTTCCGGGTCGTCATCAGCTCGGAAAAACGCTTCACCGAGCCTACGTATTCGCCCGCGCGCTCGGCCCATTCGCGCCAGTCGGAAAACAGCTCGGACACGCCTTCGCGGTGGGTGTTGGCGAGCAGACAGCGCTCGTCGATCCATTGCCCGACGGCGTCCTCGGCCTCGAAATACTCGTCGGTTGCAGCCTGCACGCAGGCGGGCGGATTCCCGGTCGAGCGCCACCGCATCGCCAACCTGATGATCGAGCGCATCGACCTCGTCCACATCGGCGAGGTGCAAGGCATCAAGGTGAAGTGGCGGGAGTTGGGCTGGGACAAGCTGATCGGTGAATTCGCACCGAGGGAGATCGGTGCGGAACTGGTGGAGGCCGAGGCCTGATGAACAGCGCGCTGGAAACTTTTGTGCCCCTCCAGTTCAAGCGGAAGAAGGGAAAGCTTCTGGTCGACGGGAGGGAGGGGGGCCACGACGTCCGCATCATCGAGGCTGTGGCCCGGGCGATGCACTGGCACGCCCTGCTCGATTCCGGTGCGTTCAAGAGCGTGGTCGAAATCGCCAAGGCCGAAGGACTGATGCCGACCACGGTGGGTCGGCTGCTGCGATTGGCGCGGCTGGCCCCCGACATCATCGAGCAGTTGATGCAGGGATGCCAGCCCCGAAGGCTGACCCTGCTGTGGCTGATGCGAAACGACATCCCGGCCCTCTGGCCTGACCAGCGCCAGATGCTTGAACGATTCCGGTAGGAGGCGAAATGACCAGCAAGAAACACTATGGCAAGCAGACAGGTCGCCCGATTACCCATGAACTCCCAACCCCCGCCGGTGGTGTGCGACTGGAGACCTTCGTCCCTTGGACGCTGGTAAGGCGAGGGTTGAAGAAGCGGGTCATCACGCCATTGGACGCGCCGCAGGAATTTCTGGCTGAAGCCGCCCGGGAGCGGGAAACGCTGGCAGCAGCACAGGACAGCGCGCTGATTCGTGCGCTCGGACTGGCATACCACTGGCAGCGGCTGCTGGACGAAGAGCGCTTCGCCTCGTTGACCGAGATCGCAGTAGCCGAGGGCATCGACCTTGCTCAGGCCAGCAAGATCATCCGCCTGACACAGATGGCTCCCGATCTGGTCGAAGGCATTGCCCATGGACGCATCAAAGTGGGCGTCAGCCAGTTACTGCGCGGCAAGTTGTTTGCGTCCTGGCGGGCCCAGCGCAAGGCACTGAACGCTGATATTTGCTGACCATCCCCGCATAACCGGCATACCGCCGCAAGGCGGTTTTTTTACGTCCGCAGCAGGCTCGGTCGTTTTCTCTGGGCAGTTGCCAAGTAAAACCGGCAGCCCGCAAACCCTTATGGATACAGGGTTGGCGCTCTTGGGTGCTCAAGAGGCGAGCAGATAAAAACGGAGACAGAGAGGTGTAAACCGGGTGAAAATCGATGGGTGCGGGGTAGCCGTGCTCAAGAGGCCATGCCCGGAATCCGCGCCAGTACTGGCGGGTACGGGCGAAAAAAAACCAACCGATAAGGGTTGGTTTTTGGAATTTTGGTGGTGTAGTTCCCCGTTACAGGAAACCGCCCTGCCGTAGAAGCAGGGATACCGTGGGCGTGATTGTACACCATGCGGAAGTCCGGGGAAAAAACGAGCGCCTCCGCGCACTTCCTCGCTGGTTCGGGCTGCGATGGTCTGCGGTTCGATCCCCAAAATGGGAAACAAACACGGCTGCATGAGACTGTTCCTGTTTTTCGTCGAAACCTTGCATTGGACGAATAAACGGAACATACTCCCACCATGCTCGCCGACACCCACACCCAGCGCGTCCTCGATCTGGCCAGCCAGAAGGGACTGCTGCGCGCCAGCGATCTGGACGCCATCGATGCGCCCCGGATCGTCCTGACGCGCCTGACCGCCGTCGGTCTGCTGGAGAAGGTCGGGCGCGGTCTATACCGCCTTCCGGACGCACAGGGATCGGAATTCGAGAGTCTCGCGACCGTCGCCACCAAGGTGCCGCAGGCCGTGTTCTGCCTTCTCACGGCGCTGCAGTTTTACGAGCTGACCACGCAACTGCCGCGCCAGATCTGGATCGCCATGCCACGCGGCAGCCACGTACCCCGGATCGACTATCCGCCGGTCAAAATGGTTCAGATGACCGGCGACGTCTACGCGGAGGGCGTCGAGGAGCACCTGCGCGACGGCGTGAAGCTGCGGGTGTACGGCGCGGCCAAGACGGTCGTGGACTGCTTCAAGCACCGCAACAAGATCGGTCTGGACGTGGCGCTGGAGGCGCTGAAGGATGTTCGCGCCAAGCGCATGGCCACGGCGGATGACCTGTGGCGCTACGCCAAGATCTGCCGCGTGGCCAATGTGATGCGCCCCTATCTGGAGGCCGTCGAATGAGCAACGTCGCGGCTTCCGTGCGCGCCCGCCTGCTCAATGTCGCCAAGGCGCAGGGCGTGGACTTCAATCAGGTGCTGGTGCGTTTCGCGCTGGAGCGCATCCTCTATCGCCTGAGTCAGTCCGAGCACGCGGATCGTTTCCTGCTCAAGGGCGCGCTGCTGTTCACGCTCTGGTACGACATGCCGCACCGGGCCACGCGCGATGCCGACCTTTTGGGTTTCGGCGCGAGCGATCTGGAGTCCGTGGCCCAGACCTTCCGTGACGTAGCCAGCGTCGCCGTGGACGACGGCATCGTGTTCGACCCGGCCTCGGTCGTCGCAGAAGAAATTCGCAAGGACGCCGGATACGCCGGGGCGCGCATCCTCATTGGTGGCGAGCTGGCCAAAGCGCGATGCAAGACGCAGATCGACGTCGGCTTCGGCGATGCGGTCACACCGGCTCCAGTGGACTCGGTCTATCCGGTGTTGCTGGATGATCTGCCTGCGCCTCGCCTGCGCACCTACCCCGTCTATACCGTCATCGCGGAAAAGCTCCACGCCATCGCGCTGCTGGGCATGACCAACAGCCGGATGAAGGATTACCTCGACCTGTCGGTGCTGCTGGAGCGCGAATCCCTGGACATCGATCTGCTGGCGCAAGCGGTGAAGGCCACTTTCGAGCGGCGCGGCATGGCCGTACCCGCCGCGCTGCCGGTCGGCATGACCGACGAGTTCGCGCACGACACATCACCGCAAGCGCTGTGGCAGGCATTCCTCAAGAAGAACCAACTCGCCCCTGAACCCCTGGCCTCCATCGTGGTTCGACTGCGGGCGGCCTTGGAACCAGCGTTGCACCGGGCTGCTCGATGACGGCTGCTCCATAGGCGCAACGAGCACGCGCCCATCGCCACGGTCGGTCGCGGCTTCCATGCGGGTTTTGCGTGGAGACCCCGACGATGACCCGATACTGCGCCTGCTGTGGCAAGCCCTTCGAACCCCGCCCCCAAGTTCCCGACCAGGCCTACTGTTCCGCGCCCGACTGCCAGCGCGCCCGCAAGCGTCAGTGGCAACGGGCCAAGCTCCAGTCCGATCCCGACTACCGGATCAACCAGCACGCTGCCCAGCAGGCGTGGGCGCTGCGCAATCAGGACTACTGGCGCAACTACCGCGACGTCCGGCCCGCAACTACGGGAAATTCAATGTCCAGCTCGGCAACACGCTGGAGGCCCCGCATTTCGGCGACGTTACCGATGATCACGCCCGAATCGATGAAATTGAGAAGGAGATGGCCTTCCTGACCAAGGCAATGGACGGCGGCAAAGGCCTGGGCGGGCATCAGCGCAAGGCCGGAAACAAGCGCAAGAACGTGCGGGACGCCTTCCGCAATGCCGTTGACCGTGCCATCAAGCAGATCGAAAAGTTCGACAAGCCGCCAGCCGGACACCTGAAGACCAGCATCAGCCACGGTAATGAAGTCGTTTACCGCCCCGGGCTGCCCATCACCTGGGATGTCCGGCCCATCGTGAACGGGTACCGAACGGCGTCAAGGGCACCGGGTGAAATGTCAGCATCGTACATCTGAAGGACACCGAGGCCGAGAATTGACATTTGTGCACCAGTGTTCAGAGTGAAGCTCGGAATGGTGATCGTGGTCATGGTGATTGCCCTTTCTCAGTGCGGCACCTGCCACCAGGCCTCGAAGCGTTGATCCGTGGCACCCAGTCGCAGCGGCTCGCCGATGCGCGGCGTCACCAGCCTGACGTCGGTCTGGCCTGCGCTGGCCGCGACTGCGCGGTCGAAGGGTTCATTCCATGCATGCCGCGCGAGACGGAACTTGCCGACATGTGCCGGCAGCCAGGCCTTCGCGCCGAGTATCTGCGCCGCGCGGAAGGCTTCCTCCGGCGTCATGTGCACATGGGCCCAGCGTTCGTTGTATTGGCCGTTGTCAGTGGCGACCAGATCGAAACCGGCGCCGATGCGGCGTGCGATCTCCTCGAAGTGCGGACCGAAGCCGGTGTCGCCGCTGAAGAACAGGCGCCGGCCGTTACCTTCCAGCGCATAGGCTGCCCACAGCGTCTTGTTTCGCTCGACCAGCCGGCCCGAGAAGTGGCGCGCCGGCAGTACATGGATCGTGAAGCCGGACGCGGCCTCCACGGCGGTGTACCAGTCGGCCTCGCGCAGCTTGTCGCGCGCATAGCCCCATTGCTCGAAGTAGCTACCGACACCCAGCGGAGCGATCACCTTGCGTACCTTGGACTCAAGGGCGGTGATCGTCGGGTGGTCCAGGTGGTCCCAGTGATCGTGTGTGATCAGCAGCTGGTCGATCTCCGGCATGTCTTCGACGCCATAAACATGGGTGCCATCGAAGGCCCGGTTCACCCAGGGAATCGGCGCCACGTCGACACTAAGTGCTCGTTAATTATTAACTTGAACAATATGCCGAATACAGCTATGCTGGGCCAATGGCATCTACCGATGGCGATATTGAGCAGCGGTACCGACTTTTGTCGAGCCGGCTGGATGAACGTCAGCGTCGACTGTTTGTTGCGGCGGAGGCGATGGTGATTGGCCGCGGCGGCATTTCTGCCGTATCGCGGGCTACGGGCGTATCGCGGGTAACGATTACGGTCGGTTTGGGTGAGCTGGAAGCGGAGGCAGTTGCGGAGTCCGTGCCTTTACCGCAAGGACGAGTGCGCCGTTTGGGTGGGGGCAGGAAGAAGCTTGCGCAGACGGATCCCACCCTG
>Ga0209573_1005723_pt1 | contig 10921 bp, 7 predicted proteins | sample TNRBio252014_DNA_FD_185870 | JGI IMG/M metagenome (GOLD analysis project Ga0209573, IMG submission 185870) | Wastewater treatment Type I Accumulibacter community from EBPR Bioreactor in Madison, WI, USA - TNR Reactor_6/25/2014_ DNA (SPAdes)... | ecosystem: Engineered > Bioreactor > EBPR >...
GTTGTGTTCGAACTGCCGGCGCTCCTCAGCGCTGGGAAAGGCCGGTCGGGGACGCGGGTAGGGCTGCCCGGTCAGCTTCCGGTAGGCCCGCGCCAGCGCCTCGGCCGCCTCCAGCAGCGAGGGCCAGCGGTCTTCGGGTCGCGGCTGGAAGCAGCGGCGCAGCACCTCGGCGACTTCCCTGGGCAGCGGTGGCGCACCGGCGGGCCGGGCCTTGCGCTTCTCCCAGTCTGCCAGCACGTGCGCCGCGACCACCCCGTTTTCCCAGTTACACTTGCCGCAGAACATCGCCAGCACGCTCAGACCCCAACTCCAGAGGTCGGTGCGCCGGGTCAGCGGCTCATCCCTTGCTTGCTCGGGGCTGCAATAGGCCGGGGTATAGCCGCCGGCGTGAGTGGCCACGACCGAGCGCACGGCATCGTCGGCCGCCGGCAACAGGCCGCCTTGCTTACGTGCCCGGGTCAGCCCGAAGTCGGCGACCTTGAGCACCCCCTTGGCGGTCAACAGCGCATTGGCCGGCTTGACGTCCTGATGCACCTGCCCGAGTTCGTGCAGCGCGTGCAGGCCCCAGGCGTACTGGATGGCGGCATCGAGGATCTCCTCGGTATGGGACAGCGCCGGCCGCCCGAGCCGGTCCTCCAGCGAGCCCCCGTCGAGAAACTCGGCGAAGATCACCAGTTCGTGACCCAGGCTGCGGAAAAAACGGCAGGGTGCGATGTGGGGATGCTCGGGCAGATCGAGCCAGGTTTGCAGCTCGCCCAGAAACAGGCGGCGGTGGACCTCGCTCGCCAGCAGGGCGCGCTTGACCGCGAAGCACTGGCCGTTCGCGGTATTTGTCAGCAGATACACCGCGCCCATGCCGCCGCGTCCCAGCTCCCGTTCGACCCGGTACTCGCCGAACACGGTCTGGCCGGGCTGCCAAGGCTGACCTTCCTGGGCGGCGCCGGCGTCGGGAAGCGCGCTCCGGTAGCTCGGGGCATCCTGCCGGAACAGCTCGCGATAGACGCTGTTCAATCGCTCGCGCAATTGGGCGAAATCGGGCGGGCGCTGGCGGCGATCCAAGGCGATCACATCCAGCAGCAGGGTACGCAGACTGGCGGGCAGGTCCGGCCTTGCATCCTGGGGCTCGGGGGGCTGGCCGGTGTGGGCCGTCCAGTCGGTAAAGGGCAAGCGCCCGCAGACCATCTCCCACAGACACACCCCGAAGCTGTACACGTCGGAGTCGGTCCATACGCCTTCGGGGACGGCTTCGCTGCGCCGGCGGGGATCGCGGCCCTGCTCGGGCGCCAGGTAGGCGGGTGCGCCCACCCTCACCCCATCCCGGCCCCCGGCCGCCCCCTCGAAACCGGCGATCCGGGCGACCCCCGTCCCGCTCATCAGGATGTGGGCCGGCTGGAGGTTCTCGTGCAGCAGCCCTTGGCCGTGCGCCCGTTCCAGGTGGTGACAGCACTGAATCGCCAGGTCCAGCCCCACGCGATAGTCCAGGCATTTGCCATCAGCGATCCAGTCCTGGAGCGTCTCGCCGTTCCCGGACGCCGGGGTGGGGGGTGCAGGCGGCGCTGCTTCGCCCGCCGTCTCATGCAAGACCGTGCGGGGAACCGCCAACTCGCTGGTTTTGACCGGGGTGCTGAACCACCCCTTGACCTTGTGCCACAACGTGCTGCTCGCCATGTTCTGGTCTCCATCCGAGGGGCTGTGGGGCAGGCCCATTACCCTGCTGACTATAGGTGTTCGGTGGCATGCCGCAAGGTCGCAGCTTGAGGCCAGACCCTGCGTCGTACCGCGTGCTGTACTTCCTAAACCGTGGCGGCCGGCATTTTTTCACGCTTCGTGAAATCATCACCGTCTGGGCCCGGCCATCGTGAAAAACCCCGGGGTTGCCTGGTTGCGCTATTGCCCTATTGATTATAGGCTTTTCACAGGTCTCGGCCCGCGCCGTTTGCATTACTCGTTAAACGTCGCCGCTGGGCTTTTTTTCACGGCTCATGCCGTCCGGCGGCGATGGGCAACCGAAACCGCCCCGCTTTTTCGACCGCTGCAGAAAATCGCCGTGAAAAAAGGTCCGGTTGGCGCGTTTGCTCGGTAACCGTGGCACGCAGCTGAAAGACGATTTCCTTCCCTGATAGTTAAAGAGGGCAAGTACGGAGGCAAACCCAGGTGACGGAGGGACAAACGCTGATGAATCCAGAACCCCGTTCTGATGAGGACTTGCTGCGCGCGGCGCGGGCCGGTGAGACGCGCGCCTTCGATGCTCTGTTCGAGCGCTACGAGCGCCTACTGCTGCGGATCGCCTACAGCTTGCTGCTGGACTTCGATGCTGCCCAGGACGCCGCCCAGGAAGCGCTGATCGCCCTGTCCAATAACCGGGCCACCTTGAACGTCGACCGGCCGGGGGCGGTGCGCGCCTATCTGATCACCTGCACCCGCAACGCCGCCTTCGATCAATGGCGGGCGCACCAAAAACCGGTACCCCTGGATGAAGAACTCCTCGAATCCCGTGCGATGGCCGAGACTGCGTTAAACGACCTGCTGGCCGAAGAACAGTACGCCATCCTGACCATCTGCCTGCGCCGGCTCCCTCACAAACAGCGGCTGGTGGTGGTGCTGCGCCTGCTCGGCGACCTGCTGGAAGACGATATCGCTCGCCTGCTGGCGGAGCTGGGCTGGGCCATCCAAGAGGCAGAAGCCGCAGCCAAGTCCCCGACCGGCCAAAAAATCGAGGAGATCGCGATCCTGACCACCCCGCTGGGCATCACCACCGTCGGCGGCGTGGGCAACCTGCTCAATAAAGCGAAGGAGGCGCTGCGAGAATGTTTCGACAAACAACAGGGCTAAGGTCCGCGAACGCCCGTCGGTTTCGCGCCGCTCGCGCCTGGAGAAGACCTCACTATGACCACCGACCGCTTTGACGCCGTCTTCGCCGACTGGCAGACCCGAGCGCGCCAGGAGCTGGACCGGCGGGCGACGACTCCCGCCTGTCTCGCCTTCAGTCGCCTGGCCGCGCTCGCCGAGCCCCTTTCGCCCCCTTGGGACGAAGCCGAACGCCATCATCTGGAAGGCTGCCGGCGCTGCCGCTCCCTGTACCAGCGCCTGCATCGCCTCCGCAACCGGGAACGCGAGCGAACGCGCTCCTCCCATCCCGGCGGCGATCCGCCCCCGCCCCGCTGATCCGCCACCCCGCCGCCGACCTGGCTTGCCAAGAGGATGCCCCGATGGCCACCGCAACCCCCGCGCTGAACCCTAAAGCCGATGAAATTCCTTTTATCTCGGCCGAAAACAAATACACCAACATCCCCCTGCTCCCCAGCCTGCTGGTCGCCCTGATTGGCGGCTCGCTCAGCATCGCGCTGGCCTACCTGCTCAAGGACGTCCTCCCTTATCTCTACGCCCTGATCCTGGAACGCGGTTCCATCCAGTTCCTGACCCTCTATGCGTTCTGGTTCGCCGTCGGCCTGCTGATCTTCAAATACCGCAACCTGCAACGGGAACGCGCCGCCTTCGGCCTGGACTTCATCCGGTCCTTCACCGCCGGGCGCGAGGTGGTTGGCACCCAAACCATCCTCAGCCAGCACCGGCTCCTCGAGGAAAATCTCGACCCCGCGCAGAAAGACCTGATCTTGGTCAACCGGCTCAACAAGGCCATCAAGCAAATCCGCATCAACACCAACCCCGCTGACGTCGCCCACGTGTTGGCCACGGTCGCCGACACCGACGCCGCCATCATCGACTCCTCCTACATCCTGCTCAAATACATGATCTGGATCATTCCGGTGCTGGGGTTCATCGGCACGGTCATGGGCATGACCCAGGCCATCGGCTCGTTCGACGTGGTGATCCGGCAGATCAGCGACCTTGGCTTCGCCGGCGTGCAGCAGAACCTGGGACTGGTCACCGGTGGCCTGGCGGTGGCGTTCGACACCACCTTCCTGGCGCTGGTGCTGAGCGCCGTCGCCAACCTGTTCACCAACAGCTTGCAGAAAAAGGAAGAGGACCTGCTCTCGGATGTCGAGGAATTCACCACCGACAACATCATCAACAAATACTCCAGCCTGAAAAGCGCCGTCGCGCCGCTGGCCCAACTCGCCCCGCCCGGCCGCTTCGACGCCGAGGAGGCCGCCCAGGGGCTGCTGCGCGAACTCAAAAACATGAACAGGCAGCAGCAGGTCAACGCCGAAGCCCTGCAAGCCCAGCTCGGTCGCGCCATCGAAGCCCTTCAGGGATTGAGCCAGGCCGCGCCACAACCGGCCGAGTCGGCCGATACCGCTCGCCTGGAAACGGTGTTGCAAGAGGTCGGCCAGGTGCTGAAGGACCAGGCCGAGTTCATCCGCCAGATCGAGCTGATCTCCGCTCATATCGAACGCAACGTTGAGGTGCTCGAAAAGCTGCCGCGCGCCCTCGACGAAATCAACGCCACCAGCCACCAACTGGGCGAGCTGTTCGGCCGGATCTACAACCGGACTTTTCAATGAGCGGAGGCCGCGGCGATGGCGAGATCCAGGAAAGACCGGGAAATCAACCTCATTCACTTTTCGTTCTTCGACCTGCTGTTCGGGGCGTTCGGCGCCTTCGTGTTCCTGATGATCATGCAGGTGCTGGCCTCAATGAATCTGGTCGACGCTGACCTTCGCCAAATCGTGGACAAGACGGTGCAGGAAAAGCAACAACTCAAGCAGGAACTGCTGAAATACCAGCAGCTCGACCGGACCCTGGGTGACGTTCAGGCCCAATACCAGCAGACCCAGGTCGAACACGCCCGACTCGAGGCGGAGCGCGTCGCCGCGCAGCAGCAAAACCAGCGACTGCGCGCCGAACTCGACGCCCTGCAACAACGGCTGACCGCCGAGCGCGGCGCCCAACGCCAGGAGGTGGGCGATACCCTCCGGGCGCTGGAAGAGGACAAGCGCCGACTGGAAAAGAGCCTGGAGCAGGCTGAGCAGAAGCTGGCCGCACTCAAGACCCTGCCCCTGCAGATCAAAACCCGCGCGTTCCCGACCACCCTGACCGAGGAAAACGTCCAGCTCGCCCTGACCGCCGAGGGCGGTTCGCCCCCCTATCAGTGGGCGCTGAAGGGCGCACTGCCGCCAGGCCTGACCTTGAATCCCAACACCGGACTCATCAGCGGCGTCACCCAGGCGCCGGGGGACTTCAAGTTCGCCCTCAAGGTTACCGACGCCCGGGGCTTCAGCACCGAAGCCCAGACCCCGGTGGCGTTCAGGGTGATCCGGAAATTCGAGGAACAGCGCCGCAAGGTTTCGGACTGGTTTTTGATCATCGCCAGCGCGCTGGCGCTGTTTTTCGCCTACAAACTCTGGCAGGGCTACCAGGTCCGCCAGAAGATCAAGGCAATGGAGGCCCAGGGCTTCCAACTGCGCTGGGTCAAATAGCCGTGACCCCGATCGATTTTCCCCCGCACCTGGGCGGTTGACACCATGATAGACCTCCACGACGACCGGGTTTACGGCATGACCGACCCCGGCCAGATTCGCGAAATCAACGAAGACTCGTTCCTGCTGCTGCCCGAGAAAAACCTGTACATCGTGGCCGACGGCATGGGCGGCCACAACGCCGGCGAGGTCGCCAGCAGCTATGCGGTGATGGGGGTCAACGACCACTTTTCGCCGGCGCTGCTGGCGCAGATTCGGGGCCAGGACGACCGCATCCGCCAGGTGCTTGGCGACTGCCTGTGCGCGGTCAACCGGCAGATTCGCGACCGGGCCAAGAGTTACCCGCAATACGCCGGGATGGGTTGCACCCTGGTGGTGGCGCTGGTCGACGGCGACCGGCTGCACGTCGGCTACGTCGGCGACTCCCGGGCCTACCGCTGCGGGGCGGCGGACATCGCGGCGCTTACCACCGACCACAGCGTGGTGATGGACCTGGTTCGGGCGGGCAGCCTGACGCCGGAGGAGGCCCGCACCAGCCCGTTGAAAAATGAGCTGACCCAGGCCATCGGGGTCAAGACCTCCATCGCGCCGAGCTACGCCGCGTACACCCTGCAACCGGACGACCGGATCCTGCTGTGCAGCGACGGCCTGTGGGACATGCTCGCCGACGCCGAGATCCAGGCGATCGTCCGCCAGGACAAACCGCTGGCCGAGTGCTGCCGGGAACTCATCGACCGGGCCAACGCGGCGGGGGGGCAGGACAACATCACCGTGGTGCTGATCGCACCTGGCGGTGCGCCCGCCGCAGCGCCCGCCGCCCCCGCCGAAGACCCCGCATGAAACTCTCGGCAGCCCTGGATCTCGTCTGGCAACTCGCGGCCCAGGAGGCGGTCAACGCCGCGTTCGCCGCCATCGAACCGGAACATCTGCTGGAGGCGGTGCTGAAATTCGCCGAACTGCCCCGGGCGGAATTCGAGCCGGCCGGGATCGCCGCCGCGTTGGCCAGACCGCTGGCTGATGAGGTCGGTCAAATTCAGGCGGAGCTGGCGCAGCGGCGAATCGACAGCCGGACGGCGCGCCGCCGGCTGCGGGTGCGGCTGGGCCAGGGCAACCAGCCGGCGCCGGGGCCGGCGGCGATCCACCGCTCTCCCGCCAGCCGGGCGCGGTTCGCCGCCGCCGGCGACCTCGCCCGGCAGCGCGGCCAGGCGGCGACCGGCGTGGCCCACCTGTTGGCGGCGCTGCTGGCCTCGCCCACGCCGGCGATGGTCGAGGTGCTGGGGCCGGCGTTGAACGCCGGCCCGGCCCGGCCGCCGACCCCCTCGCAGTGGATCGCACCGGGCCGCGACCTGGTGCCGCTGGCGGCGGCTGGCCGATTGCCGGCCCCTCCGGACCGCCAGCCGGAATGCACTGCGTTGCTCCAGATGTGGGGCCAGCCGCGAACGCGCGGCGTGCTGCTGATCGGCGCGGACGCCGCGATCGGCGCCACCGTGACCGCACTGGCCCACGCCCTGGCCATGCGGCCCGCCGAGGCGCTGCCCCCGCTGCGCCGGCTGGTCGATCTCGGCGCCTGGCCCGCCGAGCAGCCCGACCAGTTCCCCGAAGGGCTGCCCGAACTGCTGGGCCAGGCGGCCGGGCAGGAGGATCTCGTCCTGGTGCTACCCGCGATCCGGGACGAGCCGGACTCGGCCGCCCAGCACGCCTACCGCGCCCTGCTCGCCCACGCCCTGCGCAACAAGTCGCTGCGCTGCCTGTGCCCGGTCGAACCGGCGGCCTACCGGCGCTGGCTGGAGAAAGACATGACCTGGCAGCGACTGGCTCGGGCGATGTGGCTCCGGCCAGCCGCCGCCGCCGGCCTGCCCTCGCAGCTTTGAGCACACCGCCATGTTCACCGACCGCGCCCAAACCGTCATCGATCTCGCCAAGGACTACGCCGCTAGCGACGGCCCGCTTCCCCTTCTTGGCTCTTCTCCGCAGTTAGCCCTGCGGCACTTGCTGGCGGCGCTGGCGCAGCGTCCGGAAACCCGCACCCGGCTGGCCGACGCCCTCGGCCTGAGCATCGCCGAGCTGACGGAACGCTGTCCGGTGCTGGAGGAACGGATGTTGATCGCCGGCCGACTGCCGCTGGCCGACGATGTGCGGACGCTGCTGACCGAGGCCAAAGCGCTGGCCGAGGCGGTGCCCGAGCGCCGCCAGCCGGGGCTGATCGGGCCGGACCATCTGGCCGGGGCGGTGGCCCTCTCGGCGGCAGCCTGCGCGGAGCTGGGAGTCGCGCTGCGCCCGCGCGAGGCGGTGCTGGCGCTGCTGGCGGCCTGGCAGGATCAGGCGGCGCAGACCCCGCGCCTGGACGAGCTGACCGATCGGCTGCGCACCCTGCGGGAGGTGGTACAGGCCCGGCTGTTCGGCCAGGACCACGCGGTGGAGGCCTTCGTCGAAGGGCTGTTCAACAGCGAGCTGGTCGCGGCGGCGGACACCCGGCGCCCCGCGCCCCGCGCCAGCTTTGTGTTCGCCGGTCCGCCCGGAGTGGGAAAGACCCTGCTGGCGGAACTGGCCGCCGCTGGGCTGGAGCGGCCCTTCAAGCGCTTCGACATGAGCGCCTACGCCGACCACCAGCAGTTTCAGTCGCTGGTCGGCTGGGCCAGGAGCTATAAGGAGGCGCATCCCGGCGTTCTCACTGAGTTCGTCGCAAAGAATCCCGACGCCGTGCTGCTGTTTGACGAGATCGAAAAGGCTCATCTCAACACCGTCCAGTTGTTTTTCCAGATCCTCGACGCCGGCGTCCTGGAGGACCAGTACCACGAGCGCAACGTCGCCTTTCGCGACACGATCGTGATCTTCACCACCAACGCCGGCCGCAAGCTGTACGACCGGCCGAACGCCAGCGGAGTGCAGGCCGCCCATGCCGCCTTCCACCGCCAGACCATTCTCGACGCGCTGGCCAGCGACCTCGACCCGCGCACCGGCCAGCCGTTCTTCCCCGCTGCGCTGTGCTCGCGGCTGGCCAAGGGCTATCCGGTGCTGTTCGACCACCTGGGGGTGAACGAACTGGAGCGGGTGGTGCAGGTCGAGCTGGAGCGGGTGGCCGGCCTGCTGGAGCGGCAGTACGCCAAGCGGATCGAATTCGACGAGGCCGTGGCCCTGGGTCTGGTGTTGCGCGAGGGCGCCCGGGCCGACGCCCGCACCCTGTGCGCCCAGGCCGAGCGCTTCGTCAAGGCCGAGCTGTTTCAGTTCTGCCAGTTGTTCGAGACCGAGCGCCTGGAAGAGGTCTTCGCCCGGGTGGATGCCGTGCGTTTTGTCCTGGAGGCGGACGGCATGACGGAAGATCCGGCGCTGCGCCGGCTGTTCGCGCCGGACGAGCGGCCGGTGGTGCTGCTGGTGGCCGACCCGGACACGGTGGCGCGCTACCGCCAGCACCTCAGCGCGGTGGACTGGCGCGGTGCCGATTCGGCGGAGGCGGCCTGGCCGGTGCTGGCCGGCGCCCCGCCGGTGCTGGCGCTGGTGGAACTCGGCCTGGAAGATACCAGCCCCAAGGGTACGATCATGCAGTTCGACCGCCTGCCGGCGGCGGCCCGGGGTCTGGAGCGGGGTCAGGAACGGCTGCGCGCGTTGCACCAGCGCCTGCCGGAGCTGCCGGTGTGGCTGCTGGTGGAGCAGCCGGATTCAGCAGAGACCCCCGCCAGCGTCGATCCTGAGCGCTTCGCCGCCTGCGTGCGCGGTGGCGGGGCGCGGGGAGTGCTGGTGAGCCGGTTCACGGATGTTGTCGGCGCTGACTGGGAGCGGCGGCGCGACGCCTTCACCGCCGAGCTGCGGGCGCTGTGCCGCCGGTTATACCGGGAACGGGAAGCCGCGCGCCTGGGCCAGCAGCGCCAGGTGCTGTCCTTTACCACCGCGCCCCGGCTGGAGCGGGACGGGTGCGAGCTGGTGGTGCGGCTGCGCCAGTTGCGGTTAAGCCGAGCGCTGGCGGCGGCCGATGCTGGCGAGGTGCTGGAGGAGGTCGAGCGGCCCCAGGCGCGCTTGACCGACGTGATCGGCGCGGAGGCCGCCAAGGAGGAATTGCAGTTTTTCATCGAGTACCTGAAGGAGCCGCGCCGCTATGCCGCGCTGGGTCTGAAGCCGCCCAAGGGCGTGCTGCTGTACGGCCCTCCCGGCACGGGCAAGACCCTGCTGGCCCGCGCCCTGGCGGGGGAATCCGAGGTGGCGTTTATCCCGGCCACGGCCAGCGCCTTTGTGACCCTCTGGCAGGGCAGCGGGCCGCAGGCGGTGCGCGACCTGTTCGCCCGGGCGCGCCGGTATGCTCCGGCGATCGTGTTCATCGATGAGATCGACGCCATCGGTAAGGTGCGCACCGGCGGCGTCAGCGCCCATGCCGAGGAGAATACCCTGAACGCCCTGCTGACCGAGCTGGACGGCTTCACCAGTCCGGCGCCGGACCGACCGGTGTTCGTGCTGGCGGCGACCAATTTCGGCATTCAGGCCGAGGACGCCGAGGCGCCCGAGCGTTCGGCCCGCACCCTGGACCCGGCGCTGGTGCGACGGTTCTCGCGGGTGATCCGGGTGGACCTGCCGGATACGGCGGCGCGCCGACGTTATCTGGAGGCGCGGCTGGCCGATCCCGACCGCCATGCCGTTTCCCCGGCCGCGCTGGAGCTGGTGGCGGAGAAGACGGTGGGGATGTCGCTGGCCGACCTGGAAATGGTGCTGGAGACAGCGGCGCGGCTGGCGCTGCGGCAGAACCGGCGGATCGACGACGACCTGCTGATCGAGGCCATCGACACTGCCCGCGAGGGCGAGGCCAAGCCCTGGTCGCCAGAGTTTCTGGAGAGCACCGCCCGCCACGAGGCCGGGCATACGCTGATGTACTGGCTGTCCGGCTGGTGGCCGGTGGAGGTGTCCATTGTGGCCCGCGCTGAGCGGGGCGGGGGGATGCGCCGCAGCGAGGTGGAATTGAAACGGGAGAGCCTGACCCGCGCCGAGCTGCTGGCCAGCATCCGCATGGCGCTGGGCGGGCGGGCAGCGGAGCTGGTGTATTACGGGCCGGAAGCGGGGTTGACCACCGGCGCGTCCAGCGATCTGGACTACGCCACCCGGCTGGCTCGGCAGATGATTTGCCGCTATGGGATGGACGAGGACTTCGGGCCGCTGGCGGCGCCGGAGCTGCTGAAGCTGGCCGAGGCGGTCGGCAGCCCGCTGTACGTCCAGGTGACCGAGACCGCGCGGGGGATGCTCAAGCGGGAGCTGGCGCATACGGTGAAGCTGCTGGAAGAACACCGCCCGCATTTGGACGCCGTCGCGGCGGCCCTGACGGCCAAGAACCGGCTGCTGCGCCGGGACCTGGAAGCGTTGCTGCCTGCTGTGACGCCCGCGCCATCCCTTGGTTGAAGCAGCTATTTCTGCTCCGGAAACTCCAGTTCCCAGATGAGTTGCCAGAGGATGAGGGTCTTATCCGAGCTTCCCGACAGCGCCCACCGCCCGTCGCCGCTCAGCGCCACGGCGTTGACCCCATCCGTATGCCCGGTCAGGATGCACAGGCACTGGCCGGTTTC
>Ga0209573_1005724_pt1 | contig 10921 bp, 8 predicted proteins | sample TNRBio252014_DNA_FD_185870 | JGI IMG/M metagenome (GOLD analysis project Ga0209573, IMG submission 185870) | Wastewater treatment Type I Accumulibacter community from EBPR Bioreactor in Madison, WI, USA - TNR Reactor_6/25/2014_ DNA (SPAdes)... | ecosystem: Engineered > Bioreactor > EBPR >...
AGCGTCGGATACGCTGGATGTCTGGTTCGATTCCGGCACGACGCATCTTTCTGTGCTGGATCGCCGCCCCGAACTGCATTTCCCGGCGGAATTGTATCTGGAAGGCTCCGACCAGCATCGCGGCTGGTTCCAGTCTTCGTTGCTGGCTTCAGTTGCGATGCGCGGCATTGCGCCCTACAAGGGTTTGCTGACTCACGGTTTCACCGTGGACGCCCAGGGCCGCAAGATGTCCAAATCGCTGGGCAATGTGGTCGCGCCGCAGAAAGTGTTCAACTCGCTGGGCGCGGACATTTTGCGGTTGTGGACTGCGGCGACGGATTATCGCGGCGAAATGGGCGTTTCCGACGAGATTCTCAAGCGTATGGCCGATTCCTACCGGCGGATGCGCAATACCGCCCGGTTCCTGCTGGCCAATCTCGACGGTTTTGATCCGGCGCGGCATTTGCTGCCGCCGGAGCAGATGCTGGCGCTGGATCGCTGGGCGGCGGATCGCGCCCGGCGCTTGCAAGACGAGATTGTGGAAGCCTACGAGCAGTACGCTTTCCACCTGATCTATCAGAAAATTCACAACTTCTGTTCCGTTGACATGGGCAGCCTCTATCTGGACATCATTAAGGATCGCCAGTACACCACCGGCAAGGACAGCATCGCCCGGCGCTCGGCGCAAACGGCGATGCACCATATTCTTGAGGCGATGACCCGCTGGCTGGCGCCGATTCTCAGCTTCACTGCGGAAGAAATCTGGCGAAATATGCCGGGCGAACGCGGCCCCTCGGTGTTTCTGACGACCTGGTATGAAGGGCTGTTCGCCGTCAGCGATGCAGACCCGTTCAATGTGGCGTACTGGGATCGGCTGCTCAATGTCCGGGAACTGGTCAGCAAGAAGCTGGAGCGGCTGCGGGTCGAAGGCGGCATCGGCTCCAGCCTGGACGCTGAAGTGAGTGTGTATTGCGATGGCGATCTGGCGGCGGATTTGATGCGGATCGGCGATGAGTTGCGCTTCTTCTTCATCACCTCATACGTCCACGTTTATCCGCTGGCCGATGCGCCCGGCGATGCGGAGACGATGCAGGTCAACGGCCAGCCACTGGTGCTGGAAGCCATGGCCAGCGATCACGACAAATGCGTGCGCTGCTGGCATCGCCGGATGGATGTCGGCCATTATCCCGATCACCCGGAATTGTGTGGGCGCTGTGTGGAAAATGCTTTCGGGGCGGGAGAACAGCGCCGGTTTGCCTGATCGCTAACCGTCGCTGCGCGAATCCGCCCTACGGCTGATGACCTGGAATTCTTTATGCTGAAACCCTGGATCTGGCTGAGTGTTCTGGTGGTCGTGCTGGATCAGGCGACCAAGTATCTCGCTGAAACGCTGTTGGTTATGCATCAGCCGGTGCCGATATGGTCGTGGTTCAATTTGATGCTGACCTACAACACCGGCGCCGCTTTCAGCTTTCTGGCCGATGCGGGCGGCTGGCAGCGCTGGTTTTTTCTGGGATTGGGGTGCGCCGTCAGCATCGGTCTGGTCGTTTGGCTGATGCGCCTCAAGCCCGGAGAAAAAGGGTTGGCGGTCGCGCTGGCGCTGATTTTGGGCGGAGCCATCGGCAATCTGATCGACCGGGCCTGGCTCGGTCAGGTGATCGATTTTATCCAGCTTTATTACGACCGCTGGTATTGGCCCGCCTTCAACATCGCCGATTCGGCGATTACGGTCGGCGCGATATTGCTGGTCGTGGACAGCCTGTGGCCGCAGCGCGACAGTCCCCGGCAGGACTGACTTCGTCTCCCATTTTTCTGGAGATTTTCATGAGCGCCTACATTCATCTCGCTAACCCGCGTGGTTTCTGCGCCGGAGTTGACCGGGCCATCGGCATTGTCGAACGGGCGCTGGACTTGTTCGGGGCACCGATCTATGTGCGCCATGAAGTGGTGCATAACCGCTTCGTGGTGGACAACCTGCGCCAGCGGGGCGCGGTGTTTGTCGAGGAACTGGAAGAAATCCCGGATGGAGCGACGGTGATCTTCAGCGCCCACGGCGTCGCGCAGGCCGTTCGGGAACAGGCAGCGCAACGCGGCATCAAGGTGTTCGACGCCACCTGTCCTCTGGTGACTAAGGTGCATACCGAGGTCAGTCGCCACGCTCGCGTCGGACGCGAAGTCATCCTGATCGGCCACGCCGGTCATCCCGAAGTCGAGGGCAGCATGGGGCAGTATGACGAGCGTGCGGGCGGGCGGATGTATCTGGTGGAAAAGGTCGAGGATGTGCAAACGCTGACTGTGCGCAATCCGGCCGAACTGGCTTATGCGACCCAAACCACGTTATCCGTGGATGACACGGCGCGGATCGTCGCCGCCTTGCGCGCGCGCTTTCCCGCTATTGAAGGGCCGCGCAAGGACGATATCTGCTACGCCACTCAGAACCGGCAGGATGCGGTGAAGGATCTGTCGCGCAACTGCGAATTGTTGCTGGTCGTCGGTTCGCGCAACAGCTCCAATTCCAACCGCCTGCGGGAACTGGCCGAGAAGGAAGGCGCGCCCGCGCATCTGATCGATGGGCCGGATGACATTGATCCAGCCTGGCTAGCCGGCAAAACCGCCATTGGCGTCACCGCTGGAGCCTCGGCGCCGGAGGTGTTGGTGCAACAGGTTATCGCCCGATTGCGGGAACTTGGGGCTGCGACGGTCACGGAAAGCGCCGGGCGGGCGGAAAACGTTGTATTCGCGCTGCCCAGGGAATTGCGGTAATTGCCCGGGTTTCTGCCCAATTTCTGCGCTAACGCCACGGTTTTCCTGACCGTCCTGTTGGCGGAGCTGTTCGCCCTGGTGCTGGCGCTCAGTGAAGCCGACCGGCCGGGCGACTTCTGGAACCGGTTGGCGTTGATTTCACTGTTCGTGCAATGGGTGGTGCTAGGCGCCGCCGCCGTGTTGTGTCTGAGCCGGCGCTGGCTGGCTCAACTCAGCCCACCCGCCGCCACCGTCGCTGTCCTTGGCTTGACGCAAGGGGTCACGCTGGGCTTCTCCCTGATTGGCGGCGGGTTTCTGAATCCCTCGCCGGAACTTGTTGTTCCCTCGCTGGCCTTCATTGTCCGTAATCTGGCCATTGCCGGCATCATTACCCTGATCGCTCTGCGCTACTTTTACATCAGCCATCAGTGGCAACAACAGATTGAGGCAGAATCCCGCGCCCGATTGCGCGCCCTGCAAGCCCGGATTCATCCCCATTTTCTGTTTAATACCCTCAACACCATCGCCAGCCTGATTCCTGGCCAACCGGACCAGGCGGAACAGGCGGTGCTCGACCTGGCCGATTTGCTGCGCTCCGCCCTGACGGACCGGATGTCCATTCCCCTCGCCGAGGAACTGGAATTGACGCGCCGCTATCTGGCGATTGAACGCTTGCGCATGGGGGAACGGTTGCAGGTGGACTGGCGGCTGGCCGAGGATCTGCCGCTCGATATCCTCCTGCCGCCACTGGTGCTGCAACCGCTGGTCGAAAATGCGATTCGCCACGGCTTGCAACGGTTGCCGGAAGGAGGAACGCTCATCTTGCGCATTGACCGGCAACCTCAGGCCCTATGTTTCACCCTCGCCAATCCCTGCCCTGAAGACGATAATCCGCTCCAGCCCGGTCAGCGCATCGCCCAGGATAACATTCGCCAGCGGCTGGCGCTGGCCTACCCGATGACGCCTCCCCTGGAGATTGTCGAAACCGCCGGCCATTATCAAGTGACGTTCACGATTCCGCTGACGCAGGAGATAGAATGCGCGTCCTGATTGTCGATGATGAACCGCCCGCTCGCGCCCGCTCGCGCGAGTTGCTCAATCGGCTGTCCGATTATGAGTTGTGCGGCGAAGCCGGCTCGGGCGCTGAAGCGTTGCGCCTGACGCAACGGCTGCATCCTGATATTGTGCTGCTGGACATTCAGATGCCGGGCCTGAGCGGTCTGGAAATCGCCTGCCAGTTGGCCGAACTGGAACAACCGCCCGCTGTGATCTTCGTCACCGCCTACAGCGATCATGCGCTGGAAGCCTTCGAGACCGACGCTATCGCTTACCTGCTCAAACCGGTGCGGCTGGAGCGGCTGGAACAGGCGTTGGCCCGCGCCGGGCGCATCAACCGCGCCCAACTCAGTCGACTGGCGGCTGATCAGTCGGCGGACGGCGGCCGCTCCCATATCCGCGCCCGGATCGGGCAGCGCCTGGAATTGATTCCGCTGGCGGAGGTGTTCTATTTCCAGGCGGATCAGAAATATGTCACGGTCCGCCACCGTCATGGGGAGGCGCTGATTGAAGAAGCGCTGAAGACCCTGGAGCAGGAGTTGGGCGCACGAGTGGTGCGGGTTCACCGCAACGCTCTGGCGGTGGCCATCCACATCGCCGGGCTGGAAAAAGACGCCGGGGGTGGAATGGCGCTCGTCTTTGACGACATCCCCGACCGCCTGGAAGTCAGCCGCCGCCACCTCCCGGCTCTGCGCCAGTTTCTCAAGGAAGCCTGAGCGATGGAGCGATCCGCACCGTGCGACTGGCGACCCGGCGCGGACTTGGCTGCCCTGCGGCTGCGAGCGGAGTTTCTGGCGCGCATCCGGGCTTTTTTCGCGGCGCGGGATGTGCTGGAAGTGGAAACGCCCATGCTGTCGGCGGCGGCGATCACCGATCCCCATTTGGCCAGTTTCGCCACAACCTATTCCGGGCCGGGGCCGCGCTGCGGTCAGACGCTTTACCTGCACACCTCACCGGAATTTCCTATGAAGCGGCTGCTGGCGGCGGGCAGTGGCTGTATCTATCAAGTCGCCCGCGTCTTTCGCAACGGCGAGGCAGGCCGCTTGCATAATCCTGAGTTTACCCTGCTGGAGTGGTATCGGGTCGGTTTTGACCACCACCGGCTGATGGATGAGGTTACGGAACTGGCGACGACGTTGCTGAGGGACCGTCTACCGCTGGCGGCGCCGGAACGGTTGAGTTATCGGGCGGCGTTTGAGCGGCATCTCGGCCTGAACCCGCATCGGGCCACTGTGGCGGAACTGGCGGCGTGTGCGGAGCATTGCGGCGTGTCCATTCCGCCCGGAATGCCGGTGAACGATGTCGATCCCTGGTTGGATTTGTTGCTGACGCATCGTATTGAAATGCATCTCGGTCAGGGGCGGTTGTGCTTTGTCTACGACTATCCGGCTTTGCAGGCGGCGCTGGCCCGCTTGCGTCCGGGCGATCCGCCGGTGGGGGAACGCTTTGAGTTGTATCTGCACGGCGTCGAGCTGGCGAATGGCTTTCACGAACTGGGCGACGCCGTGGAGCAACGCCGCCGTTTCGTAGCGGAGAATGCGGCGCGGCAGGCGCATGGATTGCCATTGATGCCGGTAGATGACAACCTGTTGGCGGCGCTGGAGGCGGGATTGCCGGACTGCGCGGGGGTGGCGCTGGGCTTTGACCGGCTGGTCATGCTGGCGGCGGGGAAGGGGGCGCTGGCCGAGGCGTTGGCGTTTCCGTTTGAGCAGTCATGATCCATTCTCAAAAACATCTTTAAGCAGATCACCATGCATGACATTCAAGCCTACTGGCGGGAACTGGACGAACTGCGGCGGGTAGCGGGGGCGGATCATGAAGGCGCGCTGTCCCAGGCTTTCGCCGGCCTGCTGAAAGCGCGGGCGGCGGAGCATCAACTGGTCTTGTCGCAACAGCATCCGTACACGACGCCCTCGGGCAAAACGCTGCGGCCCGATGGCGCGTTGCTGGATCGGGTGCGGCTGACGCATGGCTGGTGGGAAGCCAAGGATTCCCACGACGATCTGGATAAGGAACTGGCTGCCAAACTCGCCCAGGGCTATCCCACCGAAAACATTATTTTCGAGGACACCCGCACGGTGGCGCTGATCCAGAACGGCCAGGAAGTGTTGCGGGCGGCGACTACGGATGAAGTGGCTTTGAACCGGCTGCTGGAGCGCTTTTTCGCCTTTCGCCCGCCGGAAGCGGCGCATTTCGCAGAAGCTGCGGCCCGGTTTCGCAGCGAACTGCCGACGGTCATTGCGGCGCTCAATGCGCTTTTGAGCAAAACGTTGACGGATGATCCAGATTTTCAACGACGCTTCTCCGCCTTTCTCGATCAGTGCCAGCACACCATTGGCGTGCGGGTGACCGATTGCCAGGCGCGGGAAATGCTGATTCAGCATATCCTGACCGAGCAAATTTTCCGCGACATCTTTCCCATCAGCGAATTTCACCGGGCCAACCACCTGGCCCGCGCCTTGACTGATTTGGAAAGCGCCTTTCTGCGGGGCGAAACCCGGCGCAATCTGCTGATTCGGCTGGAACCCTATTACATCGCTATTCGCCGCGCAGCGACAGGGGCGATTTCCGCTCCGGAGAAGCAGGAATTTCTCAAGGCGATCTATGAGGATTTTTACACCGCCTACAATCCGAAGGACGCCGACAAGCTTGGCGTGGTCTACACGCCCGGCGAAGTGGTGCGCTTCATCATCGCCGGGTGCGATTGGTTGGCGCAGCGGCATTTCGGCAAATGCCTGGCGGACCCGGAGCTGGATATTCTCGACCCGTGCACCGGGACGGGAACCTTTATCGCGGAATTGCTGGACTGGTTGCGCGGGGATCGGGCGGCGCTTATTCGCAAATACGCCGGGGAAATTCACGCCAATGAAATTTCCATTCTGCCCTATTACATCGCCTGTTTGAATGTTGAGCAGACCTACGCGGAAATCACCGGAACCTGGCGGGAGTTTGTCGGGGCCTGTTTTGTGGACACGCTGGCCAACTGGGGATTTGAATTGACGCACCGGGGCGCGCAATCGGATTTGTTTGGCGCTTTGACCGAGGAAAACCGGCGACGAATCCAGCGCCAAAACACCCGGCGCATTCCCGTTATTATTGGCAACCCACCCTATAACGCCAATCAACGCAGTGAGAATGACAACAACAAAAACGAACCGGCCCCGATTGCCGACGCCCGCATCAAGGAAACCTATCTGGCGGAAAGCTCCGCACAAAAAACCAAGCTTTATGACCCTTATTTACGCTTTTTCCGCTGGGCCAGCGACCGGATCGGTGAAGAGGGGATTATTGGCTTTATCACTAATCGCTCCTACTTGAACGGCCGACATGCGGATGGTTTTCGCAAAGTGGTCGGCAAGGAGTTTCAGGAAATTTGGGTGGTCGATCTCAAGGGTAATGCCCGGACGAGCGGTGAGCGTCGCCAGCGGGAAGCGGGAAATGTTTTCGACAACAAAATCCGGGTAGGCGTCGCCATCGGCTTTTTCGTGCGCAACCCAAAACTGGAAGGTTGCGAAATTCGGTATATCGCGCTTGATGACTTTATGACCGCCATGGAAAAACGCCGCTGGCTGGCGGCGCATCCGTTGCGGCAACTGGCGCGGGATGGCGAACTGGCGCGCATTCGTCCGAATGCGCGTGGCGACTGGATCGATCAACCGACCGCCGACTGGTCCGCATTCCTGCCCGTAGCAGATAAAGCGGTCAAGGCCGGGCAATCCGAAGCGGCGATTTTCCGGCTGTTCGCCAGCAGCATAAAAACCAACCGGGATGAATGGGTTTACGATTTCGATAAAAAACAATTGAGACGCAAGGTGCAATATTTTATTGCCGCCTTTAATCGTCAGGCCGCCAGTGGCTCTTTGGATGCAGAAACGCTTGATTATTCCATCAAGTGGAGCAGTACCCTGAAAACCAGGAACAAACTGCCTGCTTATTCAGTGAAAAGGGTTCATCAATCGCTCTGGCGGCCCTTCGTGAAAATGCATTATTACGCAGAAAAGGCGATGAGCGACCGCCTGACTGCGCTGCACTATCAAATTTATGGCCCCGACTTAAATCAGCCCAATCTCTGTATCGGTATGTCCGGCGGTTCAGCGATGAAACCGTTTCAAGCTCTGGCGTTCAGCGGGCTGGCCGATTATGAGTGTGTTGAAAAAAATCAGCTACTGCCGCTGTGGGTCTACGCGGATGATCATTCCCGTCAGGACAACATCACCGACTGGGCCTTGGCGCAATTTCGCGCTCATTACCGCGACGAGTCGATTGAAAAGCCGGATATTTTTCATTACGTCTACGCCGTGTTGCACGATCCTGCCTATCGAAAAACCTACGCGCTGAATCTCAAGGCGGAATTGCCCCGCATTCCGTTTTATGCGGATTTCCGTCAGTGGGTAGCCTGGGGTCAGGCGCTCATTGATCTGCACACCGCGTTTGAACGCGCCGAACCCTGGCCGTTGACGCGCAAGGATGACCGCTCCGCCGCCAGCCCGGCCCAGCCCCGGCTCAAGGCTGACAAAGCCGGGGGCGTCATCGAAATCGACAGCATCACCCGGCTGGAAGGCGCGCCGCCGGAAGCCTGGGATTATCGCTTGGGCAACCGTTCGGCGCTGGAATGGGTGTTGGAGGGATATCAGGAAACTACGCCCCGCGATCTGACCCTGCGCGCCCAGTTCAACGATTACCGCCTGGCGGATTATAAAGAACTGCTCATTGATCTGCTGGGCCGGGTTACGCGGGTCAGCGTGGAGACGATGCGGATCATCCATCGCATGGCGGAACGCGCCGCGCCGGAATCATCCCGCACCGACTGACGCCGGGCGTGACGGAACCGCTTTGGTCATCTTGCCCAGCCGCTGACCCATCCGCACCGTCGCGCCCGCCTGGATTTCCCGCTCCCAGCGCACCTTATCCGGCCCAAACAGCACAATCACCGTAGAACCCATGTTGAATCGGCCCATTTCCGCGCCTTTGTCCAGCCGCACCGCGCCCTCGCCATTGGGCGGATAGTTCCAATGCCGAATCGTTTTACCCAACGGCGGGGTGATGACTCCGGCCCAGCGGGTTTCAATGGACGCGACGTTAATCGCGCCGACCAGCACCAGCGCCATCGGTCCTGCCGGAGTGTCGAACAGCGTGACCACGCGCTCATTGCGGGCGAACAGTTCCGGCGTCATCCGGGCTGTCAGCGGTGAAACGCTGAACAGCTTGCCGGGGATGTGAACCATCTCCCGCAGCCGTCCCGCCAGGGGCATGTGAATCCGGTGGTAATCACGCGGCGATAAATACAGAGTGGCAAACGCGCCGCCCTGAAATAATTCGGCCCATTCCGCATCGCCGCCCAGCAACGCGGTCAAGGAGAAAGTTCGCCCCTTGGCCTGTACCAGCGTATCCGCATCCGCGACGCCAATTTGACTGACCGCGCCATCGACCGGACAGCACACGGCTTGGTCGCCGGGCGTGATCGGACGTGCGCCCGGTTTGAGCGCCCGGGTGAAAAAAGCGTTGAAATCAGGAAAGGCGCGGGGATTGGTTTCCAAAGCTTCAGCCAGATTCACCCGGAAATGCCGGATAAAATGGCGGATCAGCGCGTCCTTGAACCACGGCGCCCGCACCCGCGTCGCCCGGTAGGTCAGGCGGGTGAGCCATCGTTGCGGGAGCAGGGATTGCCACTGGTGGCGGAAACGGTCGCCCAGGGGGGCGGTAGAAGTTTGGGGATCGGACATCGGTAGGGGATTCAGTTGATTCGGAGTCGAAAGCATATCCCGCTGGCGGTTGAAACGATAGAATTAACTCATTGTCCGCCTTGTCCGCCGGCGTGATGCATGATCGCCCCCTTCTGACTCCCTATCGAAAGCCCCTGCCCATGACCGCCCACCCTGATGTTTTGACCAGTCTGCACACCCTCCGTGATTTCATTCGCTGGGGCGCCAGCCGTATGAACGAAGCCGGTTTGCATTTTGGCCATGGCACCGATAACGCTCTTGATGAAGCAGCGGCGTTAACCCTGCATGCCCTACACTTACCGCCCGATTTGCACACGGATTATTTGCAGGCGTCTTTGACCCTGGACGAAAAACAGGCGGTATTGTATCTGCTGGAGAGGCGCCTTACCGAGCGCAAGCCGGCGGCTTACCTGACCCAGCGCGCCTGGTTCATGGGCCTGCCGCTCTATGTGGACGAACGGGTGTTGGTGCCGCGCTCGCCGCTGGCGGAACTGATCGAGCGGCAGTTCGCGCCGTGGCTGACCGACAGCCGCAAGGTCGAACATATCCTGGATTTGGGAACCGGCAGCGGTTGTATCGGCATTGCCTGCGCTTATGCCTTCCCTGATGCGCGGGTCGATCTGGCCGATATTTCCCCTGAGGCTTTGGAAGTGGCGCGACGCAACGTTGTGGAGCATGGGTTGGAAGATCAGGTCGAGGTGATCCAGTCGGATCTGTTCTCGGCGCTGAAAGGCCGCCACTACGACATCATTATCAGCAATCCGCCCTATGTGGACCTGAAAGAACTGGACGCGCTGCCGGCTGAATATCACCATGAACCGCGATTGGGGCTGGCCGCCGGCGCGGAGGGATTGGACGTGGTGGTGGAAATCCTGCGCCAGGCCGCTGATTATCTGAAGCGCGATGGATTGCTGATCGTCGAGGTGGGCAACGCCCAGTATGCGCTTTGCGAAACGCTGCCCGATGCGCCATTCACCTGGCTGGAGTTTGAACGGGGCGGCCAGGGCGTCTTTTTGTTGAACGCCGCCCAGCTCCGGCGCTTATAAATGGGGCTGCGCCCCAGAAACGATTTGCATCAGCTTTGCTGATGGTTATTACTGGCTTTCTTCACCGCTCGCTGGATAAGGCGGCAGTGGACTAAGGTTTTATATTTTTTGTAATCTGGTCATCGGAATTCTGGACGGGACGATTCAGGCGTATAGCCCACTCAGCCAAGGCTGCCTCTTTACGCTGACTCCGCCCCACTGCGTTGCCGACCACCTTGGAAATGCCCAAATGATCGACGAATTGTTCCCGTTAACGGAGGATGCAGACCGGTCCGACGCTTTCTTCAACGGCGGACCTCCCCCCTGGAAACTGCTAGTGGTCGACGACGACCCTGAAGTCCATAGCGTCACCCGCTTTGTCTTAAACGATCTGCA
>Ga0209573_1005726_pt1 | contig 10920 bp, 8 predicted proteins | sample TNRBio252014_DNA_FD_185870 | JGI IMG/M metagenome (GOLD analysis project Ga0209573, IMG submission 185870) | Wastewater treatment Type I Accumulibacter community from EBPR Bioreactor in Madison, WI, USA - TNR Reactor_6/25/2014_ DNA (SPAdes)... | ecosystem: Engineered > Bioreactor > EBPR >...
GTCAGTTTGTTGAACATGGCACCTTCTTAACTTCTGCCCAGGGGCACCCCTTGCCAAAAATGCGTTTTATTTGCGAAGACACCGCCTAGTCTCGCAGCATCATGCGGCTGCCCTTCCAGACTCAGCTTTGCCTTGTGCTCCTACTTGGGAGCGGGGCGGCGTTTGGCGGGGTGATGGCGTGGATTCCTGAAATGCAGGCGCTGGAGGCTGAGCGGGTGCGATGGGAGGAAAAGCGGGCCACTTTACCTGCCACACCGCCCGTGCAGCTCACACAGCGACTTGGTTGGCACAGCGAGTATTCGACTTCGGCGGACAAGGCGGAGTGGGTAGAACTGAACCTCGGGCAAGCGCAGAAAATTGACTCGGTCGTGCTCATCGCACCGCCACCGAATGGTAGCACGGTGAGTGCGGGTTATGGCTTTCCAGTCCGGTTTTATGTGGAACTGCTTGGTGAAGGCGAAGACCACGAACGCACGATCATCGCCGACTTCACCGAGGCCGATTTTCCGAATCCAGGTCTGCTTCCGGTCGTGATCGATGCCAAAGGCGGTCTCGCGCAAAAGGTGCGCATCACAGCGACTCGACTGATCGGTGGCAAGGAGCGTTTCTTCTGCGCTCTCGGTGAAGTCATGCTACTGCAAGGCAATCACAACCTCGGCGCACGACTTGAAGCCATCGGCCCGTCAGCAGTGCGTGCGAGCAGCAGTCAAGGCACGCGACCGGATTGGGGCCGCATCAATCTCGTGGATGGTCACACGGTGCTCGGACCACCTCTCGGCATGCGCTCCAGCCCAGCGCTCGGCTTTCGCAGCAAACCAGTGAGCGAACTCCGCGCCACGAGTCATCCGTGGGTGGAGATCGATCTCGGCCAGGTGGCGATGGTGGACGAGTTGCGGCTGTTTCCCGCGTCTCCGCCGCAGTTCGCGCACAGTCACGGCTATGGCTTTCCGGTGCGTTATCAAATCGAACTGCGTGAGGAGGACAATGAACTGCCGCGTGTGCTGCCCTCGCCGCAATCCGGCAGCTACAACGCCGTGCCCGGCGACAACGTGGTGAGCATCATCGGCGGACACCGCGCCCGCTTTGTGCGGCTGAACGTGCTGGAGCCGCATGTGAGCAATGGCAGCGTCGTTTTGGCGATGGCGGAGGTGCAGGTGTGGTCCGATGGCAAGAACATCGCGCCCGGCAGCACCATCACGGCCTCGGACTCCACCGAAGCCGCAGGCTGGTCGCAAAACGCGCTCGCCGATGGCTTCGCGAGCGGTGCGGACATCCTCGATTGGCCCACGTGGCTCGCCGGACTCTCACAACGCCGTGAGGTGGAACATCAACTCGCCGCGTTGGAGGCCAAACGCGTGAGTCTCACACGAAACTGGCAGCAACTCGGCCTCGGTTTGCTCATCACCGTCGCCGTGCTCGGTATCATAGTCGTGCTCATCTGGCTGCAACGACAACGACGGGCGCGCTTGATGGAAATGGAGCGGCTACGTCAACGCATCGCACAGGATTTGCATGACGAGATCGGTAGCAGTCTGGGAAGCATCGCCTTGATCGCGCAGGACATATTGGCGGATGACAAACATGCCCGCGATGACCTCGCCGAGATCAAAACCATCGCCGATGAAACCGTGGACGCCATGCGTGACATCACGCGCCTCATGCAAAGCGAGCGCTACGGCACCGACGACCTCCCCACCCTGCTGCGTGAGACCGCCGCGCGCACGCTGCGCGGTTTGAAACACACCGTGAGCATCGACAACGAAACGCAGACCCGCCGCCTCGCCGTGGATCGCCAGCGCGACCTCATGCTGATGTTAAAAGAGGCGCTGCACAACATCACCAAGCATGCCGCTGCCTCCGAAGTCACGCTCACGCTCACGCAGGACCACCGCGACATCATCCTCACCGTGCGCGACAACGGCCACGGCTTCGATCCCGCCGCCACGACCTCCGGCATGGGCCTCACGAACTTGCGCCGCCGTGCAGCGAAGCATCAAGGCCGCGCTGAAATCTCAACTTCGCCACAAGGCACCACTTTAACGATCACCCTGCCGCTTCATGCCTGAAACCATCCACGTCTGGCTCATCGAAGACCACAAAACCTACGGCGAGCGTCTCGCGCGTGCCTTGAACCGCGTCGAAGGCCTCGCCTGCACGCAACGCTTCACCGCGTGTGAAGATGCCTTCGCCGCGCTGACCACCGAACCCACGCCGCAGGTGCTGCTGCTCGATGTCGGCCTGCCCGGCATGAATGGCATCGACGGCATTGCACGTCTTCGGCAACTCGCACCGCAGACAGCCATCGTCATCCTCACCGTGTTCGAAGATGACGACAAAATCTTCCGCGCCATCTGCGCCGGGGCTGCCGGCTATCTTTTGAAGACCTCCAGCACCGAAGACATCGCCGCCGCCATTCGCAGCGCCGCCGCTGGAGGATCGCCCATCAATCCCACCATCGCCCGCCGCGTGTTGGAGATGTTTTCTAAAGCGAACACGGCCTCCCAGAAGGACTACGGTCTCACGCCACGCGAGTTGGACATCCTGAAGCTGCTCGTGACCGGCAGCACCATCAAAGACGCTGCCGCGCAGCTAGGCATTGGCTACTACACCGCTGACGAATACATCCGCAGCGTGTATGTGAAGCTCCAGGTGCGCTCGCGTGGCAGTGCCATCGCAAAGGCGGTGAAGGAGAGGCTGGTGTGAGGTTCACAGGTCGGTCAAGGTTCCAGTGCTCGACCCAAACTGATCCACCTCCGCGCCCATCTGCTGGAGCATGGAGACGAAGAGGTTGCTCAGCGGCGTGTTGTCATCGCGCTTGAAGGCGAGGTGCTGGCCATGAGCAAAACCGCCGCCAGCCAGGAGGATAGGGAGGTTTGAGTTATCGTGCGTGTTCGCATCGCCCATGTTGCTGCCGTAGAGGATCATCGTGCGGTCGAGCAGGCGCACGTCGCCATCGGGTTTTGTGGCGAGGTTTTGCAGGAGCTTGTACAGCAGCGCCATCTGCTGGCGGTCGGCGTCTTCGAGCTGCTTCACTTTTTCGACGGCCTGGCCGTGGTGGCTGAGGTTGTGGTAGCCGTCGGTGGTGTTTTGATCGGGATGCAGTTTGAAAACAGGCGTGGCAAAGGCATCGACCATCAGCGTGACAATGCGCGTGCTGTCGGACTCCAGCGCGAGCTGCGCCATGGCGAGCATGAGGTCGAACTTTTCAAAGAAGAGCTTCTTGTCCTGAATGTCGGCGGGTGGTGGCTGCTGCGTCGCGGGCTTGGGCTTGAGTTCCCACTCGCGGGCGGTGAGCAGGCGTTCCTCCACCTCGCGCACGGAGGTGAGGTATTGATCGAGCCGCGCCTTGTCATCGCTGCCGAGGCTGTGGCTGAACTGCCTCGTGTCATCGAGCAGCGTGTCGAGGATGCTGCCGCGTTCTTTGAGGCGATGGAGCTGTTTTTGCACCGCAGCGGGATCGCCCTGCACGAACATCTTCTGAAACAAGGCCGGTGCGCTGTCCTCGGCGGGCAGCAGCACGCCATCGCGCGTCCATGACAGGCTGCGGTTCGCCTTGTCGATGTTCACGCCAAGGTTCAGCGTCGGGAATCGCGTCACCTGCCCCAGCTTCTCCGCCGCAAACTGGTCGAGCGAGATCTGATTGCGAAACCCGCTCTTCGTCGGCCCGCGCGCGGCGGTGAGGAAGCAGTTCTCCGTGCTGTGACCGCCATTCACATCGGGGTGCGACAGCCCACTGAACACCGTGAAGTCGCCGCGAAAATCCGCGAGCGCCGAAAGATAAGGCGACAACTCGTATTCACGCCCGGTGCCCTGCGGAAAGAACGGCTTCGGCAGCACCCCGAGGTTGTTTGAGATCAGCAGCATGCGCTTCGGCGTTTGCGGCTGCGTGCCACGCGCAAACACCGGCGTCAGGCACTCCAGCACCGGCAATGCCAGCGTGACGCCCGCACCGCGCAGGAAGCGGCGACGTGGGAGAGTTTTGGCAACGTGAGGGGTGTTCATGCTGATTTGCTACTCTTGATAGACTCTTCCCATCTGTGCCAGGAACTCTTTGAAACTTGAGGCAACGAGCATCGCTTCATCAGGCTTAAGTCCAATGCATGGTAATGCCACAATCTTCCATGGAGTGCCGCTTCGGGTGTCAAAAGCCAAAATTTCCCCGCCTCCATTACTTCCAAACGCAAAGAAACCAGAAGCGTATTTCGGAACTTCATACCCGACACCAAACTCAATCACATCTTCTGCACGCCAAATTTGAAACCAGCACGGCTGAACACCCAACTCGCCCTCCCCACCATTCGATTTACGCAGGAAGCTCAGATAGTCCTCGGGCAGTTCGAGGCCCGATTCTGTGACGAGTCTTGCAACCGCTCCCTCCGGGGCCGGGATCTCGCGGTCCCAGGCAGCGGAGGCATCTTGAATGAGTTCGACGATCGTCATGGCGATATGTGTTTAATGAGCTGAATGTCTCAATCTCTCTGCCCTCCAAGAAAAATCCGGCTCTGCACCAGCGCATGAAACAAATCGCCAACGCGATACCCGTCCTTTGCACATGCATCGAGCATCGACTCGATCTCAGGGCGGTCCGAGAAGCGCACGGGCGTTCCCGTGGCGTAGATCATGAATTGATGGAGCAGATTGCGGGCGAGTTGTCGCGGATTGGCAGCCAGATGGGCTTTCAGATCGCGGATGTTTTGGAAGCTGCGCCCATCAAGCAGCTTGCCGCTGGCATCGACGTGCGCGGCAAGCGTGTAAGCGTAATCATGGCCGGCGCGGTCGATGCCGGTGATGCGCTCGCCTTCCTCCAGGCCGCGATAACGCGTGCGCCAGCCGCCGAGGATGTCGAAGTTTTCCAGTGCTAGGCCAACGGGATCGAACCGCGCATGACAGCCAGCGCAGGATTTGGATTTCGTGTGCAGAGCGAGCAGATCGCGGATGGTTTTCGCGCCGCGAATGTCGGGTTCGACGGCAGGAACGCTGGCAGGTGGTGGTGGCGGTGGTTCGCCGATGAGGCGCTCCATGATCCATGCGCCGCGCACGACGGGCGAGGTGGTGGTGCCGTTGGCGGTGACTTTCAGTATCGCGGCCTGCGTGAGCAATCCACCGAGCGGGCTGTCTTTAGGCAGCGTGATCTTGCGGATCGCGGAGCCACTGAGTGGCGGGAGCATGTAGTGTTTTGCCAGGCGGTCGTTGGCGAAGATGAAATCGGCATCCACGAGCACCTTGGCGGGCAGGTTGTCGCGAATCATCGCGGTGACGAAGGCGCGTGTCTCCATCTCCATGCTTTCGACGAGATAATCATCGAAGCGATACTCGGGATAGAGCCGGATGTCCGGCTCGTCGCGGCGGATGTGGCGGAGATTGAGCCAGTAATCGGTGAAACTGCGAATGAAGCGCTCAAAGCCGCTGCTGGTGATGAGGCGCTCGGTTTCACGTCGCAGCACCGCGTTGTCGCGAAGCTGCTTTTGGGCTGCCAGCTCGTTCAAGAAGGCATCGGGGCGGGTGTTCGTCAAAAAATGCGAGAGACGCGAGGCGATGGCGAAATGATCATCTTCGCGCTCCGGCTCACGCAGATATAAAAAGTGCCCGGAGCAGAGGAACGCCTTGTAACCGGCCAGCATCGCCTCGTTGAACGGCGCCTTTTCATTGAGCCGGCTCTGGATGAGATCATCGAATGTCTTCAACGTCTCTTCGGCGATAGGTTCGCGTGCGGCGAGTTTCACAAAGCGACGCAGCAGAGCTTTGGCGTCTTTGCTTGATGCATCGCCGAACAACACGTGATGTGAGGCAGGCGGCCACGTCTCCGATGAAGTCGGGCCTTCAACTTCGAGCCATTGAAAGGCGACGCCAGGCTGACCGCCTTCGGGAAACGGCGGATAGCGATAGGTCGGCGGACCGCCTTTGACGTTGCGGGCGAGTGGCACCGGCAGGCCGAGCAGGCTGTATTCAAAGGTCTCGCCTGGAAGCAGTCGGATGATTGTCTCAAAGGTCGTTTTCTCCGGCGGGACGTCCATGATGCCGCCAGTGGCGCGGACATCGCCGGACACATCGGGACCGGAGGGCTTGCGCGCACGGAAAGTCATCGGCACAGGCTGTTTGGCCACTACGAGCTTATGACCGGGTTGTTGCAGCACGGCGCGGGCGGAGAAGCGCACCTTGTAGTCTCCTGGCAGCCTCGCGATGAAGCCTTTCGGGTAGCCGTAGTAGGGCCAGTGGGCGGAGCGGAAGAGCGCCATTTCGAGCGTGGGATCGTCGCGCATGGCATCGAGCTGCTTCGGATCGACGGTCTGGTTGTCCTTGGCAAAGAACATCGCTTCGCGCTCGCCAAAGGTGGATTTATCCGTGAACAAACTCGTGCCCACGGCCCGGAACTTTGTCACTGCTGGCGGTTTGGGTTCGGTGGCCTTCGAAGCACGCAACGCGGCCTCGGCGGCGTCGAGATAAGCCGTGAGCTGCACGCGCGACATGTCGAGTGTCTCGGCACATTTGTTGAAATGATGGCCTTCGCGGTCCTCGGGCAGCATGTCGCGGATGTCGAGACTTGGGAGTTGCAACACATCGCGAAGGTTCTGCTCATACTCATCGCGATTCAGCCTGCGCAGCGGGCCACGACCATGTGCAAGGACTTCGGCGTGATCCACCGCATGTATCGAGCTGGAAAGCGACCTCACCAACGCGGCGCGTTGCTCAGCAGGCAAATCCTCGGCCTTCGGCGGCATCTCGCCTTTCTCGACCCGGTCATGGATGCGGATCCAACGCTCGCGGGTCGCGTGATCGGTCAGATCAAACTTCAGCGCGGTGAGATCGAGACTGCCCTTAGCGGTTTCCTTGTCATGGCACTCGATGCAGCTCTGCTCGATCTGTGGCGGCACCGTTTGAGATTGCACCACAGAGATGGAGAGGACGCAGAGGATGGAGAAGAAGCGCTTCATCGTTTCACATTGAGGCATTCGCCGAGGTGATCGCTGTCGTAGGCGTGGACGTTGGTGATGCGCATCTCCTCCATGCCGGTGCTTTTCTCGACACTGCCTTCGATTTGATCGACCAACTGCTCGCGCGTGAGCCGCCAGACGACTTGGCCATCGGTGGTGATTTCGGCGAGGAGATCGCGGCCTTCGTCAGCGGTTTTGAGGTGGAAGTCTCCGCAGGCGATCAGGACGTGACCGTTGCTCAACAGTGACATGCCGAGCAGATAGCGGCAGGAGAGGCCGAGGTCTTCTTTGGTCCAGCAATGCTTTGTTTTGCCCGCAGCGTCGATGTGGAGCAACTGACAGCCGGTGGAGGTGGCGACGAACAACGAGCCATCGCCAAGCTGCAACATGGCGAAGGCTTTCTTCACGGTGGGCGTAGGATTCAGCAACGGATCGAGCGCGATGCTTTGTAAAAGTTTGCCGGTCTTGGTTTCGACCTTGAGCAGCGTTTTGCGTCCGTATTGGCCGACCCAGAAGGCGTTCTCTCCCGGAACGACGCGGATCATGCGATAGCGAAAATGCAGCGGATCGTCTTTGAGATCGGGAAGCGGGGTTTCGCTCACGACGGCTCCGCTGCGATCCACGATACGGATCTGGCTCACACCGCTGTCCATGAGCGCGAACTGCGCACCGCCTTCGAGCACCGCGCAACTGTTTGCCTCCGCGCCTTTGGCACCAGCACGCGCCTTTTGATCCAGCACGAGCTTCTTCGCGGCATCAAACACCGCCAGTCCGCCGCGATGCGCATAGGCGATGCCGCCATCCGGCAGACGCCAGGCATCATAGATGCCGCCGTGGCCGGGATGCTTGAGGAGACCGGTGACTTTACCAGCGCGATTGATTTCGATGACCTGGTTGTCGGCGGCGAGGAGGTAGCGCTCCTCGGCATGAAGCGAGAGCGCGAGGGATAAAATCAGGAGTACTGCTTTCATGTCTTGGCGAGTTGAGGGCTGAGCGCGGCGGCGGCCATCATGCCCGCCTTCTTCACTACACGAGCGAGTTGGATCATGCGCTCCTCGCTGAGGCGCTGGCTGGGACCGGTGATCCACAGGCTGGCAATGGCGTGGCCCTCTGCGTCGAGGATTGGCGCACCGAGGCAGTGGTGGCCTTCCAGATGCTCGCCGGCATCGACGGCCCAACCTTGACCGCGTGCAACGTCGAGGCATTTGAGGAAGTCTTTGCGGTTCGAGATCGTCCACGGCTGGAAGCGCTCGAATTTCATGCCTACGATGACCGCATCGCGCTCCGCCTCCGGCATGAAGGCCAGCATCACCTTCCCCGGCGCGCTGGTGTGCAGCGGAAAGCGGGTGCCGCGCTCGACGTAAAACTTGATCAAGGCCCGGCCGATCACGCGCTCCAGCACGATGCCCTCGCTGCCACTGATCATGCCGAGATGCGCGGCCTCGCCCGTTTGCTCGCTGAGCCAGCGCAGCGCAGGCAGGGCGGCCTCCGCCAGCGGCACGTCATCCACCACAGGCTGGCAGAGTTTCAGCATGGCCGGGCCGATGCTGAAACGCTTCTCCGCATCCCGCACGACATAACCATGCGCCACGAGCGACTGCGTGACGCGATAGACAAAGTTCACGGACAAGCGCAGCTCCGCCGCGATCTCCGAGAGCGTCAAACCCGCCGGATGGGCGCCGAGACAACGCAGCACAGCCAGCGCACGATCGAGGCTTGGCGTGCTAAAACCGGAATCATGAATGGTGGCGGCTGGTTTACGGCGTGCGGGACGTTTGGCGGGCATTTTCTATATTTGATGCTTAGTGCAAATATAGAAACAGGGTTCCGCCCCGTTTCTTTCACACCAATCCTTCCTTGAGCGCCTTCGCTACCGCACCAGTGCGAGTGTTCACCTCCAGCTTTTCGTAGATACGGCGCAGATAGGTGTCCACGGTGTGGATGCTGAGGGTGAGCCGGTCGGCGATCTCCTTTTTGATGAGACCGGTGGTCATAAGCTGGAGGATTTCTTTTTCGCGCTCGCTGAGGCCGTAGTCGCCTTGCTTGGGCGCGAGTTTCGAGAACATGTCGAGCACGCGGCGGGCGATGCGCGGGTTCATCGGCGATCCGCCTGCCAGCGCGTCGCGCACGGCCTGGGTGATGTCGGCGACGCTGCTGGTTTTCAAAAGATAGCCCGCCGCACCGGCGCAGATGGCCTGGAAGACCTTGTCGTCGTCCTCGAAGACGGTGAGGATGACGATGAGCGACTTGGGCGCGCGTTCTTTGAAGAGGCGGATGCCATCGAGGCCGCTCATGCCTGGCAGGCCGACATCGAGCAGGATCAAATCGGGCGCGGCCTCGCGCGTGAGGGCGGCGAGGGCTTTTTCGCAGGAGTCAAAGTCGTGGGGGCACTGCAAATCAGGTTCCGTGTTCAAGACACGCACGAGCGTGCGACGGAAGGCGGCGTGGTCTTCGACGATCCAGAGAGTTTTCATGAGAGCGGGGCCTCCAAGACGATGCGCGTGCCTTTTCCGGCCTCGCTGGTGATCTTCACATCACCGCCGAGCACTTCGGCGCGGTGGCGGAGGTTGGCGAGGCCGTTTCCGGCGGTGACGACACTGGCGTCAAAGCCACAACCATCGTCTTCGATCACCATTTGCAGCTTTTTGGGCTGCCAGGTGATTTGAAGGCTCACACGCATCGCTTTGGCATGTCGGGCGATGTTGTAAACGGCCTCGCGAAAGAACAGAAACACCTGGCGATGAAATTCCAGCGACGCGGTGGCCGCATCACCGCCTTCGGGCGATGCGAGTGTCCATTCAATACCCTTGAGCAAGCTGCCAGCACTTTGACGCATGGCTTCGACGAGGCTGGTGAGCTTGGGCGAATCGCCCTCGCGCACGAGCCAGATGATGCCGCGCATGGACTCGGCAGCCTCACCAGCGAGACGATGAATTTCTTGGAGCGATTCAGAGGCACCGTCCTCACGCAAGGCCAGCTCGGACATCAGGCGGATACTGCCGAGATGGCTGCCGATCTCGTCATGCAGATCGCGCGAGATACGAAGGCGAAGGGCTTCCATTTCAGCACGTCGCGACCGGCGAACACGCCACCACAGCATCAAGCCTGATCCTAACACGAGAACGAGGAATAACGCCGCGACATAGGCAGCCCTGGATTGAGCCTTGAGCATCGCGGTGGCCATCGCGGCATCGAGTTGGGCGAGTTCCAGGCTGGTTTCGCGACGCTTCGAGAGATCGGCCAGCCATGCGGCCTCAGCCAACAACGCACCTGAGCTGCTGCGTCCATCGACCAGTTGCTCACGCGTCCATGAACCAGTGATCGTGTCGTCCGAACTCGTCACGGCTGCTCCCAGCGCGATGTTTTGGCCTCCCACGAAAGCTTGCAGCTCTGCCAAAGCGAAAACGAAATCAGCGCTGCGCTCCCAAAGTGAGGTGGCGGTGATGCGGATGGCTTGAGCGCGCAAACCGGGTGTCGGGAAGGCCATGGGAGTGTCGCCGGGATTGGGGAAGTCGGCGCTGGTGCTATCAAAGACGGTCTTCCCATCTGCCTCGACCTTGAACCTTCGTGGAAAGCCGAAACCGAAGCGATCCGGGTAATCGCGCGGATGCGCGGGGATGAGGCGAATCTCCTCCACATCGCGAATGGAGCCGAAATCAGCCTGCACCCAGCTCGTGGAGTCAGCGCGGGTGAAAATGGCGCTGTGCCAGCCGTTGTTCGGCACATCATCGGAGCGCACCGGCAGGCCGAGCGCGTGACAGCCATCGACGAGATGCCGTGGCGACCACGTCGGCAATGTTTCGACCGAGTTCGGCGCAAACACTTCAGCAAGCAGCGCAACGTTTCGACCGCCGCTGAAGACCAGCATCTCGCCGAGGCAGAAAATGAAGCGCTTGCCCAAGCCTGGCTGCGCTGAGAGCTTTGTGGCCGTGAAGCGGACGTAGCGCGCCTTCACGCGGTTCGCGGCGATGTGCCACGGCGCGAGCGA
>Ga0209573_1005731_pt1 | contig 10913 bp, 10 predicted proteins | sample TNRBio252014_DNA_FD_185870 | JGI IMG/M metagenome (GOLD analysis project Ga0209573, IMG submission 185870) | Wastewater treatment Type I Accumulibacter community from EBPR Bioreactor in Madison, WI, USA - TNR Reactor_6/25/2014_ DNA (SPAdes)... | ecosystem: Engineered > Bioreactor > EBPR >...
AATTCTTTGTTGGAGGTCTGCAAGAGCAACAATTGTGCTAATGGTTCCCAGCAGTTGAATTAACTTCCACTCATTATCATCTGTATCTTGAAATTCATCAACGATAATAAATGGGTATGCGTTTGAAATTATTGATAATATCTTTTTAGATTTTCCTAAAATAGATGCAGCTGTTCCAGAAAATAAATCAAAACAGATGACACCATTATTGCTAAGCAAATCAGACTTGTAAGTATTGCGATCTGGCTCTGGAATTCCAGCCATCTGCGCTGATAAATTCGGAGGCGTGATTAATTTTATACGCTTGTGTTGATTCAATAAATATCCAAAACTCTGAATAATAGACCATGAAAATCCATGATATGTGTTGATCTCAATTTGCTTTTTGTGAGAGGCTGGAACAAGATCTCTAGCTTGTTCTTCAACACGAGAAATGGTTGCTCTTGCAAAACTTAGGAATAGTATCTTTTGATTCTTGCCTACGAAACCTTTATCAATGATGCCTTTTGCTTTTAGCAATGCAATAGTAGTTTTACCAGCCCCTGGACCTCCCTCAATCAATAAATGACCCTCTGTATTGAGGATTTGCATTCTTTTCTCATTTAGGTTAAAAGGACTATTCATCTACAGTTACTAGTTGTGGTTCTAGCTCATCTTTTATTGCTTTCAGGGCTCTGCGTACAGTGATAGGTAGGTGAATTGCTAGTATGCACATTCCAAAAATCTCTGATGTACTTTTTGATCCTTTACTCCACTTTAGATATTCCCATACTGCTTTCTTTATCCCGTCTTTATCGGAAGTACTTGTGGTCTTATGCTTATCTAAATGACTAGGCCATTCTTTTTCAGATATAAGCTGTCGGTAAAATGCTGACAAAATAGCGGATTGGGTCTCTTCAATTACAAGGTCTTCAAATCCATTATGGGGAGATTCAAAAGGGAAATCAATGACTGCTTGAATCTTTTTAAGAGCACCCTCCTTTTGTTTGTCGAATACAGCGAAAACGGTTTTTCCAAGTTTTTTAAAATATTCCCCATAAAGCTGTAACCCTGTTTCGGACTGAACGTCAAAGACTGCTACACCCAAAGACTCTAGAGATTTGTATTTCTCCGGTTTTAGTTCGTTTAATCTTCGACCTGCAGCCGAATAAGCAATTGCTTCAGTTGCACCCTCTGTTAATAGAATTCTTTTAGCAAGTAAAGCTTCAGAAAAGCGAAGCCGGAATTCCGAATTGTAAGATTTTGGTTTTATGGTGGAAGGGAAAGTTACATTTTGACTATTGACTATGCCTTCTTTATCTCTTTGAATGAGAATAATCTGTTCTGGAGAAAATTCTTCTAGAACAAAAGGTGAATGGGATGTAAATAATGCCTGCGTTGACTTCTTACGTATACTATCAATTATCCGTTTTTGAGTATAAGGTGGTATTGCTATTTCAGGTTCTTCCATAGCAAAAATGACATTCTTCTTGGCTTCCGCGATCATAGATAACAAAGCCAATACCATTGTATTGATTGTTCCAGTTCCTTGATGTTGAAACGGAGCGTGATAACTGTTTCCTCCAGTAGACATAAAAACAGTTAGTGTTTTCCGTAAATGTTCACGAGTGAGGTCTGAAACTCGTAAATGTGGCTCCGACCCCCAATCTGTTGGAACAAACTCTTTGAGTGCTTCTTGTATACCCGTTAGAATGTCTTTAATTCCTACTTCCGGTTCTGCAGCAACAGAGGTGTTACGCAGTTGTTCCAAAACATTCTCCCACATCTGCGGACGCAGGTCTCGAATATGTAAAATAATATCCAGTAAGGAGCCTCGTTCCATACTTAACGCACGAGCGCCTGTTCTCAATGCTCGTAAATATAGAAAACCACATTCCCGTTTATCACTTTTCGTAAATCGAGTAAGTGTGTTATCGTCGCGCTCCGGTGAACAGAAGTAGGTTTCTCCCTCAAAGTCATCATCTTCCTTACTATAACAACCTACGAATTTAACCCTTAACGCTTCTTTTGCTGTTGGATTATCTACGTTATCTATCTCACCAGGGCCGAGCATAGTTCGACTTTCGATATCCCAAAATTCAAGGTTATTCTTAAATCTTGAAATTTGATCTGCTTCGAAATCATAGATGAGAACTTCAATCTCGATTTTAGGTGATTCGCCATCTGCAACAAAATACTGACCGTTATAAAAATCATGTTCATCTACAACAGGTGTCCTATACGACCTATCTGGACCTAATACTAAGTCTATGGCTTCGAAAATTGTTGATTTACCTGCATTGTTATCACCAATAAGCACACTATGGCCGTTCAAATAAATTCGTGCTTTCGAAATGCCCCGAAAATTGGCGATATCTATATAGGCTATCTTCATACATCTAAATTATAAGATAACACATGAATATGTAAATATTTGACGGCTATTTTTGGAAATTGAAATGGATTGCTGAAACTTTATTTTCTTACGTTTGGTAAATGTTTGAAAGGCATTTTGATAACTGAAACCTCCTTTTTAAGAGCCTTAAACGGGAAAGCTTGTAAAATTGAGGGATATAATTGTTCACTGAATATGAAAGCCACTGAAATTCAGTGGCGGAAGTGGCTTATCGGGTTAAATTCAGATTTGAGCTAAAATAGCATTTGCTCTTGGGTCACCTAAACGTGCGGCATTTTGCAAGTCGGTGATTGCTTGTGAACGATTGCCCTGTTGCAAGTAAATCATCCCACGTATGCTATGGTTGTTTGGGTAATTGGGATTTGCTTTGATGCCTTTTGTTGTGCAGTCAATGGCTTTATCAAGTTGCTCAAGATTGAAATAGCAAACCGCCTGATTGTTTAAGGCTCTTGCTTTAGTTGCACCATAATTTATTCCCATCATGTTGCCTGTGTCAATTGCTTCAAGCTCTTCAATTTTTTTTACAGCTGTATCAAAATGTCCTACTGCTGAAGTGAAGTCCTTTTCAAATAGATAACATTCAGCAATTGACTGGTTGTTTTCAAAATTATCATCAAGAGCTTTAGACTTGAACAAGTCTTGCAATGCTCTGTCATACTGCTGTGTCATTTGATAACATTTTCCACGTTTTGAGAATGGATAGTGATTTTTCGGGTCAAGCTCAATAGCCCTTGTATAATGTGTTATTGCTTGAGAATAATTGTTCTGTTGAAAGGCTTGGTCACCAGCCGTAATGTATGCCAAGGCTTCAGGGTTAACCTTGACACCTAAAACCTCTGAAGGTGCATTTTTCTTGAATTTGTTGAGAAAGTCGTCAAAGTTCATATTTGTCGGTTATATATTAAGGAATATATTTTCGTCAATCCGCATAGAAAAAATAGGCTTCACGAATATATATATATTTTCTTAAACGAAGTATTTAAACAGCCAAAATCTTCAAATCATCAACAATCCGGTTTGAGAAAAGTCCAAAGATGTTCACCCAAAAAGAAAGCAGCTACAGTTCAATAAAGTTCATATTGCTTTATCCTAAACTGATTCAGTTTTTGGGATATAATCCTTCCTAATTAATGATAAAAGTATCGGAGTACAGATTTAAGAATGGGTTAAACTATCGAAAAACTGTCAAAAATTACCGGATATGACCCTGTTACTTTGGCCAGATTGGAGCAAAATTTGACCGCTCCAAATACCAAGTGCAAAATGAAGTTAGTCAAACTTAAGGTAATTAAATAAGCAAAAAGGGTTATATCACTTCATTGCTCCTACCATTTTTAATACTTCTGCCCTTCTTTTTCCATTTCCCTTTACATTCCAAAATACTGGCATATAGGTATGCCAGATATTGACGAAAGCAAGAATAAGGCGGATAATTTAGCCACAGGCAACCAATCGGCTATTTTCTCTCATGAAGCAATTGCAGCCCTACAGGAATTTGGAGCTGTGCTCCAACGTATTCACAATAGGCTAGTGGCCGAAGGCAAACTGATTGAGGTAGATTCTCATTATGCCAAACGAAACAGCGAATGAAAAATCAATACTGAAAGCTATACACAGCGGAACATATCGCAATCATTTTCTGGTGTACAACCGCAAAAGTACAGATGAGCCAAACAACCAAAAGAACTCAATACAATACCAAAAAAGCGAGAACATGCGGTTTGCACTGCGGTACCATCTACCCATTGCAACTGTAACCTTGAAAGGCTTTTCTCTTGATGGGGTTATTTCTGAAAAACACTCTGGTTTCAAAGAAGATTCTGCCTTGCACTTTGGCAAGGACGGGATGGTGCAGTATAGGATTGAACGCCCGAAATTCTATCGCCTTGTCCAATTTTTGAACAAAGGCTACTTTAAAGGGGTTATCGTCCTTTGTTGGGACAGAGCAAGCCGAAACAAGGGAGACAATACGGTTATCGAAAAATTGATGAAACAAGGTGTTGATTTTCGCTTCACCCTCGCAAGCTATGACAAAACCAGTTCCGGAGCGCTGCACAAGGACATTGATGGGATGTTTGCGGAGCACCATTCAAGAGTTACAAGCGAAAAGGTCTCCCTGGCTACTGAACATCAGCGTAGTAAAGGCATATGCACTTATAAAGCCCCTGTGGGGTATCTCAATCAGGGTTCAATGGAACACAAACCATTTGACCCTGTTCGTGCACCTATGGTTAAGCAGCTATTCGAGCGGTACACCACAGGGCTTTACAGCCTGTCCGACCTTGCACGTTGGGCAAACTTTCAGGGAATGACTATGCCTGCGGTTCGTAGGCGTAGAACTGACGAAGAAATACTTGCCGAGGAAGAAGATGAAGAAACGCTGAAAATAGAGCCAGTTGAAAGACCGTTTACCTATAACAACATTCATAAAATACTAAACAATCCGTTTTATACCGGCAGAATTTTAGGGGTAGATGGAGAGTATATCAAAAGCGCAAGCCATGTGGCACTTGTTTCTGATGAACTGTTTAACAAGGTTCAGGGCATGTTAGGCAATAAGAAAGTGAGTCTACATTATACTCAAAAGCTACCGCACTTGTATCGAGGTATCCTGCGATGCGGTGTATGTAATAGGTCATATACCCCCTACACAAAAAAAGCGATTTTGTATTTCGGCTCCCGATGCACCAAGGAGTGCAGTAACAAGCAAAGAAACATCAATTTGTCCTATCTCGAAAAGAGCATTGGTGAGTTACTGCAACATCTATCATTTACCGATGATGAGTTACTAAGGCTCGATGCAAGGACAGACACAGACATAGTGCTACTCGATTACAAGCGGAAAACAGAAATTGACCTCCTTGAACGACAAAAGGGCAAAATCAGAGAGGACTTAACTTATTTACATTCCAATAGGCTGGTATTGCTCCGTAGCGGTGTGTACACACCAGAAAGCTATTTGTCAGAAGAATCACGGCTTAATAGTGAATTGAGCGCACTACAGACCAAAGAATATGCTTCTGATGTTTCAATGCAGAGAGTAGTCAACGATTTACGATTACTTTCCGAACTCGTAAAAAGCCTTTATTTCTATTATCAAAATGCAAATTCAGAGGAAAGAGAGGATTATGTTCGCAAACTGTTTTCCGAACTTTCTCTTTCAGAAAATACATTAAAGATTAAGTGTAAAAATGGATTGCAGGTGCTTGAAAGCCGCTTTTACGCTGTATGTGACCCTACGGGGAATCGAACCCCGATTACAGCCTTGAGAAGGCCGTGTCCTAACCGTTAGACGATAGGGCCATTGAAAAACAAAGACAGATTAACATGTTTTTCAGGCTTCGTAAACGATATGTACGAGTATGCTATACTAGGCGCGTAAAAGATTTATTAATTAATGTAATTACTATTATGGATCACAAAGTTGCAATCTATACGACCCCAGTGTGCCACTTCTGCCATGCGGCAAAGGAATATTTTCAGGAAAATGGCATCGCGTACGAAGAGTATGATGTCGCTGCTGACATGGATAAGCGTAAGGAAATGGTGGACATGACAAAGCAGATGGGCGTGCCTGTGATCCGCATTGATGACAACCTCATTGTTGGATTCAATAAGCCAAAAGTTGCAGAACTTCTTGGACTCCCTGCCTAACTGCAAAACTCACTAAAATACTGTATGCTAAAAACGCCTCAGGGCGTTTTTTAGTTTGCCCCCGTAGTTAAACGGATATAACAGTCCCGTCCTAAGGGATCGTTGCACGTTCGATTCGTGCCGGGGGCACTAGTATAAAATTGAGTGATATTTTGTTTTAATCTTATATATAAAAATAAAAACAGTGGAAGCTAGGCTCCCACTGTTTGAATTGCTGTTTTGTTTTATTTGCTCAATAATCGCTCACTTAACTGCAAACCTCTTTCCAGGTATATCAGTTCATAGTTTTCGTTAACACCGTGCATCCGGCAGGTATCATTACCTAGCGAAACGAGGAGTGCATCAGCGCCGAAAAGTGTCTGGAACGAGGTTACTATCGGAATACCGGCACCACAGGCAGTTAAAATAGGTTTAACGCCATATATTTCCTCCTGCAGAGCCATGATGTGCTGTACCATTGGTGTATCGGTATTTACCCGTACTCCTTGATACACACTGTCGTCGGTTATCATCCACTCAACATATTCAGGAATTTGTTCCTCTGCATACGCACGTATGGAATTAAATACTGCTTGCGGATCCTGTGGTACTACGGTACGCAAATTAATTTTTGCGAAAGCTTTACCCGGAATAGCATTCCTGTAACCTTCGCCGGTGTACCCAGTGTTATAGCCAGTGATTTCCAGTGTCGGCATGAATCCATTCTGTGTCAGCCTGTCATGTTCTCCAATCAGTACTTTTGTACCGGTAAGGGGCAGAATATCGATACTCTCAGCGAGTGTCTTGTTTGTTTGAAGTATCTCAGCGCTTACTGGAATAACTCCGTCATAGAAACCTGGAACAAGCACACGTCCATTTTTCGGATTTTTGAGCTTGCTCAGGAAGATGGCGAGTTCCATTGCAGCGTTCGGCATAATACCGCCAAAAAGTCCTGAGTGAGTATCTTCGTTCGAAGTTTTGAAGTTCAGCGTGAAGTTTCCTCCTCCGCGAAGCGACATTTCGATTGAAGGGTAGGCACCAATTTCACCGTCGGAAATTAGTATGTAGTCCGATGTAAGCAGATCCGCATGTTCTACAATCAGTTTTTCCATGTCCTGGTTGCCGGATTCTTCATTACCCTCAATCATAAACTTGAGGTTGTACTTCAGCTGACCTCTCTTAATGAGCTCAAAGGCAGTGAATATATGGATGAATGTCTGCAGTTTGTTGTCTACAACACCGCGACCTTCTACACGATCCTCATAGATAGCCAGTGTAAACGGATCCTGATTCCAACCTTCTTCGATTGAAGCTGGTTGAACATCGTAGTGTCCATAATTCAAAATTGTTTCAACATCATCTGAGATGTGGTAATGCGCCACTACTACCGGGTTGGTGGTAGGGCCCTGTAGGATGTCTACTTTGAATCCGTTTTGTTTGAATTGGGTAGTTAGCCATTCTACAGTTGCCTGAATGTCAGGCTGGAAGGCCATGTCAGTGGAGATGCTTTTTAATCCGATATACGGAGCAGCTTGTTCAAGGAATCTTTTCAATGTTTCTTGCATGAGCGTTATTTTAAGGAACCGGACTGAATGTTTCGGTTTGAATAGCACATTAACACGAAATTACTCATCGTCAATAATGTTCATTTGAATATATTCCTGCATTCATTGATTAATAGTGTTCCAGTATTGAAAATCAGGCTTTTCCGTGGTACATTAGCCCCGTGGATCCAGAGGAAAAGAAAATGCTTGAACAAACTCTTTCACTTGAGACAGAGAACAACAAGCTACTTAAAAAGATACGTGGAGCTCAAAAGCGTGCAGCAACGCTCAGGCTTATTTATTGGATCCTCATTATTGGAGCTACATTGAGCGCGTACTTCGCTCTCAAGCCGTACATGGAAGCGGTTACAAACATGTACTCACAGGGAAGTGAGAACATTAAAGCGTTTACCGGTGTTAAGCTTCCAACTACAGAAAAGATCCAGGAGCTCATGAATCAGTTCAAGCAAACACCATAAACACGCTCGGGTAGCTCAGTTGGTAGAGCGCTCCCCTGAAGAGGGATAGGTCACCAGTTCGACCCTGGTCCCGAGCACATAAAGAAAAAGCACTAGTATTTTTACTAGTGCTTTTTCTTTACTTTGCGAAGAGTGACAGCACGCAACCTGCGTTGCGTGCGAAAGGGTCGAACGCCGGAGCGATGTTTCGCTAGCAAGCGAAACCGTGAGGCGGTGCTCGACATATTTTTATTTATAAAAATAGAAGTCCTCTTGTGGGGCAGACAAAGATGAGCGACGGCGAGTCTTTAGTCGCGGGAGACAAGCGTACTCGCGGCCTGGTCCCGAGCACAATTCTACAAATAAAAAACGCACCCTTGAGGATGCGTTTGAACCGGTAGGTTCGAATGTTTATTCTTTTTCTGTCTTCTCAAAGGTGAATCCTTTGTCGCTGAAATAAATTCCGGGAGGAAGTGCTTGTGCAAGTCCTGCCGCATAGCCGACATTAATAGGAGTATCACTGCCAGTTATTACTGCGGGTGTGTGCGCGGAAACGCCAACGATGGTCTTTCCTTCAATAAGCTCGGGCATAGCAAAGAGTTCCTGCGCAGTTTCGTTGAAGTATTGTTTACCGTGAATAATTACAATGGAAGTCAGGTCAGTATTTCCCAAAATTTCTTTTAGCCTGTCCTTGTGTACTTCCGCAATGTGCATGCTTTCACATAAACAAACAACTTCATAAGCATGGGATTTTATTGGAGTCCCGCGCATTCGTGTAGTCATGTCATTAAAGGTCGGCGATATGAGTTCTTTACTATAACCGAACTTTTCATTGTCCTGCCACATTTTTTCGGCGTTGCCACCCATCGAGATAAAGAGAATTTTCTTTGTTATCATTTTGTACAATTTTTATTAAAATAGCACATTTCTACTTAATGTCAAACATTTTGTTTTTCCTGTGTGTTGCTACAATACTCATATATGAATAAAACACGCGTAGCTATTAACGGATTCGGCCGCATTGGCAGAGCATTTTTAAAAGTTGCATGGGAGCGTCCTGAGATTGAGATCGTTGCGATCAACGATCTCGGCACTCTTGAGTCACTCACGTATCTTCTCAAGTACGACACGGTATATCGTCAGTGGCCGCATGACATTAAACATGATGGAAAGAACATCTGGGTAGACGGAAAAGAAATTCACTTTGTTTCAGAAAAAGATACGACGAAACTTCCGTGGAAAGATCTGGATGTAGATGTTGTTGTTGAATCGACTGGACTCTTTACTTCATACGAGAAGGCAAAATTCCATCTCGATCAGGGTGCAAAGAAAGTTGTCATCTCAGCTCCAGCAAAAGGAGATGAGGATAAGATGCATGGTGAGACAATCCTCATGGGCGTAAATGAGGAAAAATTTGGCACCTGCGCCATTACTTCAAATGCATCATGCACTACCAATGCCGCGTCTCCGCTCATTGGTATTCTTGATGAAGCTATTGGTGTGGAGAAGGCAATTCTCAACACCGTGCATGGCTACACGGCGTCTCAGTCACTTGTAGATGGTCCATCTAAAAAAGATCTTCGTGAAGGACGCGCAGCTGCACAGAACATTGTGCCGTCATCTACTGGGGCAGCAATTGCAGTAACAAAGGCATATCCAAATCTTGAAAATCTTTTTGATGGCATCTCAATCCGCGTGCCTGTTCCTGCTGGATCTATTGTAGATGTCACTTTTATTGCAAAACGCGATACTACTGCAGAAGAAGTTAATGAGATTCTCAAGAAAGCCGCAACAGATCCGCGCTGGGAGAAAGTCTTTGCAGTAACACATGAACCGCTTGTTTCATCTGATATTCTTGGAAACTCGCACGCATCTATTGCAGACCTTGAACTTACACGCGTTGTGGGTGGTAATCTCGTAAAAGTGATGGGATGGTACGACAACGAGATGGGATATACATACACACTTGTTGAGCATGTAATTAAGACAGGTATAACTATTACTGAATAATTATGAATTACGCAGAAGGGTTACGAAAACAATTCGAAGAAGAAAGTGTTCGGTTGAAAGAGGCTCGTGAGGAATTTCCAAAAGATCACTGGATCTACTTGAAAGTATCTAAGCAGGTTGGTCTGGTAGAGGAGGTGATTGAAAGCCTGGATGGGTTACTCATTCGAACTCAGGGTATGGGTACAGTGCCGCTTAATGAAATACGTCACGCAACTCCAGAGGAAATAGCCCAGAAATTAAAATAACATGGTATCGTAATGAGCTAGCAGAAGTGCGTCATAAAATACTATGGGTCAAAAGTACAACAAACTCGTGCGAGACAATATTCCGGAATACCTGACGTCTATTGGTGTACCGTTTGAAAAGCGCGTTGCCGGTGAAGATGAATATCGCGAGGCGTTGCATGCAAAGCTCGAGGAGGAAGTGAATGAATTTTTTAAGGCTCGCACCGCGGACGAACTTGCCGATGTCATGGAGGTGGTAAAAGCCCTCAGGCATCTTCCTGAATATACAGAAGCAAAAACCATTCAACGTACAAAGCGTGAAGACAAAGGAGGATTTGAAGAACGGTACATCGTCAAAGGAGAAAAGCCTGATGAGGTAAAAACTCCCGCGTGGCCAATACTTTCACGAGCGACAGAACGCGTCAGTGAAGCTCGAGAGCGAGCGTCAGATACGATGGAAAAATATAGCCAGCGATTTAAATTACCTCACTTTTTCCAATTCACTACAAAGAAAATTATTTTCTCCGTGATTCTCGCAGTACTAATGTTTGGATCAGTTGGATATAGCGTGTGGAAGAAAAGTGCTGCGATCCCGATGGTTACCTGTCCTCCGTCAGGTATCGTAAACACATGTGTTCAGTCAAAGGCG
>Ga0209573_1005734_pt1 | contig 10908 bp, 11 predicted proteins | sample TNRBio252014_DNA_FD_185870 | JGI IMG/M metagenome (GOLD analysis project Ga0209573, IMG submission 185870) | Wastewater treatment Type I Accumulibacter community from EBPR Bioreactor in Madison, WI, USA - TNR Reactor_6/25/2014_ DNA (SPAdes)... | ecosystem: Engineered > Bioreactor > EBPR >...
ATGCCAGTCAACCAGATAACCGTGCCCAATCCCACAAAAAATCATATCCATACATGCATGAATCCACTTCAATACAGATTCAGTAAACCAAAGCTATATAGCAGCATCAATATTGCCTACTTATCAACTTTGGATTGCTTTTGATAAATTAGCATAGACCAAAGAATTGAGCAAGCAAAACAACATATAATGTTTCTGTTGAAATTTGCTTGGCGCAACACAGCCGGGTTCATACCAGGCAATATACTGTCCGGGAAAATCCTGCATCAGCTATTTTCAAATGCGATTAGAAATCTGACACCTGATTTAAAAACAAAGCATCTTGAACATCAGGGGTTAGATTTACCCCAAATTTATTGGACTGACAAGCAAAATTAACCCATAGCAACCTGTTATTTACGCAGCTCCATAACCTAAATATTCGATTAATTGATATCCAAACAATTTAATAATGATTTCTTCACTCGCAACTCCTTTCCGCGAAAAACATATTGCATCCCATAGATGAGTGAGGAAAGTGGATGCGGCAACTGGAACTGGGGTATGGCGAATGTGAATGGCAGCAAATCAGCAGTATGCAGCCCGAATAGAAACGATCACCGAAAAAACCGCCGGACGGTTGGAAGCATTGGAGTTTTGGAAAGAGCACGAGCTGGAGGCGCCAGTACCTAAAATCTAACAACAAAACGGCGCGCCAAAACAATACCACACCCAACAAAAACCAACCGCTGAATTGAAGCGCTTAGGAGAGATCAGGAAGGCACATCCCGGCTTTGGGGCGGAGAAGCTGCAACTATTCCTGGCCGATTGGTGCGAACCGCGTCATCTTCCCTCCCTTTCCGTACGCACCATCATGCGGCTGGTCTCCGAGTGGCCAGGACTTGAGAAGGCCAGGTCGTCCAGGGTCAAGATAAACCGCCACAGGGCGACGCAGGAGCGTAAGCCCAAAGAGCATAAAGGCAGATGATCCCAAGAACTGTGTCAGCGTGGATACGAATATACTACATCGCGATGGGCTCAAACACTACATCAGCACCTTCACCAATCTCCACAGCCGCTTCGCTTTGGCGGCAGCTTCGGCCAGTAAAAACAACAAGCACACCTCTGTGCCGTGGAGGCTATCCAAGGTCTGTTTCTCTTATCCCTTCGAGTGAGGGTTATCGGACAATGGCAGCGTGTTCAAGACCCCCTTCGACGCAGAAGTTGCCAAGGATGGGACGGACCGCTAACTGACCTATCTCAAACGTTCAATTTAAACGTACATGTCGAGCGCTTTAACGGTAGCCTGCAACAGGAATTCGCCGCCTACCATGATGAACTGCTGTTCACCGACATTGACCGTTTCAACGATAAACTGCTCGACTATCTGGTCTGGTTCAACCCTGAGCGCCACATTACGGCCTCGGGTTGAGATTTATTTTTGATTTCTTGCGCGATAACTACCAGTGCAATATACATTGACGGGAGATATACAGTCTAGCACTCGTGCCAATAGAGTGCTAAAATTAAAAAATAGGAGGATTATTTGATGGATCATAATATAAATTTGCCCATACCTTCAACTGCAGGCAGCCTCGAGAGCTATATTCAAACCGTAAATCGCTTCCCTTTGCTTACACAGGAAGAAGAATTTGGCTTGGCTGTCCGCCTTAATGAGCACAACGACCTAGATTCGGCCCGTCAGTTAATTTTGTCACATTTGCGTGTTGTAATATCTGTCGCCCGAAGTTACGCAGGCTATGGGTTACCTCAAGCTGATCTAATCCAGGAGGGAAATATAGGTCTAATGAAAGCGGTCAAACGGTTCAACCCTCAGCATGGCGTCCGTTTAGTATCTTTTGCTCTTCACTGGATACGTGCCGAAATGCACGAATATATTTTGCGTAATTGGCGCCTGGTAAAAATTGCAACCACCAAAGCTCAGCGCAAGCTGTTTTTTAATCTGCGCAGCATGACACGCAAACTTGGACCACTTAAACATCAAGATGCTAGCATTATTGGGGATCAACTCAATGTCAGCACAAACGAAGTTTTAGAGATGGAGGCTCGTTTTAACGGGCAAGAAGTAACCTTAGAGCCTGCTGCAAATGAGGAAGATGAAAGTAGTGTTGCACCAATATCTTACCTGGCTGCTCCTGCAAATACTGAACCATCACGCGTTCTAGAACAAAAACAAATTGAAATACAACAAATTTCTGGTTTAACACGCGCTCTGGCCAGCCTAGATGATAGAAGCCGGCGTATCATCGAGGCGCGTTGGCTTCGCGAAGGAGAAAGCACAAAATTACATGATTTAGCAAACGAATTTGGCGTTTCGGCCGAACGCATTCGTCAAATTGAACAAAAAGCAATGACGAAAATGCAATTAGCAATTCTATCTCAGAAATAACCGTATGCAATTCAACTAACTTTCGCTATAAAAATTAATAATTTAATTTTTATAAGGTTTGTTACTTGACAACTTTAAGATGAGATCTTGAGCCGGGTTTAAGTGCATCTGATCCCGGCTTTTCTCGATTAGAAGCATTACTCCGTCCAATTGGGTGTGTTGCTACAAATTCATTTCCACGGAACACCAAACCTTGGCCAGTTTCCTTAGCGAATATACCAATAACAGCATCTATCGGCACTGAAAGCGCAAACGCTACACCTCCAAAGCGGCCTGAACAAGTCAGCTCATCACTTCCTATCTGAAGGTTGTGTACCGCATCCATACTGATATTCAGCACGATTTCACCATCTTTAACATATTGCATGGGGACTCGTGTGAATTCGTCCACTTTAACCGCAAGATAAATCGTTAAGGAATTGTCCGTACACCAATCATAAATCGCGCGCAGCAAATAAGACTTTATTGAAAATTCATTCACTTTCGCATCGCTTTTTCAGCCGGTGTCATAGAATCAATATATGCTTTACGTGAAAAGATCCTTTCTGCGTATTTCATAAGCGGTGCCGCTTCCCTACCCAGCTGAATATCGTAATGCTCCAATCGCCATAACAACGGTGCTATGGCAACATCCAACATGGAATACTCCTCATTCAACATATATTTCTGCTTAGCAAAAATAGGGGCGATCTGAGTCAAATTGTCTCGCAAAGCGTGCCTTGATTTTTCAGCAACTTTTTGGGTGCCGGTTTCAATTAATTGAATATGAGAAAACATTTCATTTTCAAACCGGTGCAAAAAAAGCCTGGCACGCGCCCGCATTACTGGATCAGCAGGCATCAACTGTGGGTGGGGAAACCGTTCATCGATATATTCATTGATAATATTCGATTCAGACAATACCAAATCACGTTCAACCAGAACTGGAACCATATTATATGGGTTAATTGCAGCAAGATCTTCCGGCTTATTATAGATGTCTACATCTATAACCTGAAAATCCTCCATTCCTTTTTCATACAATACAATACGACAGCGCTGGCTGAACGGGTCTGTAGTTCCCGAATAAAGCGTCATCATATGATGTTTCAAACCTTAATTAATTTGTTTCGGACCAGATTTGCCCGTACCAACATAAATGCAATGCTGCCAACCACTAACGCTATCACTATGAAAGCCAGGAATGGAATCGCTCCGGTTCCGTTTACCCCCGCAATCCAGATATAACGCTCAAACAAGGTTCCCACTATGATGCTTGTCGCCACCGCAAGTATGATGCACGGAGAATGACGTGCAGGGCGCATGGCAAGCACACTGAATGGAATAATAAACTTCAAGGTTATCAACGACCACCACAGGAAACTATAGTCGCCATTTTGCATCCCCATCACCCGGTCAACCTCACTTGGAAGGTTCGCGTACCAGATAACCAGATATTGTGCAAAAAAACTGTAGATAAATAGCAGAGTAAACGCGAGCATCATCTGCGCCAGGTAATTATAAACATAGCCTTCTACAGGACGGACCAATTTATTTCGTGTGTTCAGGTAGTAAATCCATATAACCAGGAATGACATAAACATATTGAAATTGCTTATAAAGTGCTGCATTCCGTAGATTGCGCTATGCCAGGAAGGAACCATTGTCATTTCAAAGTCCCAGGCAACCATGGTCCCATATAACACAAACACATATGGAATCCAACAGGCAACTTTATGAAAATTATCGTAATCTTGCTTGCTTCGGTCACTGACTTCCTGTCGCTTAATAAAGATCCAGAATAAAGCCATCACAAAAGCCAACCCCAGTATCTGGCGAGCAGCCAAGAAAGTGTAATTATGCCATCCTGGCAAATGATGACCCGGGTCATGCGCAGAACTCAACCATGGAAAAGTATTTTCACCGCCAACCAAAAGAATGATCAGCAATAAAAATGCAAGAGGGAAAAGTGCATACAAGGAAACAGCCAGTCGACGAACTTCATAACGCCATTGCGCTCCAACCAAATGTAGCACCGCGCTCAGCGTCACTCCTCCAAGCGCCAAATAAAGCACCACCAGGAAACTAACTGTCAAAACCGACCAATTGCTATAAGAAATCATTTACTGTACTCCCTTATCTGACTGCAGGCGTCGTCGATTCGACGGATTGGCCTTGTTGCAGTACCTTGCGCACATAATTAATCACGTGCCAACGTTCTTTAACCGACAGATCATTTGCATACGATGGCATAACCGCACCACCGAATGTCATATAGCCCCAAATGAATCCATCAGACCGTTCTTTCGTCTGATCTGCCGTCAAATCGTAAGGTTTGAGCAGCAGTTTTGCACCAACCAACCCGTCCCCCTTACCTGACATCCCATGACAGGGGGTGCAATAAATTTTGAACATCTTTTCCCCATAGGCTACTGATTTTTCATCAGCTGGAATTGGATTTGCCAGTTTTTCTGCAGCCGCCATATCTTTTACTACAGATTTAGTACCCGGCACAGGTACCGAATTTTTTGGGAATGGTCTCATGCCAGGGTTTTTCTCATCCACACTTTCTTGCGGTTTAACGCTAATCTGATTCGCCTGGTCATGGGACCAAGGCCAGGCTTGCGCAACTATTGGTACTAAAAATAATGTTATTGCCAAGGGTAGTTTCATCATTTTCCCGCCTCTTCCTGGATTTCAAGTGCCTTGTGCTTGGTGAAAATCGCCTTAAAAGCTGTTACCGCTGCTTCATCCCCCTTTACCAGTATCCCGATTTGATCCTCGGATACCTTGGCACTATACAAAGGGGAACGTTTTGCAGGTAAGCCCGCGCAAATCAGGAAACCCAGAATTGTGATAAACACCCCTCCCAGGATGAACATCTCATAAGTCAGCACAAAATCTGGTGGTAGAGGGACAATGGGTTTTCCTGCCTTTATCTGGGAAAAAAAGTTTGCCTGGGCACTTGCAACCAGAGTAAAAGCCAACAAACCACCCATGCACGCTCCGGCCAAGGTAAACCATTGCACTTTGATAGGCCTATCCCCCAGCACTGTCTCTACTTCAGGATGCTCGATCGGAGACTTTAATATGAGATCGTCAAAATCAAATCCCTTGATATTCGCTGCACGCAACTCGGAAATTGCTGCTACCGCTTCATCAAAATCGTTAAACAGTGCCAGTAAATGACGTTGGCTCATTAATGTTCTCCCTTCACAGCAGGTTTGTTCTTCAGCGCCAAGGTCCGGTGATAAACCATTTCTTTGACTTCATACATAGAAACGGATGGGAACACCTTGCAGAACACCATAAACAGCAATGTGAACCAACCAAAGCTGCCAAACACGATACCCCATTGAACCAGGCTAGGCCATTGGTCATGATCCCAGGTCCAAGGATAGTGTCCATGAGCAAAACTCGGTCCTATAATCATCCAGCGTTCCAGCCACATTCCTACATTAAGGAGTATAGACACCACGAACAACAATGGAAGATGTGTTTGGAACCGCTTAAATGCAAGCAGCAGCGGCAAGATGGAACCAAAGAAGATCATTGCCCAGAAATAGGGGGCGTACGGTCCAGTTGCCTTGAAAATCAACTGATCCTTAGCAGTCTGGTCATGTCCATACCATACTGAAGAAAACTCGATCAGATTCAGATACGTCCACACCATTGCGATAGCAAATGTCAAGCGTACCAGTTTCCTCATTATCGGAAGGGTCATGTATTCTTCAAACTTGAACACGTACCGCAGGATCACGAACAGCGTTATGATCGCAGCACAGCCTGAATACAATGCGCCTGCCACAAAATATGGCGGGAAGGAAGTAACATGCCAGCCTGGCATGTTAGACATAGCAAAATCCGAAGCCACAATTGAGTGCACCGATACAGCCAGAGGAATCAGGAAACAGGCTATCGTCAGATATGTAATACGGAAATTACGCCACTGACGATCCGTCCCTTCCCACCCAAGCGATAGAACGGTATATAGTTTTTTGCGCCAGCCTGCATGGATATTGTCGCGACATATTGCCAGATCCGGGATCATTCCAACATAAAGAAAAATCACTGAAGAACTAAGATATGTAGCAATCGCAAACATGTCCCATACCAGCGGTGACTGGAAATTAGGCCATACCCATCGTTCGTTGGGGTAAGGCATCACATAATAAACCATCCACAGACGACCCAGATGAACCAGCACGAACAGACCCGCCGTCATCAAGGAAAATGTAGTCATCGCTTCCGCAAACCGATATATGGGCTTACGCCAGTCCGCATGCATCAGGTGTAAAATTGCCGATAACAATGTGCCTGAATGGCTCATCCCGATCCAGAAGATAAAGGTCGCTATGTAAAGGCTCCATACATGCGAATTGCTCTTGTTAGACACCCCCATACCCGTCTGGTATTGGTAAATTTCACAGCCGACCGCAACTCCCACCATCGCGATCGCAATCAACAGGATGACCCAATACAATTTTTTTGGGTTCTCCAGGCTCTTGAGCACATCTTTGTTGATCTGCGCCCAAGCTATATCCTCGCGTATATCTTTTCCCATTACTTTATTTCCTCCCCTTATGCCTGTGCGCTAGCAATTTGGAGCCGCATTTGCTACGGCCACTCATTTCGCGTTTAGATAGCACCTTCCCGCAGTTGCTCTAAATACATGACCGATGGATAGGTACGCAAGTTTTCCAAAATACGGTAGCCGCGCAATTTATCGCCGTCATGTACTGCATCCTTGGCTTGTTTGTCGTGATTTAATTTGACCTGCTGCTTTTCCCACTGCTTTGCAACCCTTGATTCTGGATCAATCAAATTACCAAAGGATATTGCTCCAGTCGGGCATGCTTGCTGGCAAGCAGTCTGCACCTCACCATCTTGCACACTTCTGCCTTCAGTTCGCGCATTGCTTTTTGCCACAGTCAGTCGCTGTACGCAGAAAGTACATTTCTCCATCACGCCCTTACCGCGCACAGTAACATCTGGGTTAAGCTGCTGTTCCATTGGTGCCGGCCATACATCGGCTGTTGTCGGATAATCGTACCAGTTGAAATACCGTGCCTTGTATGGGCAATTTGCATTACAGTACCTGGAACCAACACAACGATTGTAAACCTGCGAATTCAAACCATCCGCAGTATGGTTAGTCGCGCCGACTGGACACACCGTTTCACAAGGAGCCGCCTCACATTGCTGACACATCATAGGAAGAAATTGCGCCCCCTGATCAGCATACTCACGATCCTCATTGTGCCAGTACCGTTCAATTCGCAACCAATGATGGGAATGTCCATGAGAAAATTTTTCCTTGCCAACTGCAGGCAAATTATTCTCTGCATAACATGCAACACTGCAGGCATTACAGCCTGTGCATAAATCCAAATCTATGCTCATTGCCCACTTATATTCCTGATGAGGCCTTTCATCCGACGGATGCTGTTGGCGGAAATCAGACCAATTTTGTAATAAGTTGGTAATTGACACCTTTTACACCTCCTCTGCAAGATTTACTTTGCCCGATGCCATTCTTAGGGCGATTCTTCTACCACTCTGATTGCCTCCAGCAGGCCCCTCATCTTTAACTACAATTACGCGCTTGCCAGCCTTGGTAACCTTAACACGTGTCTCGTACATAGCCAGCTCACCGGTTTGCTGGTCAAATACCGGATCCAGGATCTTGAAAGCATTCGCGCCAACCCCCTTGGAATACCGTCCCATTGCCTCATGTCCATAACCCAGAGGAACTGATATCACATCTGGATGAATGCCGGAAAACACATATACCTGCCCTTTAATTGCGCCATTCTTAGATGCAACTTCGACGATATCCCCCTCAACAACACCCAGTTTGGCTGCTGTCTTTGGATGCATCTCCACCCAGCTATCCCAAACAATAGTGGTCAAAGGATCTGGCGACTCTTGCAACCATGGTTCATTCGCATGACGGCCATCCCGCATATTGGGGGTCACAGCCGGGATCAAGCGCAAAGGGTAGGTTCCGTCTTCTGCAGCAGGAGGAGGCAACTGGAGCCCTGCTGCAGATGCACTGCTAACTAAAGCATTAGAAGAACTTGTCAGTTTCACAACACCTTGACTTAAAACTGAGTCCCAAAAAACATCATCATCTTCATTTTCTCCACCTAGCGCTCCCTTAATCGCTACCATCGCATTTTTCAGATATGCGTAATAATCTTCATAACCATTATATTCAGCCGGCCGACGCTGCTTCAACAAGGCAAGCAGAACATCTCCCATCCCAAGCGTCCCAGGATGTAATTTTTCCATCAGGGGTTGCTGTATGTTCAGCTGCGCCCCTTCTGCAAAATATTCTGGCACAACCGTCCCCCAATCCTCCATGGAAGAATTTAACGGCAATACCAAATCCGCCTCCATTGCCGTTTCATCCATATAGTGCGCAAATGCAACCTTAAACGGCACCTTCTTTAAGCTCTCCTTCATATTCATGGAGGCCGGCGCAGAATAGACTGGATTTGCACCGCAATTAAACAGCACCTTAACCTCATCCTTTGCGATGCTATCATTCAGCGCCTGCAATGAAGAACGATTACCGGTAATTGGCGCCATTTGTGGGAATGGCATACTGGCCGGTGCTTCAACGGTCTTGCCCACATTCCCCAGCACCTGATTCAGCAATGCAACTGCGGCTGCATTCTGTGAGCCGTGCGCATACCCTTCAGCGGCACCACCTGCAATCACCAGACTTGGGCTACGATCTTTCAGAAGAGCGGTAAGCTTACCTATATGCTCAACCGATACACCGGTATCATTACTCACCCGATCCAGCGTATAATCTTTTACAGCAGCAGCCACCTCAGCCGGAACAGTCAAACCTGCTGCAATCAGTGCATTAATCAGCCCCAACGCAAGAATTCCTTCGGTACCAGGACGTATTGCGAGCCAGCGATCTGCATTCGCGCCCGTTATTGTCATCTTTGATTCCACCTGCACCAGCACCCCGCGCTCCCCATTAACCCCCTTGCGGAACTTTGCATACTGCCGGGAAAAATGTACAGGAGAGACCCAAGTACCCAAGAAATCCGCGCCAAAGGAAACAACAACCTTAGCCCTATCCAGACGAAGGCGCGGCATTTCCACTCCATATGCCTTCTTGTTTGCTGCACGCACTACAGACGGCGCGACTGCCTCATAAACATAATGTCGATCTGATCCAATCGCATCCAGATAATTTTTCAGCAAAACCTTTACATGCCCACTCACACCGCCTGTCAGGAAAGCTACACTTCCCGGGTTGGCGGACGCAACTTTCTCATTCACCAGTTGCAGCGCCTTTTCCCAGGTGATCGCCTCCCCTTTGTCTCCGTTCCGCAACAACGGCTCACGAACACGATCAGGATTGTAATGCGCCTGTACTCCAGCTTGACCCAGCCCGCACATTTTTCCACTATTAATCGGGGAATCTGGATTTCCTTCCAGCTTTAATACTCGTCCCTCCCTAACCCGCCCCATAATTCCGCAGCCAGCATCACACTGTGCGCAGGTCGAATTAAAATAGGTTCCAATACTCGGAATAATATAGTCTGCCGTCTCTACATAAGACGTAACATACTCCCTGCCATCCTCCACTGAAGTATTGCCGCAACCGCTTAAAGCAACAGTCGCACCCCCCCACCCCAATACCTTCAGAAAATCTCGCCGATTAAAACTGTTTTCAATCATTGCTGATACCTCTTGGAATTCTTTATCTTTATGAAGCCGGCGTTTACTTATGGCACTGCCAGCAATCGTTCGGGCCGTGAGTCGTTTTCGTAGATGTTGCACTTACAGGATGATCCTTTTGGTGACAACTCACACACCATCCCATGGATAACGGTTTTTGCCTACGTGCAACCGTCATTGTCTTTATATCGCCATGGCAATACCCACATGCCTCTTGCACTGGCTTTTCCTGCGCAAATACAAACCGCTGGATATGGCGCTCGTGGTTGAACCGCACAAAATCCGGCAAATCATGCACTTTCTTCCAGGGTACTGGCTTTTTTGCCTCCCAATACTCGAATAACTTCTTGATCCGCGGAGTCTCTCGTACCGACTCAATGCTCCGATGGCAACCAATACATTTCTGCAACGGTGGAATACCGGCCACATTACTGCGTCGCGCATAAGTATGACAGTACATGCAATTTATCTGCATACCACCTTTCGCAGCGTCACCTGCGTGACGGTCATGCGGAAACTCTATAGGCTGATCAACCACAGGACCCAAGTCATCAGCTGTGGTAAGGGGCTGTGCAGCATGGACGGCAACACTGCCAACGGCCGCAATTAATCCTACAAGCAGAACGGACAAACGTAAAAAACGATACATCGCAAGTACCTCCCCCAACAAACAACAAACAATTAGACTGCCATGCGGAACTTTCGCCGGCAAGCAACATCGAATAAAAGTGCAGGTAATTTAATAACGAAAGCTTTTAAGCTCTATAGCAATTACATACTTTTTAATACGTACCCATTCTTAAACTTCTTAAACTAAAGACTAGGCGTGACAA
>Ga0209573_1005735_pt1 | contig 10908 bp, 10 predicted proteins | sample TNRBio252014_DNA_FD_185870 | JGI IMG/M metagenome (GOLD analysis project Ga0209573, IMG submission 185870) | Wastewater treatment Type I Accumulibacter community from EBPR Bioreactor in Madison, WI, USA - TNR Reactor_6/25/2014_ DNA (SPAdes)... | ecosystem: Engineered > Bioreactor > EBPR >...
AGGTGAATGGCACGCTCGACATGGATTCCGCGCCGCCGGCCAGGACGACTTCATCCGCGCCGGACACGATCTTTTCGTAGGCGGTGGTCACGGCCTCGATGCCGGAGGCGCAGTTGCGCGACACGGTCATCGCGCGCTTGGACTGCGGGACGCCGGCGAGGAGCGAGATCACGCGGCCGATGTTGGCCGAATCGGAGGTGGTGGCGACGGAGCCGACGACGACCTCGTCGATCAGGTTCGGGTCGATCTCGGTACGCTGGATGACCTCGCTGAACGCGATGCGGCCGAGCTCCTTGGAGGATAAATAGTTGAAGGCTGTGAAGGCTTTGACGAACGGTGTGCGCACGCCGTTCACGATCGCGATGCGTGATTTCATGGGGGTCCCCTTCCGTTCCTTTTATACCGAACCCGATTATCGCAAGTAATTCTTATTAAGTAGTATAACGATTATCTAATATTAATCAATAGTAATCATTTAGTAGGGCAAATCGGAGCCTTAGATGAGAGGGAGATCGGACCGGCTTTGGGAGGTGCTGGCGGGAGAAAAATGTGGCGGTGAGTGGATTCGAACCACTGACCTTGGGCTTATGAGTCCCGCGCTCTAACCAACTGAGCTACACCGCCGAAAGATTTGAGAGGGGCAGGAAAAACTAGTTTGCGGACCGGATCCAGCCGCCGCCGACCACGGCATCGCCGTCGTAGATGACGGCGGCCTGACCGGGGGTCACGGCCGATTGAGGCGAACAAAATTCTACCACAGCTTCGTCGTTTTTTAACTCCAGAATGTGCATCCCGACCTTCGTGTGGCGGGAGCGGATCTTGACGGTGTAGTCCCGGGGTTCCGGCTTGAGCATCCAGTTGATGCCGGTGATCTTCATCCGGAGGCGGTCGAGTTCCTCCCGCTTGCCGATGACGATCCGGTTGGCGGCCGCGTCGATGTCGACCACGAACAGCGGGTCCGGGTCGGTGACCCCGAGCCGTTTGCGCTGGCCGATGGTGTAGAGGTGGTGACCTTCGTGCTGAGCCAGGACCCGGCCCGAGCGGTCCACGACGTCCCCTTGCCCGGGCAGGTCGGCGCCGGCGGACTTGAGGAAGTCGGCGTAATGGCCGGGCACGAAACAGATCTCCTGGCTGTCCGGCTTGTCGAACACCCTCAGGCCCAGCTCTTGGGCCATCGTGCGGATGTCGCTTTTTTGGTATTCCCCCACCGGCAGGAGCGTTTTGGCCAGCTGTTCCTGGGATAGGCCAAAAAGCACGTAGCTCTGGTCCTTGGAGAGGTCGATGCCTTCGCGGATGAAGTAACGGCCGGTGGCCGGGTCCTGCCCGCGGCGGGCGTAATGGCCGGTGGCCATCCATTCGGCGCCGATCTCTTCGGCCTTCTGGCGGAAGATGCCGAACTTGATGTGGGTGTTGCACTGGATACAGGGATTGGGGGTGCGGCCTTCGACGTAGGTGCTGACAAAATAATCGATCACCTTGTCCTTGAAGTCCGCGGAAAGGTCGAGCACGTAGTACGGGATACCCAACCGCCCGGCGACCGCGCGGGCGTCCGTGATGTCGCGGATCGAGCAGCAGCCCTTGGCCCGCTCGTCCTTGCATTCGTCGGAGCTCCAAGTCTTGATGGTGGCGCCGACGACGTCATAGCCCTCTTTCTGCAGAAGGTACGCGGCGACGGAGCTGTCGACCCCGCCGGACATGGCGACGAGCACGCGCTTTTTCATCAGGAGCGTTTTTTGCGTTTGAGGCTGCGGATCTCGCGGATGGCCTCGCCGAGCGAGCGGCCGATCTCAGGCAGGCGTTCCGCGCCGATGAAGAGCAGGACGATCAGGAGGAGGCAGAGGGTCTCGGACCAGCCGATTCCGAACATAGGGAGCGCCTCCGCTTAAACGCGTTGGAGGGTGAAGTCGACGAGATCGAGCAAGCTCTTGCGGCAGGGGCCTGACGGCGCGGCCGCCAGCGCCGCCGAAGCCTCGGCGCCGTAGCGCTTAGCGAGCCGGAGGCTGCGTTCCACCGCGCCGCGCTCGACCGCGAGGTCGCGGGCCTTGGCGAAGTCACGGGACGGAAAATCGCCGTTCAGCTCCCCCATCAAGTAGATCAGCGGGAGGGTGGGGTCGCTTTTTTCAAAATCAGAACCGTTCTCCTTGCCCAGGACTTCCGCGGTGCCCACGAGGTCCAGGCAGTCGTCGGCGATCTGGTAGGACATGCCGAAGGCCTTGCCGTATTCGGCGAGCTTGGCGATCTCAGGCAGCGACAAGCCTGCGGCGTAACCGCCGGCCGCGCAGGCGGTCTCGAACAGGACGGCCGTCTTCTTGTAGATCATCGAAAGGTATTTTTCTTCGGAGACGAACGGCGTCTTGCGCGTCTCGACCTGCTTCATCTCGCCTTCGCAGATCTTGAGGGCGCAGAGGCTGAACATCTGATTGGCGCGGGGGTCGGCGATCTCGGAGAGCGCGGAAAAGGCCTTGGCGTAGATGTAGTCGCCGCCGATGAGCGCGATCTCGGTGCCCCACTTCTGGTTGAGGGATTCGCGGCTGCGGCGGAACTTGGAGCCGTCGACGATGTCATCGTGGATGAGCGTGGCCGTGTGCAGAAGCTCGATCGCGATGGCCATGCGGATCGGCAGGTCGGTCTTTTCGCCCGACATGCGTGCGGTCAGGATCGTGAGCGCGGGGCGCAGGTGTTTGCCGGCGATCTCGACGATGTAGTCGCCCAGTTCCTGCAAAAGCGGGTCGTCCGACTTCAGCTGACTTTTCAGCGAGGATTGGAAGTCGGCGAGGTCCTTTTCGATGGGGCGGTAGATGTCGGCCAGCGTCGGGGTTTGGATCATGAGACGGGTATTCTACCCGAAAGAACGGACGCTTTGGAGCACTTTCTCCAACTGGGCGTCGGTGTGGGCGGTGGACAGGAAGAAGGCTTCGTAGGCCGACGGCGGCACGTAGACGCCCGAGCCGATCATGTGCCAGAAGAACTTTTTGTACGCGGCGACGTGTTCGGGCGTGATCTCCGCGAAGTTCGCCGGCGCCTGGGGTTGGAAGAACACCCCGAACATCGATCCGACCGCCGGGACGGAAGCCTGGATCCCCTTCTTGGCGAAGGCGGCACGGAGCGCGGCGGCGAAGCGGGCCGTGCGGGCTTCCAGTTTTTTTTGCGGAGGGGCGGTCAGGATGCGGTCGAGGACAGAAAGCCCCGCGGCCATGGCCAGCGGATTGCCGGAGAGCGTGCCCGCCTGGTAGACCGGGCCGTCCGGCGCGAGCAGGCGCATGACTTTTTCGGGTCCGCCGAAGACACCCATCGGAAGGCCGCCGCCGATGATCTTGCCCATCACGGTGAGGTCGGGCCGGACCTTGAAGCGTTCCTGGGCGCCGCCCGCGGCGACCCGGAAACCCGTGATCACTTCGTCAAAAAGCAGGAGGGCCTTGTTGCGCTGAGTGAGGTTCCTCAGCTCCTGCAGGAAGCCCGGCGCAGGCGGAATGACGCCCATGTTCCCTGCCACGGGCTCGACCGCGACGCAGGCGATGTCGGCGTAACGGTCGAACGCGCGGCGGACCGCGGTGATGTCGTTGAACGGGAGGACCAGGGTGTGCCGCGCGGCCAGTTCCGGCACGCCCGCGGAACTCGGATGGCCGAAGGTCGCCAGTCCCGAGCCGGCTTTGACGAGGAGCGCGTCGGCGTGGCCGTGGTAGCAGCCTTCAAATTTGATGATGCGGGCCTTGCCGGTCGCGCCGCGGGCCAGGCGGATGGCGGACATCGCCGCTTCGGTGCCCGAGCTCGTGAAGCGGAGGCGTTCACACGACGGCACGAGGCGCCGGATCTTTTCGGCGACGCGGGTCTCTTGGGGGGTGGCGGCGCCGAAGCTCGTACCGAGTTTGGACTGGGCCGAGACGGCGCGCGCGACGGCGGGATCCGCGTGGCCGAAGAGGAGCGCGCCCCATGACATGCAGAAGTCGATGTAACGGCGGCCGTCCACGTCGGTGACGACGGCGCCCTTCCCCTTCTTGAAAAAGATCGGCGTTCCGCCCATGGCCTTGAACGCTCGGACGGGGCTGTTCACGCCGCCGGCGATCACGTCGCGGGAACGGGTGAACTCCTGAGCGGAAATGGGGCCGGCCGCGGCGGATCTCATCGGCGCCTTCCGCCGAGCCAACGGGCGGCGTTGAGCGCCCAGTATGTCACGATGAAGTCGGCGCCGGAACGGCGGATCGCGGTCAGACTTTCGAGACAGGCGCGCTGCTCATCGAGCCATCCCTTGGCGGCGGCGGCTTTGATGGCGCTGTATTCCCCGCTCACCTGATAGGCGCCGATCGGGCAGTCGAGTTCCGGGCGCAGACGCGCGACGATGTCGAGGCACGGCAATGCGGGCTTCACGAGAATAAAATCAGCGCCTTCTTTGATGTCGAGACGGGCTTCTTTGAGCGCTTCGCGCCAGTTGGCCGGGTCCATCTGATAACCACGCCGGTCGCCGGAGGCGGGCTTGTTCTCCGCCGCGTCCCGGAAGGGGCCGTAAAAAGCCGAAGCGTATTTGACCGCGTAGGACAGGATCGCGCAGTGGTCGAAGCCCGCGTGATCAAGGGTGTCGCGGATCACGCCGACCCGGCCGTCCATCATGTCCGACGGCGCGACGACGTCCGCTCCGGCGGCGGCGTAGACCCTGGATGATTCGGCAAGGGTCTGCACGGTACGGTCGTTCAGCACATGTCCGTGTTCCAAGTGGCCGCAGTGGCCGTGATCGGTGTACTCACAGAGGCAGACGTCGGCGAAGACGGCCGTCTTCGGCGAGCCGGCCTTGATGGCGCGGATGGCTTCCGGGACGATGCCCCTGGGGTCCGCGGCCCCGCTGCCGGCGGCGTCCTTGCGGGACGGGATGCCGAACAGGAGCACCGAGCTGACTCCGGCGGCGCGGAGCTTGCGGGCTTCAGCGGCGGCGCTTTGGGGCGTGTGCTGGAACTGACCGGGCATGCTCGCGATCTCGCGGGGGCGGCTCAGGCCTTCCTTGATGAAGAGCGGCGCGATCAGGTGGGCCGGCGTGAGCGCCGTCTCGGCAATGAGGTCTCGGACAGCCGGATGCCGGCGGAGGCGGCGCGGGCGGACCCGCAGACCTGAGGAAACTTTTCGTTTTTGCGGGCTCATATGGACTCCAGGGCCCGGATCAATCCGGGGATGGTCGCGACGGGGGCCTGGCGGTGGACCCGGGCTCCAAGGCTTTTTAGCGTGCGCGATGTTTGGGGACCGATGCTGAATACTTTAGCTCTTTTGGCGAAGTTGAGGAATTCCCTTTTTCCGAGCGCCGCGGCCAGGTGTGACGCGGTCGAGGAGCTCGTGAAGACGACCGCGTCCGCGCCGCGCACGGCGACCTCGCGGTAGACCCTTCGGATATCGGCCTTCGGAGCGACGGTGCGGTAGCCGGTCGCCTGCGTCACGCGGGCGCCTGCGCGGCGAAGCCGGTCCGCGAAGGCTGGCGGGGCGATCTGCGGACGGATGAGCAGGAGCTTCTTACCGCGGACGCCCGAACGGATGAGGTCGCCGGCGAGGGCTTCCGACGTGTAGGTCCTGGGCATGAGGTCGACGCGGACGCCGTGCCGGGCGAGCTGTTCCCGCGTGGCCTCGCCCACCGCCGCGACGCGCAGTCCGGCCAAATGGCGCGCGTCCAGGCGGTGATGATCGTGAAGACGTTGGAAGAAAAATTCCACCGCGTTCACGCTGGCGAAGACCAGCCAGTCAAAATGTTCCACGTTCCGGACAGCCGTGTCGAGTTCGCGCCAGCTCGAAGGCGGTTCGATCCGGATGGTCGGCAGTTCGATCGCCTGGGCGCCGAGCGCGGTGAGTTTTTCGCGGAAAGAAGAAGCCTGGGACCGCGCGCGTGTGATGACGACCCGCTTGCCAAAAAGCGGCAGGCGCTCGTACCAATCCAGTTGCTTTTTAAGCGCGACCACCGCGCCGACGATCACGAGCGCCGGAGGTTCGATACCGGCGCGGCGCGCCTTGGCATCGAGCGTGGCCAGCGTGGCGGTGACCGTGCGCTGGGACGGCCAGGTGCCCCGGCTGACCACGGCGGCCGGGGTCGAGGGTTTGAATCCGGCGCGGATGAGCTCCGCGCAGACGGAGCCGAGGCGTTTCATGCCCATGAAGATCACGAGCGTGTCGCTGGATTCCCGGAGCGCCTTCCAGGGCACGGGCTTGTCGGCGCTTTCGGCGTGATGGGCGGTGATGAAGCTGACGCGGGAAGCCGCGGTGCGCTCGGTGAGCGGGATCCCGGCGTAGGCGCCGCAGCCGACCGGACTCGGGATACCGGGGATCACTTCAAAAGGGATGTGTCGGCGGTTCAAGTGCGCCGCTTCCTCCGCCCCGCGGCCGAAGATGTAGGGGTCGCCGCCCTTCAGGCGGACGACCGTCTTGCCGGCCCGGGCGAGCTGTTCGAGCCGGCGGTTGATCCGGTCCTGGGGGACGGAATGAAACCCTGACTTTTTGCCGACATAAATGCGTTCGGCGCGGTCGGGCGCCCAACGCAGGACATCCGGGTGGATGATCTCGTCGTAGAGCACCGCGTCGCAGGCCTGGAGCGCGTCACGGCCGCGCAGCGTCAGGAGAGCCGGGTCACCCGGGCCGGCGCCGACCAATAGCACCTTGCCCGGCGTGCGCTTACGGTTGCCGGCGCGCTTCACGAAGGTATTCCCCCGCTCCCTGACGGAGCAGGATCCGCGCCGCTTCACGGCCGATCGACGCGGCGCGTGTTTTGGCGCCGGTCATCTGGACTGTGAGCGCTTCGGTGTGTTCGACGGAGTAGACGCCGGCACGAACGAGAAGCTGAGAGCCTTTGACCTTGGCATGGATCCCCACCGGCACACGGCATCCGCCGTGGAGCGTGCGCAGGCATTCGCGTTCGGCGGAGGCCTCGTGGGCGGCGTCCTTGTCCTGCGCCGCGAGCGCGATGCGCCGGGCGAAGCGGTCGGCCGAGCGTGCTTCGATGGCCAGGATCCCCTGTCCCGCACTGGGAATGAACGTGTCAGGGGGCAGCGGCCGGGCGTGTCTCAGGAAGCGTCCGAGCCGTTTGAGCCCGGCTTCCGCGAGGATGACCGCGTCCAATTCGCCTTTGAGCGCCTTCTGAACGCGGGTGTCGACGTTGCCCCGCAGACCGACGACCTCGATATCGGGCCGGTAGATGGCCAGCTGACGCTCGCGGCGGATGCTCGCCGTTCCCACCGTGGCGCCTTCCGGCAGCCGTTCGAGCGTCCAGCCGCGACGCGAAACGATCACGTCCCGCGGACTCTGGCGCTTGGGCGTCGCGGCAATGACGAGCCCCCTGGGGAGCTTGGTCGGCAGGTCCTTGAGGCTGTGGACGGCCAGGTCGATCGTCTTCTTGCGGAGATGCTTTTCCAGTTCCTTGGTAAAAATGCCGATGGCCTTGGTGGTGTCGAAGACCGTCAGGGACTTGTTCTTGTCGCCGGTCGTTTTGATCAGAACGAGTTCGAACGTGACCTTGGGGAATTTACGCTCAAGCTGCTTCATGACCCAGCGGGTCTGAGTGAGCGCGAGTTCGCTGCCGCGGGTGCCGATGCGGATGACGCGGCCGGTCACTTCGCGCCCCCGTCCCCGTACACGTGCTTGCGCGAGGGAAAAGTGTTCTTGCGGACCTCGGAGGCGTAGCTGCGGACGGCGTCCGTCTGGACCTTCCAGGAGTCGGCGAAACGCTTCACGAAGCGCGCGCCGAAGTCCGGCGTCAGGCCGATGAGATCGTGGAACACCAGCACCTGGCCGTCGGTGAACCGTCCGGCGCCGATGCCGATCACCGGGATGTCCAGCTCTTGGGCGGCCCGGCGCGCGAGCGATTCCGGCACGCATTCAAAAACGACCGCGAACGCTCCGAGCGACTGAAAAGTCCTGGCGGCTTCCAGGATGCGCCGCGCCGCGGACGGGTCCGCGCCGCGGACCTTGTAGGCCGCTCCGGGCTTCAAGTCCTGAGGTGTCAGTCCGACATGACCCATCACGGGGACACCCGCCTTGATGAGGGCGGCGGTCTGCGCGGCGGCCTTGGAGGTCCATTCGATCTTGACCGCATCGGCCCCGGCCCTGATCAGCGACCGGGCGTCCGCGATCAGCGCGGCACCGGAACGCCGGACGGTCGGATATGGCAGGTCGGTGATCACCGGTTTCTTGGGCGCGGCGCGGCGGACGGCCGAGGTGCAGAGCCGCATGAACACGATATCGGCGGAGCGGGTGGAGGGGTGGCCGAGGATGACCGTCGCCGCGCTGTCGCCGACGAGCAGCCAGTCGGCTCCCCCGGCGTCCGCAACGCGCGCGGAAGGCGCATCGTAGGCGGTGATCATCACGATCTTTGAAGGACGGCCGGCGCGGGCCGAGGCTCGGACCGCGGGCGCAAAAACGGCGGGCAAAAAAGCGGTGGAAGCCGCTTTCATGCGGCGGCGCGCGGAGCCGTCCGCGCGGCGGAGGTCAGAGTGAGCAGGTTACGGACCAGCATGAGCGACGTGACGGGACCCACGCCTCCCGGCACGGGCGTGATGAATCCTGCGCGCTGTTTGGCCGCTTCGAATTCGACGTCGCCGCACGGGACCCCGTTCACGACGTTCTCCCCGGCATCGACCACGACGGCGCCGGGTTTGATCCAGGCGCCCTTGATCAGCCCCGCGCGTCCGACGGCGGCGACCACGATGTCCGCGGACTCGACGTGCGACTTGAGGTCGGCCGTTTTGGAGTGGCAGAGGGTCACGGTCGCATTGGCCTGATCGAGCAGTTCGAAGGTCGGGCGTCCCACGATCCGGCTGCGGCCGATCACGACCGCGTGCTTGCCTTCGATCGACGGCGATGCGGCGCGGACCAGTTCGAAGCAGGCCAGCGCGGTCGGCGGGAACGTGCGAAGCGACGTCGCTTCAAAGCGCGTGCCTTCGGCGTCCTTGTGATGCGGGAGCACTGCGACGAGTTCCGCGTGAGGCAGATGCTTGGGTGTCGGGCTCAGGATAAGGATACCCGTCACATCAGGGTTTGACGCGGAAGCTTGAAGCGCTTCGCGCACTTCAACCCAGCCAGCTACGGCCGAAAAATGCGCGCGCTCATGCCGAACGCCGACTTTTTCCATCAAACGTCCGATCGCGTCCTCGTAGAGCCTGGCGTCCTCGGCATCGCCGACACGGAGCGTCTGGAGCGTCACGGGTCTGCCGAGGGCCGCCGAAGCGGTCGCGACGTCCTGACGGTACTTTTCCCTCAAGGATTTGGCGAGCTCGCGTCCGTCCAGGATCTGGGCGGTCATGACTTCCCGCCCCCATCTAGCGCGAACGTTTCCTCGAGGCGGTTGCCGTAGAGCAGGACCTGGCGCGCCAGGCGGTCGAGACGCGCGCGGTGAAAGGCGGTGAATTCGGCGTCCTGGATCTCGCGAAGATTGATCTCGACGTTGAAGCGGCCGCCCTTGAACGCGGCGATGAGGAAAAGGCCGCATTCGGCGAGGTCGCTCAAAAGGTGCTTGGAAGTCCAGGGGGTTTCGCGCGACGCGACGGTGAGCGCTTCGTAGGCGGCTTCGCAGATCCCCATCGGGACGAGCGCGGCCTCGCGGAGGGCTTTTTGGAGTTCGGGCGACGGCGTCTTCCAGAGCGCGGAAACTTTTTCGAAGGCGCGGGCGTCCTCGGTGACGAGCTCCAGGAAGCGCACGCGGATCTTCTTGAGATGCGCGGCGCGCTCGCGGCACTGGGCCGCGTCGGGGTTCTTGGACTTTTTGGCATTCAGGTTCGCGACCATCTCGCCTAACGATGCGCCGAGGACGCCGACATAGGCCGCCGCGGAACCGCCGCCGGGCGCAGGCTCCGACGAGCCGAGGATGTCCGAGTAATCCTTGAGACTGAGGTCTGAGAAAAGCTTTTTCATAAAAGATCCTCCGCGCTTGGCGGTCAATCGGCGATCGTCATGTAGCCGTCATCCGTCACGTCGATCTTCTCAAAGAGCGGCGATTCGGGCATGCCCGGCATGAGCAGGAGCTTGCCCGTGAGGATCACGAGGTAACGGGCGCCGGCGCAGATGCGCACGCCGCGCACCGGGAGCTTCCAGTCCGTCGGCGCGCCCTTGTCCTCGGGGTTGTCCGAGAGCGAGAACGGGTTCTTGGCGATGTTCACCGGGTAGTGGTTGAGACCCAGGCGCGCGACGAGCTCAAGGTCTTTCTTGGCTTTCTCAGATAGGGCGATGTCCCTCGCGCCGTACATCCTCTGAGCGATGAGGCGGATCTTGTCCTCCGGCGAGAGCTTGGGGTCCACGAAACGTCTGAAGTCGCTCGTCTTCTTGGAGGCGGCCTCGATCACAACCTCGGCAAGCTCGATCGCGCCTTTGCCGCCGTCGCGTACCGCGGTGCAGACCGCGTGCGGCACATTCTGCGACTGAAGGTAACTCTTGAGGATCACCATCTCCGAATCGCTGTCCTGCGGGAAGCGGTTGATGCAGACGACCGGTTCGATGCCGTAGTTGCGGATGTTGGACACGTGCTTGTCGAGGTTCTTGAAGCCGAGCTCGAAGCTCGAGGAATCCTTGGAATGGCCCTTGAGCGCCTTGACCGTGACCACGAGGACGACGACGCTGGGCTTCACGTCCGGCACGTTCGGAAGGACGACGTCGAAGAGTTTTTGCATCCCGAGATCGGTGCCGAAGCCAGATTCGGTGACGACGTACTGCGCGAGCTTGAGGGCGGTGAGTGTCGCCGCCAGCGAGTTGTTGCCGTGGGAGACATTGGCGAAGGGGCCGGTGTGGACGAACACCGCCTGGCCTTCGCTCGTCTGGACGAGATTGGGCTGCAGCGCGTCCTTGAGGAGCGCCGTCATCGCGCCGGATGCCTTGAGGTCGCGCGCGCGGACCGGCTCTCCGTCGGTGTTCAGGCCGATGATGATGTCGCCGAGGCGCTGCTTCAAGTCCGTGATCGAC
>Ga0209573_1005737_pt1 | contig 10904 bp, 12 predicted proteins | sample TNRBio252014_DNA_FD_185870 | JGI IMG/M metagenome (GOLD analysis project Ga0209573, IMG submission 185870) | Wastewater treatment Type I Accumulibacter community from EBPR Bioreactor in Madison, WI, USA - TNR Reactor_6/25/2014_ DNA (SPAdes)... | ecosystem: Engineered > Bioreactor > EBPR >...
TGGCGGACGGATATCTGCGGCCGTTGCTGGAGGAAATGGATGTGATTTTGCTGCCCAATGCCAATCCCGACGGACGGGACTTGGGGCGGCGGTCGAATGCCAACCGCGTCAATATCAACACCGATTTCGTATTGCTCACGCAACCTGAAACCCGCGCGCTGAAGGAAGCGGTGGAACGGTATGCGCCGCACGTATTGCTCGATTCGCATGAATCGGCGGTATTAAAGCGCGAATCACTCGCCAAAGACGGCTATTTGACTGATTTCGACGCGCAATTCGAAATCAGTAACAATCCGGCGGTACCCGCGGCGCTGCGGGATTATGCCTTGAATATTTTCTTGCCGGCGTTAACCGCCCGGGTATCGGATGGCGGACTACCGGCGCGCCGCTACATCGGGGAGATCACCAGTATCCAACAGCCGGTCACCAATGGCGGATTGACATTGCGCAATTTCCGTAATGCCGCCGCCATGACCGGCGTATTGTCGCTGCTGGTCGAAACCAAGCTGGATTCGCGCGAAGCGGTGCATCCGACGTATCGCAATATCGCGCAGCGGGTGGCGCGGCAACTGTTATGTTTGCATTCGCTGCTGACGCTGGCGCATGAGCGGCGCGCCGAGATCCTGGCGCAGACGGCACTGGCGCGGACCATGCTGCATCAGGAGCCGTTAACCTTATACGCCGGTTATGCGCTGAATCCAGCGCAACCGCAAAAATCGATTGTAATGCGGCGGCTGGATACCGGAGAACTCGAGCCGCGCGTGTTTCGCGATCATCGCCTGCAGATCAATGCCGATGCGGCCGCTTTTCCGCGAATGCTGGTGATTACCCGTCATCAAGATGTCATCCGTTCAGTGCTTGAGCGTCATCGCATCAATTACCGCCGCTTGCCGCATCCGTCGGAGCAGCAAGTGACTGCAATGCGTGTCAATGTACCTGCCAATAGCCTGGTGCGTGCCGGGTTGCTGGCGGAGACGCAAAAGACTTTGACGATTGATCGCGGCAGCCTGCTCATCGACTTGCTTCAGCCAAACGGACGTACCGCCGCATTGCTGCTGGATCCACGTTCAATCAGCAGTATTTTTCGTTATCCCGAATACGCAAGATTGGTGGAACCGGAAGAAGAGTTTTTTATTTACCGCACCTTCGAGGAAGTTCTGGTAAGTCAGCCATGAAGCGGATTAAAACACCGTTGGAGCAAAACGGTTTCCAACGCTATTCGAGCTCGGAGGAGATCGTCCATTATTTGCAGACACTGGCATCCGCCGCCGGACAATTTGCACGGCTTGATTGCATCGGCCATTCGGCGCAAGGACGGGAAATCCTGGCGCTTTATTGCGGTGATGATTCCAACAATCAGCGGGCAAACCGGCAAAAATTGCGGATCATGCTGGCCGGTTCGCAACACGGAGCCTCGGAAGCGGCTGGTTGCGAAGCACTGCTGTATTTGGCGCGAGCCACACTCACGGGCGAGTTGCAGCAGCTGCTGGAGCATTTTGAATTCATCATGATCCCGAACGCCAATCCGGATGGCCGTGAGCGGGATTCCAGCAAGAACGGTAACGACGTCAACATCAACCGGGATTTTGTATTGTTGTCGCAACCCGAGAGCCGCGCGCTGGATGCCGCGGTATTGCATTACCGCCCGGCGGTGGTGCTGGATCTGCATGAGTCGGCGGTGTTGAAGCGCAAAACGCTCGGACTCGAAGGTTATTTGACCGATTTCGAAGCGCAATTCGATGTGGCAAGTCATCCGGCTATTTCTGAAAATTTGCAAAACTACGCGGAATCGCAATTGCTGCCGGCGTTGATCGCGGCGGTTGAAACGCGCGGACTGCGCGCCCAGCGTTATATCCGCGAAATCACCTCCACGAAACAGCCGGTCACGCATGGAGACCTGACGATGCGCACCTTCCGCAACAAAGCCGGATTGCGCGGCGCGCTGGCGATTTTGCTGGAAACACCGATGGAGCCGAAAGCCGATCCGCATCCGACATTCCGCAATATCGCGGTTCGAACGGAAAAGCAATGGTGCTGCTTGCAAGCGTTACTGCAGGTATTGCAGTCGCAACAACCGGCAATTCTGGCGGCCGTGACACACGCTGCGCAGCTTCCGCCGCAAGGCAGCATCGCGCTCAACGGTTCTTATGTGCCCAGAAACGAATCGCCGGTAACACGAATTAATCTGCGCCGGCGCGATACGCGCGAGATCGAATCCATTGAATTTGCCGATCATCGCACCATTGCGGCGCGCGATTTTTTGCGGCTGCCCAATGCTTATATCGTGCAAGCACATACCGGAATTTTTGCGGATTTGTTCGAGCGGCATCGCATTCCGTACAATAAGGTTACGGAACCGTTTGAGGCGTTATTGGAAAGCCATGTTTTCGTGCACGGTGATACCTCGGAACGCATCCTCCCGGTGCTGGATACATCCCGCGATCGTGCCGTGGTCATGTCCGGTCATCTGTATGTCCCATTACTGCCGGATACCGCACGGCTGCTGCCGTTATTGCTGGATCCGCGCTCCAGCAGCAGCGTGTTTCAGTATCCGCAATTCACGCAACTGATTGCCGCGCATCAGCCGTTTTTCATTGCGCGCGTACCGGATCAAGACCGCTAAGGTTTTGCCGTGAATCCGCCAGGCAGTGTGATAAAAATCACATTGAGACGACCGGCATAACGGTAGACTTGTTAAACCTCGTTCATTACCCGGAATTGGCAAGCCGGCATCATCAATCATGAATTACCGATCAATCATGAAAAAACTCAGACTCTTACTCATCGGCGAAACAATACGGAAAAACAACCGCTATACCACGGCAACTGTAGCTGTCAGCGCGGAATATATCTGCCGGAAAACCGGCGAAACCATCAACAAGCGCCTGGGGTTTGTCGAAACCGATGCGAATGGCTATGTGTCGTTCGACTTGTTTAGCGCGCTCCCTGACGAGCAGGAAATCGAGTTGCGTCATTTGTGGCTGGATATTGCCGGAGATCGTGAAGGAAGACGGGATGTTCTGTACGAATACCGCACAGCGCAGACTACCAATTTGCTGCTCATTCATGTTTCCGGATCGATTTGGCATTCACCCTCCGCGCTGGAGGCATAAGCCGGAAAAAACGATGGAAAAGCGGTTGGAAGAAAAGCGCCTGGATTTGATAGAATAAGCGCACTATTGATGAGGTGCGCATGATGAAAAATAAATTGTTTTTGATGGTTACGGTGTTACTGGCATTCTCGCTGACGGCTTGCGCTTGGGTAAAAGTGACGGGGAAAGGCGAGGGCGTGCGTGTGCTGCAATCCGCTCAATCGCTCGAATCTTGCAAGAAACTGGGCAATGCGAATTCCAAGGTGGTCAGTCAGTTCATTTTTGACCGTGATGCCGAGAAAGTTGCTGGTGAGCTCGCCGATCTGGCGCGCAACGAAGCCGCTTTAATGGGTGGCGATACGATCGTTCCGGTTTCGAAAGTCATTGATGGCCGCCGCAGTTTTGCCGTGTATCAATGCTTCCAGCCTGCCCGGTAGCCGCCTGCGTTCCCGGCGATACGGCAGGCTCGCGATCGTAAGCGGCTGGTCAGGCAGTATGTTGCAGGCTAGTCGTCGCGTTGGGTGACTTCCACCAAGTGATAGCCAAACTGTGTTTTGACCGGTCCTTGCACTTCGCCGACCGGTGCGCTGAAGACCACGGTATCGAACTCCTTGACCATTTGCCCGCGGCCGAATTCGCCCAATTCGCCGCCTTGTTTGCCCGATGGGCATAGCGAATGCTGCTGCGCCAATGCGCCAAAATCAGCGCCATTTTCGATTTCCGCTTTCAGGTTGTTACATTGCTCTTCGGTTTTTACCAGAATATGACGGGCGCTGGCTCGTGCCATAGGTGCTCTCCTTAAATGTTGTGATGCAGAAAATGATGTTGACGGCTGGTTACCATCACACCGTTTGGAATAGATGGCAAGCGCAGCGCTAGGAAAGGCGGAATGTAACACAGAGCGCCGCCGCATTGCAGCTTTTTCTTTCAGCAACCGGCCGGGCGCTGGCTTACGAAGCTGCTGCCAACGCTTGCTGCAAATCTTCCAAAATATCGTCGATGTGTTCGATGCCGATGCACAGCCGGATCATGTCGGCTGTCACGCCCGCAGCGGCGAGTTCGGGGCCGGTGAGCTGGCGGTGCGTGGTCGACGCCGGGTGCGCCGCCAGCGATTTGGCATCGCCGATATTGACCAGGCGCTTGAATAATTTCAGCGCATCGTAGAATTTCACGCCGGCATCGAAGCCGCCTTTGATGCCGAACGCCAGCAATGCCGATGGCCGTCCTTTCATGTATTTCTGCGCCAATGGATAATATTCCGACGACGGCAGTCCGGCATACTTGACCCACGCCACGCGCGGATGTTTATCCAGATAATGCGCAACGTTGAGCGCGTTCTCGGTATGCCGCTCCATGCGCAGCGACAAAGTTTCGATGCCTTGCAGGAAAAAGAATGCGTTCATCGGCGACATCGCCGAGCCGGTATTGCGCAACGCAACGGTGCGTACCCGCCCGATATAAGCCGCCGGACCCAATGCTTCGGTATAAATGACGCCGTGATACGCCGGTTCCGGATTATTCAGCATCGGAAAACGCTGGGCATGTTCGGCCCATGGAAACTTGCCGGAATCGACGATGATGCCGCCGATCGAAGTGCCGTGCCCGCCCATGTATTTGGTCAGCGAGTGCACCACGATATCCGCGCCGTATTCGATTGGCTTCATCAGCACCGGCGTCGGTACGGTGTTGTCGACGATGACCGGAATGCCGTGGCGGTGCGCCATCCGCGTTATGGTTTCGAGATCCGGGATATTGCCCGCCGGATTGCCGAGCGTTTCGCAGTAAACCGCGACAGTTTTATCGTCGATCAACGGCTCCATGCTGGCGGCCCGGTCATCTTTGGCGAAACGCACGTCGATGCCGAGTTTCGGCAGCATGTGCGCAAACAACGTATAGGTCCCGCCGTACAGCATTGGTACGCTGACAATGTTATTGCCGGCTTCGGCGATATTGATAATCGAATAATGAATCGCCGCTTGTCCGGAACTCAGCGCCAGCGCCGCCACGCCGCCTTCGAGCGCGGCAACCCGTTGCTCCAGCACATCGTTGGTCGGATTCATGATGCGGGTGTAAATGTTGCCGGGTACCGCCAGATTGAACAAATCCGCGCCATGCTGCGCATTGTCGAATTCGTATGCCACGGTTTGATAGATGGGCACCGCAACGGCTTTAGTCGTCGGATCGGTTTGATAACCGCTGTGGATCGCGATGGTTTCGTCTTTCATTGATGAATCCTTTCAGAAAAAATGCCAGGCAATGCTGCGAAAGCAGGTCCGGAGGTTTTCAGGGCATCGGTCAATTGCGTTTCTCCGGCTTGTCGCTGTCTTTTACCGCGTTACAGCGGGGTCGTCAATCGGCAGTCTGGAAACGAATGGATCCAATATTCCTACATTCAGTCACGATTCAGTTCATGGGGAACAAAATCATTCACAACATCAGAACGAGTGGACATCGTCTGAAGGGAATAGCAAATGAATTGAACGAAAAAAGATTTTATGAGGAGAAGCACCATGAATACCAGAAAAATACTGATCATTGCCGCAGTCATTGGCCTGTTGCTGTTAAGCGGATGCGTGGCCACGCCATACTACGGCGGCTCGGGTTACTATCGTACCACTGCTCAAGGTTATGGTTATCAACCTTATGCGGCTTATGGGTACAGAAGTATTCCGCGCTACGGCATGCCGAATTACTCTATCGGCGGACGTATCCATCTCCACGGCGGCCATAAACACGGCATCGGCGGGCACCGGCATTGGGGCGGGCACAAACACTCCGGTGGTCACGGCAGAGGGCATGGAAGGCGTCATTGACGCGGATGGGGCTATTTACTGGAGATCACTGAGAATACCGGCTGCTCTTCACTGAATAGCGCCATCGACTCTCTTCGTTAATTGATGTATCACGCTTCCGCCGGTATGCTGCAGCGTCACTTGCAACGGCATTTTCCCCAATGCATGCGTGGCGCACGACAGGCAAGGATCGTAGGCGCGGACGGCAACTTCAAGATGGTTCAGCAATGCCTCGGTGATTTCCTGGCCGTCGAGGTAGCGATTGGCAACAGCGCGCACCGATTCGTTCATCGCCTGGTTGTTGCTGGTGGTGGATACGATCAGATTGGCTTGGGTAACTAGACCGTCGTCATTGACATGGTAGTGATGAAACAACGTGCCGCGCGGCGCTTCGATGACGCCGATGCCTTGCGGCTGATGCTCACCTTTGCCGGTCAGGAGGTCTGTGCCGGTGATGTCAGTGTCGGTCAGCAGACTATAGATTGATTCGGTGCAGTGCAATAACTCGATCATGCGTGCCCAGTGATAAGCCAGTGTATCGTGTACCGGGCCGCCGTTGCCGGTGGCTTTGAAACGCTGACGCGCGGCTTCGGCCAACGGGGTGGGAATTACATCGCAGTTGTTGATGCGCGCCAGCGGGCCGACGCGATACCAGCCGCGTTCAGTGCCCAGGCTGGAAAAGTAAGGAAATTTCAAATAACTCCACGAGCGAACTTCCTCGCTGAGCAGCCGCTGGTAATCACAGTAATCGAATTGATCGTGCAACGTGCTGCCGTCGGCGGCGCGGGCGCGCAATCCGCCATGATAGAACTCCAGCTCGCCGCCGCTGCCGGTCAGGCTCAAGTAATGGCTCGGGAAAGTGCCGAAATCGCGGTGTTCGGGATGCGAGGTATGGATGTGTTCGTTCAGCGCCACGGCATCCTGGCTCCACTGCAGGATATCGCCGATACCGGCGAGCAAGGCGTCGCGTTCGGCGGCGGTCAATGCTTTGTTCATGCCGCCGGGCACGGTGCCGGTACCGTGCACGCGCTTGCCGGTAATCGCCTCGATAATTTGCTGGCCGTATTTGCGCAGCTTGACGCCCTTCAGCGCGATTTCCGGGTATCGTTCCAGTACCCCGGCAATATTGCGCTGCCGTGGATCGCTACCGAAGCCGAACAGAAAATCCGGCGACGACAGATGAAAAAAATGCAACGCGTGCGATTGTAATATTTGGCCGAAATGTAACAAACGGCGCAATTTCGTTGCAGCTGGCGTGAGCTGTCCGATGCCTGCGATCTGATCAACCGCTTTCGCGGCCGCCAGTTGATGGCTGACCGGACAAATGCCGCACAGCCGTTGCACGAAAAACGGTACTTCCCAGTACGGGCGGCCCTGGATGAATTTCTCGAAACCGCGGAACTCGACGATATGAAACCGTGCTTCGACAATGTGCTGATCGTCATCGATCAACAACGTGATTTTGCCGTGGCCTTCGACGCGCGTGACCGGATCGATGGCGATGCGGCGGGTGGTTGATGGCGCGGGGTTGTCCGGTTCCATAGAAATCAATCGTAATGCAAACGGGTGCTGGCAATGTCCGGCTGCTGTCCCGTCAGCAGCGGTTGCAGTAATTGCAAGAATGCATCCGCGGAAGGCGGGCAGCCCGGCAAAAAATAGTCGATCGCCACAATTTCGCTGACCGGATACACCTTATCAAGCAGCAATGGTAATTCGGGATCGTCCGGGATGCGCGGATGCGTCACATTGGCGCCGCGTAAATAGACTTCTTCCAAACAATCCTGCAAATCAAAGTAATTGCGCATGGCCGGCACGCCGCCGTTGATCGCGCACGCGCCGACCGCCACCAGAATTTTGCAACTGGCGCGGAACTCACGCAACACGTGCACATTTTCAGCATTGCACACGCCGCCTTCGATTAAGCCGATGTCGCAAGGGCCGCAGTGCTTGATATCGGTAAGCGGCGAACGATCGAATTCGACCTGCTCCAGCAAACCGGCCAAGCGCTCATCCATGTCGAGAAACGACATATGGCAGCCGAAACAACCGGCCAGCGAGGTGGTGGCGATCTTGAATTTGGGTTTAGTCATCGTGCATATCGCGGAGTTTACCGGCGAACCGGGATTCACTGATCCGGTAGCGATCAAACCAAAGAAAATGATCGCTTGGTACATGCGAATGATAGCATGGCGGCAGGCCACTCCGCCGTGTTCATCGAACGCTTGCATGCGGATTGCATCATAGCCAACCGCGGTTGTTTCCGGATGGGCGGGGGCATAGAACTTCTTGACTTAAAACATGAAACAGGCGTATAAGGATACCAGACTAAACGGCGGAAATCACACACAAGTGATTGATATAGAAAACCGGTAGTAATCGCAGCGGCCTTGTCAACAATTAAAAAATACACAAATTTTTAGGAGCTTTTTCAATGAAAAAATATTTACCTTCAAAAACGCTTGCGGCGTTTGCGTTGTTGGCTGGATCTCAATGTGTGTTCGCAAACACGGTCGTGACCCTCGGCGATCAGGATTTTCTTGATGGCGCAACGCCGACTACCGGGGCTTTTCTGACTGCCGGAGCCGGTGAACCCGCGCCATTCGATGGTTTATTCAGCGGTTCGGATGTCACTGGTCCGAATTTCTCCGCCAGTTGGACGTTTTCGTACGGCGCAATCGCGGACACTATTACCGGCGGCAGCTTGATACTTGGGATTTATGACCACGAATCCGACGCTTCCGGAAATCAAGTGGCGTCTTTTACCGTCAACGGGGTTGATCTCACCGGCGCGCTCAATACGCTGTTCGAAGCGCACGGCGGCGCCAGCCGGGAGAATAACGTGTATACGTTGACGTTGCCGGCATCGACTTTTGCCGGATTGGCCTCGGGCACGGTGAATGTTTCCTTGTCGCTGGCAGGCCCCGGACTGGGCTTATTCGACGAGACGCCATTTAACGGCGCCGCGCTGGATTTTTCCACGCTGGATATCGCTACCGCCGTTCCGGAGCCGCTGACCAGCACCTTGCTTCTACTCGGAGTTCCGGCGGTATTCGCCGCAGCGCGGCGCAAGATGGCTTGATGCGGTTGCATTGTTGTAACTGAAACTTTTTCAGAGGCAAGGAGAGAATTATGCCCGATCCATTTATCGGTGAAATCAGGTCTTTTGCCGGCAATTTTGCGCCCGCCGGCTGGGCTTTATGCCAAGGACAATTGCTTTCAATAGCAGAAAATGAAGCATTGTTTTCGCTCATTGGAACCACCTACGGCGGCGACGGCGCGTCGACATTCGCTTTGCCAAATCTCGCCAGCCGTATTTCGCTGCATCAAGGTAGCGGACCCGGTCTGAGTCCCAGGGTGATCGGCGAGCAGAGCGGCAGCGAAACGGTCACTTTGACTGCCGGGCAATTGGCGGCTCACAACCATGCCGCGGTCTGTTCCAATGCTGCGGCCAATAGCGCGAGTCCCGTCAATAGCTATTGGTCGACCGATCCCGGCGGCAATACCGGAGCGTACAGCACGGCCGCCGGCAGCACCATGGCGGCAACGGCAATCGGTAACACCGGCGGCGGGCAACCGCATAACAATGTGCAACCCTATTTGGCCATCAATTACATCATCGCGCTGGAAGGCATTTATCCTTCCAGAAACTAGAGTGATTGCAATCCGGATAGCTGTTGAAAAAAGGAGATCTTTGCATGAGTGATCCATATATTGGAGAAATCCGCTCGTTTGGATTTAATTTTGCGCCGGTGGGTTGGGCGCAGTGCAATGGGCAGTTGCTGTCCATTGCCAGTAATACGGCATTATTTTCGATTCTTGGCACAACCTATGGCGGCGACGGCAAAACAACTTTTGCGCTGCCTAACCTCCAAGGCAACGTTGTGATGGGAGTCGGGCAAGGGAGCGGGCTTTCTAAGCGCGTTCTGGGACAATCCGGCGGCACGGTGACGGAGACATTGACGCTTGAGCAGATTCCGGCGCATACGCATCCGGCCAACGCGCAAGCCGGAAACGGCAACAAGCCGAACCCCGCCGGAAATTTCTGGGCGCAGGATCTGGGCGGCAGCAAGGAGTACGGCGACAGCGGACCGGCGCAAATGGCGGCTGGAACCGTTACGCCTGCCGGCGGCGGACAAGCGCACAACAATCTGCAGCCGTATCTGGTGTTGAACTTCTGCATTGCGCTGCAAGGCGTTTTTCCACCCAGAAGTTGAAGCCGGACGTTTCGCAGCAAACATCGATAAAATATTGAGAGGATCGTATGGACGAACCATTTTTAGGAGAAATCCGCCCCTTTTCTTTCGGTTTTGCGCCGAAAGGCTGGGCGAGCTGTGACGGCCAACTGTTGCCAATTGCTCAAAACGCGGCGCTGTTTTCACTATTGGGTACGATGTATGGCGGCGACGGCCGCACCACGTTCGCTTTGCCGGATTTGCGCGGTCGCGCGGGAATGCACTTGAGCCCGGCGCATATTCAGGGAGAACGGGGTGGGCAAGAAGGTGTGCCGCTAACAGCCGCCCAGATTCCCCTGCACAGCCATACGGCAAACTGCAGCAATGTGGTTGGAACCCAAACCAGTCCGGCGGGAAAGTTCTGGGCGCAGGATTCCGACGGCAATGTCGTGTTCAGTAATGCAGGCGGCGCAACCATGGCCGCTACCGCGATCGGCAACGCCGGCGAAAGCCAGCCGCATCCCAATATGCAACCCTACTTGGTGGTGAATTATTGCATCGCTTTACAGGGTATTTTTCCGAGCCGGAGTTAGGAATGTGTTGAAATCAGGCTCAAAATGCGCATTGGTTATTTTGCATTTAGCGCTTTTTTGCCTGATTTCACCTTGCCCAGTCGCCACCTCTTGACCACTTTCTTGAAACTGCAAGATTTCATTCGAGGTGCCTAGGGAAATGCTTACATGGACACCGCCCGTCTTGCAAGCACTGATGTATAGAAACACAAGGTTCGATTGCACACTTACATTCGGCTTTTGATAAGAGCGTTTAGCTCAGAGCCCCTATGGTGT
>Ga0209573_1005738_pt1 | contig 10903 bp, 14 predicted proteins | sample TNRBio252014_DNA_FD_185870 | JGI IMG/M metagenome (GOLD analysis project Ga0209573, IMG submission 185870) | Wastewater treatment Type I Accumulibacter community from EBPR Bioreactor in Madison, WI, USA - TNR Reactor_6/25/2014_ DNA (SPAdes)... | ecosystem: Engineered > Bioreactor > EBPR >...
CCTGTTCATCTTTTGCCGGACCTGTTTTTCAAATTCATTTTCCAGCATACGTCTCATTTTTTATTTCCAACAACGTTTTTTTTTCTATCCAGCAGATCAGCAATGTTCTTGCCCTGGCATATTGCGAACGGGAAGTACTGTCACTGATGCCCAGCATCTGCCCGATTTCAACATGAGTGAACCCCTCAATTGCATGCAGGTTGAATATCGCCTGGTAACCGGGCGGTAACTGCCGGATCAGGTCGGCCAGTTCTTTTGTTTCCAGGTTAACCAATGGATTATCATCTGCTACCAGGTGCAGGGGTTGTTCGTCGAAATACATCTGATCCCTGTACTTGCGGTTCTTTTTCAGGTAATTCAACGCCGTATTCACCATGATGCGCCGTATCCATGCACCCAGCGGTCCCTCAGATTTGAATTGCTTAATACTGAGAAAAACTTTTACAAATCCATCCTGTAACACATCTTCTGCATCTTTTAGCGATTTGGTATAGCGATAGCAAACACTGAGCATTTCCTGTGAGAAAAACTCATACAGCCGTCGTTGTGCCTCCGGCTTACCCTTCAGGCAGTCTTTTACCAATTGGCGTTCATCCATGATCGCTTATACGAAGTGACTGACAACGGGATTATGTCAATCGTTGCACGGAAAATAATAATATCGGGGTAAGATTCAGAAGTCGTTATCACTCCTTATCTGTTGCAGTTGTGTGGCAAAAGCTGCCCAGATCTTTTTAGCGTCAGGATGCTTATAATATTTATTGAATAATCGTTGAGTTTCAACAAGGTTTTTGCCATAAGAGTAATAATACACCGCCAGGTTGAGAACAATTTCTTTCCGCAGGCCATCATCATGAGCCAGGTCATCATCCAGTTTTTCATAGGGCTGCTCTCCCAGTTTACCCAGGTTATCATTGATTATGCTTTTCAGCTCCTGGTCACCCGGAACGACTGTTATCTTTCCCTTATTATATCTGAGCACAATACTGCTTATTTCAACCGGCGCTCCATCTGTGGTATCTGTATAACCACAGGCAAAACAGGTAAAGAAATACCCCAGCTGTTCATGAAAATCATAAATGAATTCATTCTCCTTTGTAATTATGGTATTACCGGCAAAGAGTTTAGCCACATGCTGGTATTTATTCGTACCAATATTTTTAAAAATGTAGATCTCATCACAGCAATGAGCACCACCGGTGAAATTGGAAATCAGCAATTCTTTCTTTCCATCCTTATCCAGATCGGCAAAAGCATGATCGGAATACAACGGAGAATCAGTTTCATCAGCTACCAGGGCTTTAAAAAAATTAGCCAGTGTTATTGTTTTCCTTTCTTTGGTTATAAGCACTACGTTTTTGGGAGTTTTTGTTTTTTCCCCTTGTTGAAAAAAAATAGTGGTGGGATCAGGCTCCAGTTCAATCACACTATCCCTGGCATATAACACTGTATCGCCAACCCGTACCTGTGCATCAGCTATTATTGCCCCAAAAAGCAGTGGCACAAAAACTATTACTCCTTTTATGCTTACCATGTTCAACATAATTTCTTTAAAGTTACTGATTGACGCAACGGTAAACAAAAGGGATGCAGTTAAAATTGGGCCTAATAAAAATTTTTCAGGCACAAACCGTCAAACTAACTTCACATACATGAACAAGAACATTGAGAAACTGTATACCATTGCCGGAAAAAAAGAAAGACTGATCATTGGCCTGATGAGCGGAACATCTTTCGACGGACTGGATATAGCACTTTGCCGAATCAATGGTAGTGGCAGGAACACGGCTGTTACCATTGAAAAATTTACCAGTGTTCCTTATAACAATATATTCAAAGAAGAATTGAAATCTATTTTTTCAAGACATGATGCTGACCTTGAAAAAGTATGTATATTAAATGAGTGGGTTGGCCTGCAGCATGCTGCCATCATCAATGACTGTCTTCAAAATTGGGGCATAAAAAAGGAAAGCATTGACCTGGTCGCAAGTCATGGCCAGACGATCTATCATGCTCCCCGCTTTTTGCATGGCTTTGAAGAATACCCCAATGCAACCCTGCAGATCGGTGACGGAGATCATATTGCTGTAGCCACCGGCATCATTACTATCTGTGATTTCCGGCAAAAACATATAGCAGCAGGCGGAGAAGGTGCTCCCCTGTCAGTATATGGAGACTATCTTATTTTTTCCAATCCCGGGGAAAACAGGATTATGCTTAACATAGGAGGTATTGCCAATTTTACTTTCTTACCGGGTGATATAGATGCTGCCAAAGTTTTCAGTACTGATGTGGGGCCGGGTAATACTATTATGGATGCATTTATACAACAGAGGTATCCGGGCAAATATTTTGATGAGAACTCTTCGTTGGCGATGCAGGGAACCATCAATGAAAAATTACTGGCTGCTTTAAAACAACATTCATTTTTTAGTAAAGGCTTCCCCAAAACGATCGGGCCGGAGTTATTCAATACGACTTACCTGCGAAATGCCCAGCAAGTATCTGCAACAGAATCATTGAGTGATGCCGATATTATGGCTACCCTTAACAGGTTTTCTGCTGATATGATTACAGATGCAATAACCAGGACAACAGATCCGGCATTGAAGTATTCGATTTATGTAAGCGGAGGAGGGATGCACAACCCCTTACTCATGAAAAATATAAAAACCCTGTTACCCGCTTTTGCTGTTTTTACCACCAATGACCTGGATATAAATCCAGATGCCAAAGAAGCGGTGCTGTTTGCTTTATTGGCCAACGAATGTGTGGCAGGAGGAAATGATCAAATTGGAGAAAAAAAGCAGGGTATTCCGAATGTCAGTATGGGAAAAATCTGTTTCCCCTCTTAATTCAGCATACCCTGCATTGAGCCGTTTACTAAAAATTCTTTATCTAGTAACTGAGTGAAATACTTACTTGTGTAGTATCCCATTCAATGATCAGTGATCCATCACTGGCAAAGCGAATGGTGAGTTGCTCCACCACATTACTGAGCTTGTTTACCGGTACCTTAAACCTGGTCACATCTTTGTCCTTGTTCTTTTCATACCCATATGCACCCCATTGTCCCGGTTGAGAATTAAGAATAATGGTCCATTCTTTTGCTTCAGGAATAGCAAATAATGTATACGTACCGGCTTTAATCCCCTCACCACCAAATTTTACATCTTTTGAAAAACTGATGGTAGTTGCTTCATCGGCACCTACCCGCCATACCTTACCAAATTTTTCGAGGCCACCAAATATTTCCCGGTTGTTTTTATAAGGCCTGCCATATGTAACGGTTGTTACACCAGAGCTTACCGTATCATGAGGACTTTTCCGGGATTTCTCCTGAGAGTAGCTATTGAACACAGCAAATACCGCTACGAGTAATAATATTTTTTTCATACACTTAACTTTTTGAAAATTGAAGTTAGTGAGATTCTATGAACGCCGGGTTACCTTTCAAGGAACTTCTTCAGCTTATCCAACCCTTGTTCCATAACCACACCATACCGCTTCTCCAGTAACAGGCTTGAGAATTTCTCCCAGGGATACCAGCGAAAATGAAAGTCCATATACCATTGTACTGTAACAGGGCCTTTGCTGCCAGACCGGATAATGTTCCAGCCCATCTCCCCTCTGCCGGAACGCTGGCCAGCATTACCTGTTGTAACTGTACTATCATTGGCTGAGGTAATTATTATTCCCTGTAACTCACCTGTAATAATTCCTTTCACTACTCCTTCAATATACAATAGCTCCAGTGTATCTGCACCGGGGTACCAGTTCTTCCAGTTAGCCGCATTATTTATCTGCAACAGCACTGAATCCTTACTGGCATTTATATCTGTTGCTTTTGAAATACGTACATGAGACGGAATTAAGAGAGAAATACCTGTAATAAGCAGGAAAAAAAAGATGAGACTTATGATGGCCAGTTTTACTACCCGCATACATTCAATTAATTGTTGTTCTTATTCCCATTTCAGTACTCTTGCAGCAATGACATAGATTATTATCATCCAGAGACCTAATATGCCTATCTCTTTCCAGCAGTTAAAGATACTAAGTCCTTCAAAGGATATTTTCCTCACCGCATCATTGTATTGCGTCAGCGGCAGGATACGGCATATTTCCTGTAACCACTTTGGAAATACTTCAATCGGGAAAAAGGTACCGGATAACATCATCTGTGGGAACCCAAATAAATTGATCAGTAAAGGAATAGAAGTATCCGTCTTGGCAATACTGCTGAATATCAGCCCCACACCCATCAAAAGAAAAAGCATAATGATGGTCATCAGCATGATCTCAAAAAAGGTTAAAATGCCGTTCTGTAAAGTAAAGTCCATAACAAAATGACCAAATAAGATCAGCACTACCACACTCAGCAACTGAAAGAATAAGCGGCTCATACCTATACCGAGCAGAATACTTAACTTATTCACCGGCGAAGCATAAAATCTTTTTAATACCAGCTGCTCCCGTAAGCCGAAAAAGGTAAATGCTACACCAAACAGCGTGGAAAACAAAATGGAGAATCCCAGCTGACCGGGAAGAATAAAATCTATCTGGCGGTATTTCCTCACTTCCCTGATCTCAGGTTCTTCTACAGCAATATCTTCCTGCTCAATACCGGCATTGGCCACTTCTATTTTCAGCTTTATATAATCCAGCACTGGTAGAAAAGAGCCGATCGTATTGGCACTGGCTGTGGTGGATCTTACCCTGACTACTGTTCCCGGTTTTTTAGTGGAGTCGCCGGTACTTATTATCGTAAGTATGGCTGTTAATTTTCCCCGCTGAAGATCTTTATTCAATAAAGCTGAGTCATTGTAATGAACAATCCTGATAACGCTTGCCTGCTTTAATCCATAATAAAATTCTGAACTGGTATCACTGTCCGGCGTTATAGCAATACGGTAACTTACCCCGCCGCCGCTTCCAAAAGCTCCGAAGATCATTACAAAAATGATGGGGAACAGGATACTGAATATTATAGCGCTGGGGTTGGCAAATATGGCTTTAAAACTAGCCCTTGTAATTGCCCATAATGCCCTGGCCTGACTATATGATTGTGCCATTTAGCTTTTAATTGGTGGGCAAATGTATTTAATTACCGTGTCAATGCTGAAAATAAAGATATTTGAACCGCTTATGAACACAGCTTATTTACTTACGGGTGGCAACCTCGGCAACAGGGAAGAAAACCTTGCCACTGCAAGAGATTTTATTACGGCCCAGTGCGGTACCATCATGGCGGCTTCCTCATTGTATGAAACCGCTGCCTGGGGTAATACAGATCAGCCTGCTTTTTTGAACCAGGCACTGGCTATTGAAACAATGCTGAATGCCCGCCAGCTGATACGCAGGATACTAAAAATAGAAAAACTGATGGGAAGAATAAGAGAAGAAAAATATGGCCCCAGGCTGATTGATATTGATATATTGCTCTTCAACAATGAAAAACACAACTACCAGTTTTTGAAACTGCCGCATCCTGAAATGCAGAACAGGCGGTTTGCTTTGTTGCCACTTGCTGAAATAGCTCCGGGTATCATTCACCCGGTATTACATAAAACAGTAGCTGAATTGCTGGATGAATGTAAAGATGAGCTGGAAGTAAGAAAGTATTCCTGATTTTTTCCACAATTTTTTGTCGCATACTTTTGCGCCATTGCATTTGGATTATTTTGCAACCTGCAAATGCTTATTGACTTTTGACTACATGAACTATCATTTCATCACCATAGAAGGAAATATTGGCGCCGGGAAAACCACGCTGGCTCATTTGCTCAGCAAGCATTATAATGCCCGGCTGATACTGGAAGAATTTGCCGACAACCCTTTTTTACCCAAATTCTATGAGAATCCCAAGCAATATGCCTTCCCGGTAGAGCTGTTTTTTATGGCAGAACGATATAAACAGTTGAAAGAACTGATACAGCAAAAAGACCTCTTCCAGAGTGTGACCATCTCCGATTATCTTTTTACCAAATGCCTGTTGTTCTCAAAAGTTACCCTGCCGGATGATGAGTTCAGGCTTTACCAGCGGCTGTTTGAGATCATCCATCAGCAACTGGTACAACCAGATATCCTGATCTATCTCCATGCACCTGTTTCCAAGCTACAGTCAAACATCAAGAAGCGTAACCGTTCATACGAACAAAATATACCCGATGATTATTTATTTAATCTCCAGGAAACATATACCCACTATATCAAACAACACAATGTAAAAACATTATTCGTTGACACCAGTAATGCCGATTTTTTAGGCAATGAAAAACATTTGCAGGCCATCTATGATGCACTGGAAAAAGAGTATGATAATGGTCAGCACTACATTACACTGCCCTGAAATTTCACTGTATCTTTGAAAAGATGTCACCTCTGCTACAGGCTAAAAGTCTGCAACCCTTACAACACCAGGAATTCCGCTACTTCATTGTTGCCCGGTTCTTTTTGATCATGGCGCTGCGAATGCTCGGCACGGTAGCTGCCTATAAATTATTTAAACTCACTCAAAGTTCTTTCTCTATTGGTCTCGCCGGCTTATCAGAATTTGTCCCGGTATTTCTGCTGGCCTTGTATGCCGGTCATGTCATTGATAAATCAGATAAAAGGACGCTGTTGCTGAAAGGGATACTAACGTATTCTCTTTGTGTCATTGCACTCATTGTTATTACTTCTCCCTGGTTTGAGAGCAATGTAAAATCAAAATCGCCACAGTTATTTTTTTACGGGGTAATATTTTGTACAGGTGCTATCCGTGCATTTACCGGTCCTGCCACGAATGCTATCCTGGCACAACTGGTTCCCAGGGATATTCTTCATTTTGCCGCCAATATCAGTTCATCCACCTGGCTGGCTGCTTCTATTACCGGGCATGCATCTGCTGGTTTCTTTATCGCCTGGTTTGGAGTACATGTAACCTTTTATATTATTCTTAGTTATGTTTTCATTGCTGCCATATTAATATCACTGATCAAAAGAAAACCGGTGGTGAATACGCAAAAGGATATCAAAGCATGGGATAGTGTGAAAGAAGGATTACACTTTGTTTTTAATAACAAGATCATGCTCGGGGCAATCTCACTCGATCTTTTTGCAGTATTGTTTGGTGGCGCCGTGGCGCTGGTACCTGAATTTGCTGATAAAATTTTGCAAGTAGGCCCGATAGGTTTTGGCTGGCTGAATGCTGCTATGGATATTGGTTCCGTTATCATGATCGTAGCGCTGACCATAAAACCGATGAAGAAAAAACAAGGGTACCGGCTGATGTATGCTGTTGCCGGTTTTGGTATCTGTATCATTGTATTTGGATTATCTACCTGGTACTGGCTCTCTTTCCTTGCCCTCGTTATTGCAGGCATGATGGATGGCATCAGTGTGATTGTAAGAGGAACCATTCTGCAACTTACCACTCCCGATGATAAACGGGGAAGAGTATCGAGTGTAAACTCTATGTTCATCAACAGCAGCAATGAACTCGGACAATTTGAAAGTGGTTTTATGGCAAGAGCAATGGGCACAGTACCTTCAGTAGTATTTGGAGGTTTCATGACCTTACTCGTCGTTATCATTACCTGGTTTAAAGCCCCGGGATTGCGAAAGTTTGAGTATTGATGTAGGGCAGGCCGGAAATAGTAATTTATTGTCTAAATTCACTATCCCGTTTTAACTTAAAAAATTACTATGAAATTGATCCTCTCCTGTTTTTTGCTGGCTGTGTTCACCACTTCAGCATATTCCCAAAAGGCAATTAAACCCAAAACAACCGGGGAAGTGGTCCAAGCGCTTTGTCATACCTGGACTGCTACAGCATTGCAAAGCGCAGGCATGAAATTACCGTTACCATTAAAGACCGAGATACTGCAGCTTACCGTGAAGGATGACGGGACATTTGTGCGTATTAACAAAGAGGGAGAGACAAGTGGTAAATGGACCTACCATCCCAAGGTCATGCTCCTGTTGCTCGAGGATAATTCCGGAGGCAAAACTTTCATGGTGGAATATATTCCAGGGACGCAGGAATTAAAATATAAATACGACCCAAAGCCCCCTTTCGATTATGTTATATTGAAAAAAGCAGAGGCTGCCCAATAAGATATTTGATCCGATTTTTCACCGCATAAAACAATTGTATGCAACGCCGCACATTCATCCGAAACACTGTATTCACTTTTGGCGCACTGACACTGTCCCAGCAAAAGATTCTGTCAGCATTTGTACAGGAGCCATGGAAGATCACCATGCTGCGCAATGATATTGGCATCTTTGAAGAAAGAGGAGGTACGATTGCCTTCCTGCTTTCCAAAAAAGGAATAGTGGTGGTTGACTCACAGTTTCCAGATCAGAGCAAGCACCTGATCGATGAATTAAAGAAAAGAACTGATAAACCATTTACCTTGCTGATCAATACTCACCACCATGGCGATCATAGCGGCGGCAATATTGCCTTTAAGGGAATAGTGGAACATGTGCTGGCACATGAAAACTCAAAGATCAACCAGGAAAGATCAGCCAAACAGAATAAAAGCGAAGACAAACAACTCTATCCCGACCAGACCTATACAAACACCTGGTGCCAGAAAGTGGGAAAGGAAAAAATATGCCTGTATCATTTTGGTGCAGGCCATACCAATGGAGACAGCTTTATTCATTTTGAACATGCTAATGTTGTGCATTGCGGCGACCTGTTATTTAACCGCCGCCATCCTTATGTAGACCGCGGCGCCGGCGCCAGCATAAAAAGCTGGATAGAAGTATTAAACAAAGCACTGAATAAGTTTGATAAACAAACCATGTATGTATTTGGCCATGCTGCCACTGGTTATAAAGTAACCGGCACTAATGATGATCTGAAAAAATTTCAAGATTACCTGGGCAATGTGCTGACATATACCGAAGCTGAAATTAAAGCGGGTAAGACCAAAGAAGAATTTTTAAAAGCTACCACCATACCCGGTAGTGATGAATGGAAAGGCGATGGTATACAGCGGCCGCTGGGGGCGGCATGGGATGAGTTGACTGCGAAATAGAATTTTTTTTAAATAGATTTTGAACCCCAACCGGAATCTGAATAGAGTTTTACGTAGAGACAACTGTTAGCGGCAATACCATTTGAAACCATGCGAAATCTAAGTCTAATAACTATTTTGACACTACTTTTTTCTTGTGAATCAAAAACTCATGACAAGATTCTTGCTGCGAAATCAGATTCATTAAAATCATACCAGAAATACTCTTTAGACATGTTAACCAAATTTATCTCCGATAAGGATTATAAAGTAACTGACAGTTTTCATTTGTGGGCATATGGTTATATAGGAAAACTATGGAAGCCGTTTTATATTACCAAAACTATAAATGACGGTTTATATTCCTACATCTTCTGGAAAGAAGTAAATGACAATTTTGTGATTTACAAAGAAACTCAAGCTTCAAAAATTGGATTTGTAGCTGACAGTCTTTATGATGCCAATGGTGACGATTTTAAAGATTTAGTAATTACGGACAATACAATAAATGGACAATGCCAGCCAAATTTCTCTCAGCTATTTTGTTTTGACATAGATCAAGAAGAATTTGTAGAAGTTGAACAAATAAATTCATTACCAAATGTGACATTTCATCCAAGAGATAAGACAGTCTATGGAGAATGGGAATGCAAAATGGCAAAAGAGATTTACAAACTCAAGTGGACAAAGAAATATCAACTTGATACAATTTATTATAAAACAATAAACTTATGAAAAAGTAATGCTGCTTACATTGCATTTGTGCAACACAAACGGCTTCAACTTCAGCCTAACATTTGCTAATAAGCAACAGAGTATGCCTTGTATTTTAGTTCCTCGTTCGACGGCCATCGTAATATACCACAGCATCAAAAAAGAAAAGTTTACATAAAAAGTAAATATCAATTCAGCAACTATGCTTACAGATATTCATCCTAAATTACCAATGCGGGATAAAACTGCAACAAAGAATTTTTACATAAACAGGTTAGGCTTTCAGGAATTTGGCATTGCTGACTTTGATGGTTACCTGATGCTGCAAAAGGACAATATCCAGGTTCATTTTTTTGAGTTCAAAGCACTTGACCCAAAAGAAAACTATGGACAAGTTTATATCAGAACTAATGACATTGATAAGTTTTATCAATCACTGCTTGACAAGGGAACAAGCATACATCCAAACGGGCAATTAGCAATAAAGCCGTGGGGACAAAAGGAATTTTCTTTACTTGACCCGGACAAAAATTTGCTGACTTTTGGACAAAGTTTAGAATGAAATCAGAACAACCCCTCTTCCCAGGCGAGTCTCACAGCATAGCCTGCGAATTGGGCGGACTCGTCGTAAATAAACATTACTCCCTCTCTCCAAGCAATCAATTTCTCAATCACATAATAAATTATCGGGCAGAAAGTAGAATTCTTTAAACCCGGTGGCTTACATCCTCCTCCGTTCAAAAAAGCCGAATCGGCTCCGTCATAAGACAATGATTGTAACAGTAACTCCCTATAAGATTTTACCCATTCTCGAAAACCTCCGCCCGAAAATCCGGCGTATATTTGCAGCTTGCAATTTTTTTATAAATTATGGAATACTCCCCTTTCGGGGATGAGGCAATATGAGTAATAAAGGAAAAGTTTTGGTGGCGATGAGTGGCGGTATCGACAGTACCGTAACGGCGTTGATGCTGCATGAGCAGGGCTATGAAGTAGTGGGCATCACCATGAAAACATGGGACTATGCAGCAGCAGGCGGCAGCAAAAAAGAAACCGGCTGCTGTAATCTGGATTCCTTCAATGATGCCCGGCAGGCTGCGGTAGAGCATGGTTTTGCCCATTATATTCTTGATATCCGGGAAGAGTTTGGCGATTTTGTGATCGAGAATTTTGTG
>Ga0209573_1005739_pt1 | contig 10902 bp, 11 predicted proteins | sample TNRBio252014_DNA_FD_185870 | JGI IMG/M metagenome (GOLD analysis project Ga0209573, IMG submission 185870) | Wastewater treatment Type I Accumulibacter community from EBPR Bioreactor in Madison, WI, USA - TNR Reactor_6/25/2014_ DNA (SPAdes)... | ecosystem: Engineered > Bioreactor > EBPR >...
GCACTCGCTGTGACTGATCCGGCCCCGCGTACTTGGCCCGTTTGCCTTCTTCCGCTTTTCTTCGGGTGAGCGACCACCACGACAAGCGCATCAAACTTCTCGCCGTACTCGCGCAATACGCGTACAAGTTCCTGCATCTTCGCGTTGTCATTCTCATCCCGTACGGCGAAGGCTGCCGCCAGCGTGTCGAAGACAATCAACCTGACGGGAAAGCCAGCCTTCTCCAACAACTCTCGACTGTCTTTAGTGTCGTCCCGGACGAATACCATGCCGTCGAGTTTCAACCCGCCGAACGGATATATCGCAATCGGCAGATCATTTTGAGGCAGTCGGCTCAAGCCGACGCCATCGTACCTACGAACATATTCCAAGGCACCGGCCACCCGCTTGTACGCGATGTCCTTGTCTTCGGCCGCGACGTACAGTGTGCCACCACATGATGTCGGCATTCCGAAGTCATCGCCGTAGCGGTCGCGTTGTTCGTCGCTGCAATCGAAGAGACGACGGCCCGTCGCCAAACATGCTGCAAGCCACATGATAAACAATGATTTGCCGACTTTCGGCGCGCCGAGAACGAAGACCAAGCCTCGTCGCGGCAGCACACCTTCAAACAAGTAGTCCGCGCTAATTCCTGACGGCGCTTTCGAGCCGATGGTTATCTGCCCGATTCGATCCTGGCTGTTCATGTGAGCGACCGACATTTGAGTTGAGCAATTACCGCGCCCAGTTCGCGGTCGAACGTGTTGACCTTCTTCCGGCTTTCGTTTGCGGCAGTTTCCAAAAGCGCAGCTACACACGACCAGTTGTCGAGATAGGCGGCGCGCACCAAAGCCCATGCCAGACGCCATGCCGTGGCGTAGTCCAGATGAAAGTGCATGGCCTGTAGGTACTGTGGGAAATCATGCCAACCGCCGGCGGTGCCTGTCTTCCACTGCAAGGTGTCCACTCGGAACACGTCGAACGCCCGACGACTGACGTTGCCGCCACCGGGGACGTGCTTCCACATCCGAGCGGCGTGGTACTCGGAATTGCTTACTTCGATACCCGGCGCGAGCCGTTGGAGCAGCGCGATACGCTGTTGCTTGCGTCTGAACGCAAGAGCGAACGATTCTTCACTGCCGGTCAGAACCCGATATCGATCAGCAAAGTCGTCTGGGGAAAGAAGTTGCTTGGCGTCTTCGTGGTCGCATGGTTCGATGTCGGTCCAATTCTCCGCTGACAGTCCCGGTCCTATACGTTCTTGAAAGCGACGGCCATGCGCACCATCGAACACGGCGTAAGGGGTGAATGCATGTTGCTCGAACCTTGGCTCGTCAATGACGTGGCTGTCTGGCATTTCGCCATGCGCCACAATGCCGTCGCCATCCGTAAGCACGCCTTTCATCATTTTTGGATTCTCCAATTCGTCAGTTGGGTACGTACCGTCTAAACGGCAGCCCAAGAGCGCCTCTCCGGTCTCATTCTTCGACAGCCGGAATTGCCGGTATGCCCGATGCCCTGAAAGGCTCACTGAGCCGCGCTGTCGCCCAGGCGTCCAAGTCTTCTTTGACGTAGAGGGGCACGCGACCGGCTTTCCTAAACACAGGCCCGCCCCCTGTTGACGCCATTTTTGCCAACCATGCGCGCGACACTGGAAAGCCGAAGGTTTCAGTCAGGTAGGCAGCCGCATCCTCGCGGCGGAAGTAGCGAGCTATGGTAGTTTGATCGGATTGCATTCAATGCTCCCATAAGATTCTGGATTTCGATGGGACGAGTTTGCCAAATACAGAAACTATAATCCTGCTACAAAAATAGTGCGACGTATCACTATGTTTTTGATTGGTTTTTCCGATAAATGCGCTGCGCAATCCGTTGAGCAACATGGTCACGGGCATCGACCCATATGCTAGTCGGGGGCGGCAGTTCTTCTACGAAGCTCGGATGCTGCTGGCCGATTGCCTTTTCATCATGCTGCCCAAAACGGCTAGTGCGCACGACGTGGCGCACGATTGCCAACTGCATGGCTCTGGTTTTCTGCGACTGTCTTGCCTCGGGAATGCTCGCACCATCCAACCGTACCTTTTCGTACGTACGGTATATTTGAAACTGTCCTGTTAAGTGATGTTGCGCTGCCAGGCGTGCTGCTCGTCGGACAGAAAGACCGAATTCGCTTACGTAGGCTTCGGCTACCTCTTCGATCCATCTATCGGCATTATCGGAACGATAGTCGCGTGACCTGCGCTTACGCCCCCTCGTTTCGAGGCACTTTGGTTTCGGTCCCCGCTTTGCCACAGCTTAGCGCGCCTTCGCGTCGCCTATGGAAACCACGTTGTCATGCGATTTGCCTGCCATCGCCGTTGCGATCTGTCCCGCTACCTGTTCTGCGGCGCGCGCGGCGCGGTCGTCCACAACATGCGCGTAGGTGGAGAGCGTCGTACGCGGCCCTTTGTGTCCCATGATCGCGGCGACCGAGGCGATATCCGCTCCTGCCGATAGAGAGAGCGTCGCTACTGCATGGCGCGCGTGGTAGCGTACACGATCAGGCAGACGGGCAATTTCGCGAGCCTTGTTCCAGAGCTTTTTCGACCCCGCGAAATGGCCGTCGCCGCGTGTTGCAGGGAACACGTACGGGGAGCCTTCGCGCTCTATCGTGGCCAAAATCGCCATCGCAGCAGTGGAAACCGGACGAGCAGAATATCCTGTCTTGCTGTCCGTAAATCGAAGGCACCGGCCGTGCAGGTCTACTTCCGACCATTTGAGGGCTTCGATTTCTGCCGGCCGCGCGCCCGTCATAAGGATGAGGCGCAATATGGCGATACCGGACGTATTGGCTCCTGTCGCTTCCATCTGCGCCAAGGCAGCGCCCAATGCAGCCATCTGTTCGGTGCGGAGATAGTCCTGTCTTTTACCCGCTTTAGGTTTGCGCGCTGCTGATACTGGATTGTCCGTCACGATCTTCTTTTCGATCGCGTAGCCGTAGATGATGGAAAGATCGCTTGCCACCTTCCGCGCTGCCCCGTCACCGCCTGTCACGATGATGCGCCCGCGCTTGTTTTCTGACTTATCCCGACGCTTCGTTTCGCCCTTGCTGATACGGCGTATCATGTCGTTCACATCATCCAACGTGACCGCACTGACGCGCTTGTTACCAATAATCGGCAGCACATGATGCCGCAGGCGCGCGAGTGTGTACCTGCGAGTGCGCTCGGCCATAGGCCGTCCGGTTTTGCGTCCGACCGGGTTTTCACGCTCCCACTGGTCAATCAGTTCCTTCACCTTGATTTCCCGTCTCTTGGTTTCGCGTTCCAATAGGGGGTCTTCGCCGTGGCGGACTGACGACAGTGTATTGCTGGCGAGCTTGCGCGCTTCGTCCGGCGTCAATTCGGTGGTTCGCCCCAACGCCATTCGTTTCTTTGCAACTGCCCGGCCACCTTCGCCAGGGCGGTATTCCACGATGTACGTGGCCACGCCGGACGGCATCACGCGTATGCCGAAGCCCTTCACCTCACTATCGTAGGTGGTGAACGCCTTATCTGCCGGCTTGAGTGCCTCGACAAGCCGTCGCGTGATTTTGGCAGTTGCCATTGCTTCTCTCCGGTTGTTGTCCACGTGGCGACACGTAATCTGTCGCCACTATGTCGCCACGCAACAGAAAACTCGCGCAAACGACACCAACCGCAAGATAAGCTAATCCATTGAAAATTCGCAATATGCGTGGCGACAGAAAAGACGCGAAGCTCTCAGAAAAGCGTTACACCACCCTTGCCAAGGTTGGGGTCGAGCGTTCGAATCGCTTCACCCGCTCCAAATATTCTAAGATCTGAAATGCGCAGAGGCTCGGATTTCCGGGCCTTTTTGCTGTCCCGGCTTCAGGCGGTTATTGGCCATGTGCTGCCAGCGGGTTCGAAACTGGAACAATTTTCTGGCTCAGGCGGTTTATTGACCAGCTGCTTATCTCGAAGTCAGCCGGCTGCTACATATAAGATTGCTACGAACTCGCAGTTTGACCGCGAATTTGTCCGGAGTCGAACCCATGAACACCTTCTTGATGTCCCGCCGCGCAATTCTGAAAGCATCATCGATCCTTTTGGCGTCGACGGCTCTGCCACAGATCGCCAGGGCCCAGGCGCCGCAGAAGGGAGGCCGGTTGATAGTAGCCGCAGACTCCGAACCGAAAAACCTCAATCCAGCTATCGTGGCGTCAAACGGCGTATTCTTCCTGTCGAGCAAGGTGGTCGAGCCCCTGGCGGAGGCCAGCTTCGACGCACCGGATGGGCTTGCCCCGCGACTGGCGACTGCCTGGGAGGGATCTGCGGACGGTTTGACCGCGTCATTCAAGTTGCGGGAAGGCGTCAAATGGCACGATGGCCGTCCGTTTACATCGGCAGACGTCGCATTTTCTGCGTTGCAGCTTTGGAAACCGCTTCAGAACCTTGGGCGCATCGTTTTCAAGAACCTTGAAACCGTCGAAACGCCGGACGAGCACACTGCCGTTTTCAAATTCTCCAAACCCACCCCATTCCAGCTCATCCGCAACGCGCTTCCAGCCCTCACCAGTGTGGTTCCCAAGCATATTTATGAGCAAGGCAAGATCGAATCAAATCCGGCGAACGTTGCTCCTGTCGGTACCGGCCCGTTCAAGTTCGCAGAGCACAGGCCTGGCGAATATTACCGGCTGGAGCGCAATCCGGACTATTGGGAGGAAGGTCAGCCGCTGCTCGATGAGATCATCTATCGGGTCCTGCCGGACCGCGCCGCTGCGGCCGGTGCGCTTGAGACTGAAGAAATCGGGCTGGCGGCATTTTCAGCAGTGCCGCTTGCCGACCTCGCACGCATTTCGAAAGTGCCTGGCATTCAGGTGATCACGAAAGGATATGAAGCACTGACTTACCAGTTGATTGTCGAAATCAACCATCGCCGCAAAGAGCTCGCGGATCTCAAGGTTCGCCGGGCAATCGCCCACGCCATCGACAAGGATTTTGTCGTCAAGACGATCTTCCTGGGTTATGCGACAGCGTCAACCGGACCGGTGCCGGTGAACGACAGGCAGTTCTACACGCCTGAAGTCGAGACCTATCCCTTTGATATTGCTAAAGCCAACGCGTTGCTGGATGAAGCCGGCTATATCGCTGGCAGCAACGGCAAACGATTTACGCTTAAACTTTTGCCGGCTCCGTACTTTAGCGAGACGAGACAATTCGGCGATTATCTACGCCAAGCGCTGGCGGCAGTTGGCATTGACGCGGAGATAGTCAACAATGATTCCGCCGCCCACCAAAAAGCAGTCTACACTGATCATGCATTCGACCTTGCAGTCGCTCCTCCAGTGTTTCGTGGCGATCCCGCGATCTCAACGACTATTCTGGTGCGAAGCGGTACGCCCGATGGCGTGCCCTTCTCCAATCAGGGCGGCTACGCCAATGCGGCAATTGACACAATCATCGATGACGCCGCCAGCACCATCAACGACAAGGAACGGGTAGCGCTTTATGGCGCTTTTCAAAAGGCCGTCGCTTCGGACTTGCCATTGATCAATGTCGCGGAGTGGGGTTTCATCACAGTGGCCAGAAGCGCGGTCAAAAACGTTTCGAACAATCCCCGTTGGGCGGTTTCCAACTGGGCCGATACGTGGATCGAGCAATAGGCGGGCGGGCAACGCAGCCATGGGCTATATTGTCACCAGTCGATCGAGCCGAGTCGCCTATTGAACCGTACCTTGACCTTGGTCCGAAGACGCCTTCTGACCGCGCTGCCAGTGCTGTTGATCGTCGTTTGCGCTACATTTCTGCTGCTTGAGGCCGCTCCCGGTGACGCAGTCGACGCCTACATTCTTTCGTCGGGCGGCGGCGATGCCGAACTGATAGCCAAGTTGCGTATCGAATGGGGTCTCGATCAATCGGCAGTTTCCAGATTAGGCGTATATGTGTGGTCGCTGTTGCACGGCGACCTTGGGTGGTCCGTTCTGTTTGGCAGACCGATCAGTAGCGTCATCCTCGAGCGGCTGCCCACAACTCTCCTGTTGATGACCGGCGCCATAGCTCTGTCATTCTTCCTTGGGACATCGCTGGGCATCGTGGCTGGCGCCCGGCCCGGCAGCATTCAGGATCGGCTTTTGTCGATCGGTTCACTGATCCTATACGCTATTCCAGGATTTTGGCTTGGCTTGGTGTTGGCCATCATTTTCGCCGTTCACCTGCGGTGGCTACCCAGCGCGGGGATAGAATCAATCGCCTCGGGCAAGCACGGAATGGCGCGCGTCCTCGACATCGCCCGCCATCTGGTTTTGCCTGTCGTGTCATTGGGCATGATATATCTGGCGCTTTACATTCGCATGATGCGAACCGGCATGGCCGAGGCGTGGCGACAAGATTTCGTGAGGGGTCTGCGCGCCCGGGGCCTGCCACGCGCTATCATCGTAAGGCGCATCGTGCGCAACGCCCTACTGCCCCTGGTGACAATGCTCGGGGTTCAATGCGCGGCCATGCTTGGTGGCTCCGTGGTCATTGAAAGCGTCTTTGCGGTCCCCGGTTTCGGGCGGCTTGCCCACGAAGCCGTGTCGGCCCGCGATACCCCGCTTCTCTTGGGAGTCATTCTCTCCAGCGCCGTTCTGGTTATCCTCGTCAACCTTGTCGTTGATGCTGTTTATGCCTGGCTTGACCCGCGCATAGGCTCGACCGGAGCATCAGCATGATTCTAAATCTGGTGCGCACACCGGAAGGATTTGTCGGGACAATCCTGCTCGGACTACTCACAGTCTGGGCACTTGTTGCACCCTGGGCATATCCCGGCGATCCCCTATCAATTGCCGGCCCGGCATTGTTGCCGCCTTGGACGGATTGGAGCCTGCCACTCGGAACGGACCGTCTCGGCCGCAACATTGCAGCTGGGCTGATGTATGGCGCGCGGACGTCGATGATTGTTGGACTTGCCGCCGCCGGAACTGCGATATTGCTCGGCTTGCTGGTTGGCGTTGCGGCCGGCTTTATCGGCGGCGTGGTCGATGAAACGCTTATGCGGATCACCGACGCGTTTCAGACCGTTCCTGGCTTTCTGTTGGCGCTTGCCTTCGTCAGTGTGGTCGGTCCATCACTGCCAGTCGTTGTCCTGGCCATTGCGCTCGGGACCTGGCCGCCGCCTGCGCGTATTGCCCGGGCCGAAGTCCTGTCGCTGCGTGAACGTGACTTTGTTGCGGCAGCGCGCAGCATTGGGATGCGGCCAGTTGAGATCGCATTCCGCGAAGTTTTGCCGAATGCGCTACCGCCAGTTCTGGCGCTCAGCTCTGTAATTGTGGCTGCTGCCATTCTGATCGAGGCTGCACTGTCGTTCCTTGGCCTGGGGGACCCTAACAGAGTAACCTGGGGCGGTATGATTTCAGAAGGGCGCACGGTGTTGCGTACGGCCCCCTGGTTGTCGATTTTTCCAGGCATCGCCCTCGTCACAGCGGTGCTTGGAGTCTATTTGACGGGCGAGGGGGTAGTCGAGGCGCATGCCCGGCGCGAAATGTTGTTATGACCTTGTTGTCGATCAGAAATCTCTCAGTTCAATATCATAACGCCAACGAATCCATCCCAGCGCTGAAGGGTGTTGGGTTTGAGATGCAAGCTGGTGAAAAGCTTGCCGTCGTGGGTGAAAGCGGCTCCGGCAAAAGTACGCTGGCCTTGACGATTGGAAACTTGCTGCCGGCGCAGGCTTCGGTCGATGGTTCCATCGACTGGCCAGGCTTGGATGGCATTCCCAAAAACGGGCGCGATGTCGGTTTTATATTTCAGGATCCGGGCGGCAGCCTCGATCCGCTCGCTCATGTCGGAACTCAGATTGCAGCGGTCGCGCAATATCATCTGCATTTGACGCGCTGGCAGGCGCGCGAGCAGGCGCAGCTGCTGTTGGCCAATGTCGGCCTAGACCCTCAAAGTGGCTTTTTCGACGCGTATCCACATCAGCTCTCAGGCGGGCAACGGCAGCGGGTGGCAATCGCCTGCGCCATCGCGGCGAGACCGAAGCTGCTGATTGCTGACGAGGCGACCAGCGCGCTCGATACGCTCATTCAGGCCGATATTCTTTTGCTCATTGCGAAACTCGTTGCCGACACTGATCTGGCCTTGTTGTTCATCACGCACGACCTTGCTCTGGCGTCAGAGATGGGCGATCGGATGGCTGTGTTCCAGTCGGGCAAACTGGTTGAGATTGGTAGCATTGCAGCAGTGGTCGGCAATCCCGGCACGCCTTACGTCAAGCGCCTGATCGCGTCACATATCGGTCTGCTCTCGCCTCCCCTGGTGACAAGCGCATGACCGGCATTGTTCTTTCCGTTGCTGGATTGTGCAAGACGTTTACGCGCGGTAGTGGCTTGGTCGCTGCTGCCGACAACGTTTCGTTTTGCGTCAAATCGGGTGAGACGCTGGCGTTGTGCGGGCCATCGGGCAGTGGAAAATCGACGATTGCGCGGCTTGTGATGCGTCTGCTCGATCCCGATAGCGGTCGCATTGTTTTAGGCGGCCAGGATCTGACAGCGCTTAGAGGAGAGGCGTTGCGGCGGCAGCGATCCCGTTTTCAGATGGTGTTTCAAGACAGCACAGCCGCCCTCAATCCCCGGGCAACAGTTTACGACGCGGTCGCGGCGCCATTGCGCATTCACAATATTGGCCGCCGAACGGATCGGGCCTGCAATGTCGGCAAGCTGCTTGAACAGGTAGGGCTGTCTGCTGATCTGTCGGCTCGCGCAATCCACGAGATTTCCGGAGGACAGCGGCAGCGGGTCGCAATTGCCCGTGCGCTTGCGAGCAAGCCAGACCTGGTTGTGCTCGACGAGTCGCTGTCCGCTATCGACCCTTCGCTGCGGCTAGATGTTTTGCGGCTGTTTCTGGACCTTCAGCAGCGCCGGTCAATCGCCTTTCTTTTCATTTCGCATGACGTCGCACTGGTGCGGGCATTCGCCCACAAGGTCGCGTTTATCGAGCATGGAAAGATTGTGGAACAGGGCAGGGCAGTCGACGTGATTGATCAGCCTCAATCCGCGCTCGCAAGGGCGATGATCGCCGCTGTGCCTAGATTGAAGGAACTATAATGACGAGTATCGCTGAGAGGAGCACGAACGACGCCGATCGCTTGGCTATTGAGCTCGAGGGGTCGTTTCGGAACCGGGCTGATCTCTATCGCTTGATATATCAGGAACTGAGCCAAGAGGTCGGCGCCGATGAGGCGGAGAAGATTCTGGTCCGGGCTATAGAGAAGCGCGGGCGCGAGGTCGCAAAGAAGTCATTTGATCAGTTCGGCCCGAACGATGCGCAAGCAATCGGGGAGGCGTTTCTTTCGGTTAGTCCCGACGGTGGACGCATGTATCCGACAGACGTGTCGCGGTGCGATGGTTCAATTGGTTTCAAGGTGTTACGTTGTCCGTTGAAGGACGCATGGGTCGAAAGTGGCGTGGCTGATGAACATCTCGCGACACTATGCCGAATTGCAGGCGCATTTGATCGCGGCTTGTTTGAATCAACCGGCGTCCGTTTCGACAATCAAACCTGGACCCCCGGGGACGGCGCAAGATGTTGCATTATCAAGTTGACGAACCGGGATAGTGATTGATGGGGGATGTTGATGCTTCTCAGGCCCTTCTGCGATTACAGTCGTCGTCAATCGCCGATTGGCAACTTTTTAGCATATAGAAGCAGGCCAGCAGAAACCTATGGCTCAGAAGAAGGCGTACGAGGTCGCTGCCTGGCTGGCGAGGCCAGATCCGGCCACACCGATTGTGCTGATCTATGGACCGGATCGAGGCCTTGTGTCCGAGCGCGCCCAAGAGTTTGCTCGCCAGACAGGTGTTCCGCTTGATGATCCATTCTCTGTTGTGCGACTGGACGCATCAGAGGCCGACGAGAATGGGCGATTACGCGAAGAAGCGGCATCGGTTTCGATGTTTTCGGCGCGCAGACTGCTGTGGGTTCGCAATGTACTGGCTCACAAGAACATAGCAGGTGACATCAAGGAGCTTTGTTCGGCTCCTCCGCTTGAGTGCACAATCCTGATTGAAGCGGGAGAGCTTAAGAAGGGATCCCCGCTTCGGTCGGCGGTCGAGGGATCTGTGAACGGGATGGCCTTGCCGTGCTATGCGGACGAAGCCCGCGACCTTGACAGGCTTCTGGACGAGATCCTTGGGCGCGAACAGCTACGGCTTTCGCTCGACGCCCGTACCGCTCTACGGCGCAATCTCGGCGGCGATCGCCTCGCAAGCCGGGCGGAGATCGAAAAGCTCGCCCTCTACGCACAGGGCATGGGCGAGGTAACATTAGCCGACGTGGAGACTCTCACCGGCGACGTTTCGGACAAGACGCTGGATGATGTGATCGATTCCGTTCTTACTGGCAAACTGGCGGATTTCGATACGGCATTTCAGCGTCACGCGAGCCTCGGTGGTCAGATTAGTGTACTTCTCTCGTCCATGCTGAGACAGATGCAGGCGCTTCAGGTCATGCGCGCCGGCATGGATGCTGCGCGACGCAGTGCACCCCAGGTTATTGCCGAAGCCCGACCGCCAATATTCTTTTCGCGTAAGAAGACAATTGAATCGGCGCTGTTCGCACTGACCACAACGTCGATAGACCGGTCCCTGGAGCGCCTGTCTGCCGCAATATTGCAAACACGAAAACGGGCCGATCTCGCAGAATCGCTGACCCGGCAAGCACTGCTTGGCATTGCATTCGAAATCAATCGGGCAGGTCGTCAGTAGTTAGCCGGCACACTAACGGGTATTCTTCAGGCGCCGGCAGAGTTCATCGAGCTGATCCAGAGTCTTGTATCCAATGCGTACTTCGCCGCCTCGATCCTTGTGGTTTATCGTGACTCTTAAGCCCACAGTGTCGCTAAGCAGCTTCTCGAGCGCGGTGGTATCTGCGTCCTTTTCGACAGGCGGCTTGTAGGATTTGGTTT
>Ga0209573_1005740_pt1 | contig 10898 bp, 4 predicted proteins | sample TNRBio252014_DNA_FD_185870 | JGI IMG/M metagenome (GOLD analysis project Ga0209573, IMG submission 185870) | Wastewater treatment Type I Accumulibacter community from EBPR Bioreactor in Madison, WI, USA - TNR Reactor_6/25/2014_ DNA (SPAdes)... | ecosystem: Engineered > Bioreactor > EBPR >...
GTGTCCGAGGGGGCTCCGTGCTCATGCTTGCAATTGAACCACGCTTCGCGAGCTGTGTCCAGCACTACCTGCAAGCAAGAATTCCAGATTCAGCGAACGGCCATGCCCGGGGTTTTTGAGGAGTTACCGACCAGACCATCCTCGACGCCAGGAAGCCGTTCGAGCCTTTCGGCATCCAACCGGCGACCGGTTCAAGGTTTTACTTCGGGCATCGCGAGATGGTCGGCAAGAAGCTCGACTCGCTCGGCTTCAACATCACCTGGATGGGCGTGCCGAAAAATCTCGGCGACCACTATGCGAACTACCCGAAGACTGTCGCGGGAGATAAAGAGGTCCCGTTCGACAACGAGAGGTTCACGGCGAAAGTGAGACTAGCCGATGGCAAGGTACTGAAAGACTTTTCTCCTGACCTCACGCTATTCGACAAGGCCAACGCCACCAAGCCGGTCGCGGTCACTCTGCAGGCCCCGGAAGATCAAGGCAACCCGGACCACGTGCTCGCATCTTCATCCGATGTCGCCGAGTGGCACCGCTACTTCGTTTGGGAGTTGGGCGAGCCGGACTTTCAGCACGCCGTCTATCCGACGGTCGCGCTGCAGCAGTCGCTGCAGATGGCAGCGGCGATCGCCAACAAGAACCCGGCGACGGTGGTCGCCGCCACTTACCAGGTCAACCCCCCGTACACGCCGAAGATCAAGTCGCTGACCGTCGACTATGCGGCCTCGGCCGACCTTGTCCTCGAGCCGGCAGCGAGCGGCACGGCGGCGATGCGCGTCTTCCACGTCGAGCCCTTCGGCTACGCCGAGCTGAAGCCCGAAGGCGCGCCGCCGGGTTGTCCGTTCCTGCCGCAATACGAAAACGAGGGCGAGCTGTACATCGGCCTGCGCAACGTCCACGCTCCGCAGAGAGTCTCGCTGCTGTTCCAGGTCGCCGAAGGCAGCGCGAATCCGGACGCGACACCCGAGCCGGTGCAATGGAATTACCTGAGCGGCAACCGCTGGCTGACGCTGCACGACGGCAGCCTCCTCGCCGATGGCACGCGCGGGCTGATCAATTCCGGCATCGTCGAGCTGTTGCTGAAACCGGCAGAGCCCAACACGCGGCTGCCCGGCGGCTGCTACTGGATCCGCGCTGCCATCGCGCGCTCGTCCGACAGCGTGTGCGACCTCGTCGACATTCATCCGAATGCCGTGCTCGCGGCCTTTGCCGACGAAAACAACGCGCCCGAGCATCTGAGTGCACCCCTTCCCGCCGGCCGCATTGCCCGTTTGATGACGCCACTTCCCGGCGTCGCGCGCATCCGCCAACCGTACTCCTCGTTCGGCGGAAAAATGGCCGAGCAGGACGCGAGCTTCAACGTCCGCGTCAGCGAACGGCTGCGGCACAAGCAGCGCGCGCTGACGGTCTGGGACTACGAGCGTCTGGTGCTCGAGAAATTCCCGCAACTCTACAAGGTGAAGTGCCTGCGTACCGATCCCAGCGTGCAGCGGGACGACCCCGGCCGAATCGAGCTGATCGTCATTCCGGACATCCGTAACCGTCTGCCGTTCAACCCCTTCGAGCCCAAGGCCCCGGTTGACCTGCTGCGCGACATCGAAGCCTTCCTGCAGGACAAGACGCCGCCATTCGCCACCGTCAGGGCCAGGAACGCGCACTACGTGCCGGTGATGGTCCGTTGTGGCGTGCGCTTTCGCTCCGGCAACGACGAGGGCTATTGCAGGAACCGGCTCAACGAGGAGCTCAACCGCTTCCTGTCGCCCTGGGCCTACGACGAAGGCGCGGACATCGTCATCGGCGGCAGCATCTACGCCAACAGCATCATCGATTTCCTCGACGGCCGCAAATACGTGGACTACCTGGCCGAATTCAAGCTGTTCTCCAGCCAGGACGATGGCCGGACCTTCGCGATCGTCCCCGAGGGCGACAGCTATCACGTTCGCGCGCAAAGCCCGGATGACGTCCTCGTCGCCGCGCGCGAGCACGTCTTCCACGACATTTCGCAGGCCGACTACCGGGTCGAAAGACTCACCGGCATCAACTACATGATGGTCGAGCTCGACTTCGTCGTCGCTGCATTCGACTAACGGTCATGCCTTTGCAAGACGCCCTCGATGACGAAAGCCATGACCGTTCCCTCCCTTGCAGGGCGCATTCCGGCTTGCATGCCGGAATCGCTCGATAGGCACGGAGCATGCTCCGTGTATTCCCTATCTCGCCCCCCGGCCCCTCTCCCACAAGCGGGCGAGGGGAGATTCGTGAGTCGCTGACGCGACTTTCACAGTAACGGAACCATAGATCACAGGAAAGACCGCCATGGACATCAAGAAACTCGACAAGAAACTCGACCGCAAAGCGCTGAAGCCCTTTTTCGTGAAGAACGCGATCCCCACGCAACGCAACTTCGAGGACCTGATCGACGGGATGATCAATCAGAGGGACGACGGCATCGTCAAGCTGCCGGACGAGCCACTGAGCCTGCAGGCGGACGGCAACGCCACCAGTCAGAAGAAAGTGATCAATTTCTATGGCAGTTTCACCGATCCCAAGCCGGCGTGGACGCTCAGCCTGAATCCGTACGTCGACCCCAACAACCCGGCGACCGCCAGGCCGGGTTGGAACATCGGTGACGCCGACGGCAACAGCAGGCTGTTCATTGATCAGAATACGGGGAATGTTGGCGTCGGGACGTTGGATCCCAAGGCGAAGCTGGACGTAAGCGGCGGTATTAACATGGCCGCAGATGGTGTCCTCTACAGCCCGGGGCGAATGCATATCCACGGCGACGAAATGCTGTTTCTCTTGCACAAGCAGGGCGTCGTCATCGGCAAGGAAGGGGGGGGAAACGGCAATCTGATCGTGCAGGGTAGTGTGGGCATCGGGACGCCTGGCCCCTCTTATAAGCTATCGATTTCGCTTCAAAACCAGGGAGATGGCATTCTTCTGGATAGCGGCAGTAACGGCAAAGCCGTTGCATTATTTACCAATAATACGCAAGGAGCGTGGAATGGGCTCACACAGCCAGGCGACCACTTGTTACTCTGGAAGGGAAAAGATATTGACGATCCCGGTGCTGGTCTTGTCATAGCGCCATGGCGAAATTCCGCAAGCGGAATCAGGATTGATGCAAATGGCAACGTCGGGGTCGGCACTTCGGACCCGAAATACTCGTTTGAGATCAAGGCATCGTCAGGGATAAAGCTTGGTGTGGAAGGTTCTGGGGGTGGGCAACTGATAATTCTCAACAATAAGGACGACAACCGCATTTATCTGGAAGCGTTCAGCAGCGACGGAACAGGTAGCGCTTCTGAATTATTGCTTACTGGTATAGGCGGCTCTAAAGTCCCACAGTTGAGTTTTCATGCAGACTTGACAGGCGTGAACGGCAACTTTTGGGTGAATGGGAATGTCGGCATTGGGACGTCGGATCCCAAGGCGAAGCTGGACGTGAGTGGCATGGCTAGAATAGCGAGCGTACAAAACGCTGACAAAGATCCCGAGAGCGGGATGACCTATGGGGGCAGTTTGGTCATAAAGAGTAATCAACCGCAGATCGACTTCATTGATACAGAACATAACGATTGGTCGATACACGTCAACAGCAACAAGATGTACTTCATTCGGCAGCCGTGGATCTACAGTGACCTGGTGCTGGACGGCGCGGGAAGCGTCGGCATCGGGACCGATACTCCCAAGGGCAAGCTCGAAGTGAATGGTGTAACGGTCATCAGCGATGGAAATTGCGTTGCTGCCGCTTTGGGATACATGGCGCCGGGATCTCTTACCGTTGGGGGCATCAACACCAGTTACGGCGGCGGGCAGGGCTGGACTTCCAATACCGCCGGGCTTCTATTCGAGACCGCAGCCAACACCGAGATCGCGGTACACGATTCGGCTACGCGGGTAGCCAGCCTGATGTATTACGAAGGCGATGCGGCCAACCGGATCACAATTGGGCGCGATATGGGATGGGGGAGAATAAGCCAAGTAGTGTTTGCCGGCGCTATCACCCCGGCAATGGGAAATAGCTCCACTGCGGGAATTCAGTTCCCAGCTGATCCCGGTGGCGGAGCTGGTGATACTGCGTGGATTCGCTATTACCCGCGACAGGGCGAAAGCTGCACGTTGGAACTGGGCGTTAGCAACGACGCGGACGACCATATCGCCCTCATGAGTTCTGGCAACGTCGGCATCGGCACGTCGGATCCCAAGGCGAAGCTCGACGTCATGGGAGATATCGCTATACAAAGCCAGCACGCGTTTCGTGGCAACGACGCATGGCTCAGATTGAATCAGGATGGCGCATTTTCTGCTGGCGTACACACGCCGGGTCTTTTCGCCCCCAGCTCGCTCAACGTTGGCGGCTTATCATCATGGGGAAATCCCGGTGGGGGTAATGTTTGGATTGCGGGCAACGTTGGCATCGGCACGTCGGATCCCAAGGCTAACCTCGACGTGAACGGCACGCTGCGCGCGAGAGCGATGCGCGTGGACATACACAATGTCAGCGCTGAGGGGTTCACTTTATCCTCCTCGAACCAATGGGGAGACTTCAATAACCTTGGGCTGAGTCTGGTGCTTACCCAGGACACCGATGTTACGGTCTCCTATGGGATCTCGATGACTTGCAGGATTGGCGACAACTTTGAGCGCCAGCATCTGGTGACGCGCCTCTGTTTGGACGGATCCGAACTACCCGACTCACGGTGCATCACGGGGAACACAACCTACTGGTCCGCTTCAAGCTTGTGGATGGGTTCTCTTCCAGCGGGCTCTCACACTTTCAAGGTCCAGTACCGCACCCCGTCAATAAATCCAGTTTTCGATCCGAACGAGGACCACCAGAAGGGGACCTTGATGGTTATGCTGTACGGCGTAGGTTGAACCGATGGCAAGCGATCTGGGGCACAATCCGAGCGCGGATTTCGGGCTGCTGCGCGAGCAGGGAATATCGCTCGTCCGCTCGCTGGCCGGCGACACCTGGACCGATCACAATGCCCACGATCCAGGGATCACGATCCTCGAGCAGCTCTGCTATGCGCTCACCGATCTCGGTTACCGGAGCCAGTTCGCGCTTCCCGACCTGCTGACCCGCGCGGGACACGATCCCTGCGCCGATCTTCCCGCGCCGGCGCAGATCCTGCCGACCAGCCCGGTGACGATCACCGATCTGCGCAAGCTGGTGATCGACGTTCCCGGCGTCAGGAACGCGTGGATCGACCTCGTCGACGAACCGGCAGCGAGCTTCGATTCGGCGAAGCACGAAGTGAGCCCGCTTGCCCCGGCCCCGACCGCAGGCGCTGCGACGCCGAGCCCGAGCGTTTCCGAAATCCGCATCCAGGGACTCCTTCGGGTCCGCATCGAAATGGGCGACGTCGCGAACGCGAACCGTCGCTCGGAAGCGGCGCGCGCCATCCGTGTGGAAGCCGCGCGGCGGCTGCATCGCTGCCGCCCGCTGGGAGTGGATGTGCACGAGATCGTCGTCCTCGATGACGAGCTGATCAGGCTGGGCGCCACGCTGGAGATCGACGCGGTGGGCGACGCGACGCGGTTGCTGGCGAGCATTTACCAGAGTATTGCGGGCTACTTCTCGCCGGCGGTGCCTTTCCGCACGCTGGCGGAAATGCTCGAGCGCGGCCGGCGCGTCGATGAAATCTTCGAGGGACCGCTGCTCGATCACGGATTCATCGACGACGAAGACCTGGCCAAGATCGAGAGACGCAGCTCGGCGCGCATTTCGGATCTGATTCACGTGCTGATGGCCGTGCCGGGGGTGGTGCTGGCCGTCAAGAGTCTGCATTTCACCGATGGCGACGACAACCCGCTCAAGGACTGGTTGCTGACCGTCGATGCCGACAAAACCCCCCGTTTCGATCTGGAGAACTCGAAAATCCACCTGGAAAGGCGAGGCCTGCGGATCGATCAAACGGGCGTCAAGGTGGCGGCACAGGCTCTGTACGAGTCGCTCGCTCGCGCGACTTCCTCCCGCAGCCGGATCGCGGAACACGAACGCGAACTGCGCCCGCCGCCTGGTCGCGACCGCCACGTGGCGAACTACCATTCGATCCAGGAACACTTTCCGATGACCTACGGCGTTGGCGCAACGGGATTGCCGCAGTCGGAGCCGCCAGCCCGCCACGCTCTGGCGAAGCAATTGAAAGCCTACCTGATGTTCTACGATCAACTGCTGGCGAATCAATTCGCCCAGTTGGCAAACGTCGGCAAGCTGTTTTCGTTCGGTGACGAAGCGCCGGATGCAAACGATGCGGACGATTCGTACCATTCATACTTCGCGCAGGTCGTTCCGGACGACGGCGAGCTTGGGCTGGACGCGATTCGCGTATCGGGCCCGGATAAGCATCGCGCGCTGCTGCGACACATCACCGAGGAACCCTCGGACGCAGCCGGGTCGAAGGGCAAACCGGGGTTGCAGCGGCGCAACCGTTTTCTCGATCACTTGCTGGCGCGCTTTGGCGAGCAGTTCCACGACTACGCACTGTTGCAGGCCGGCGACGGCGCGGTTGACGGCCTGACGCGCGCCGAGCGGCTGGCGCGCGACAAACGCGCCTTCCTGCGCGATTACCCGCGCATCGGGAGGGATCGCGGTAGCGCGTTCAACCTTCTCGAACCCGCTGGCGCCGACAACCGCTCGGGCCTGGAATGGACGCTGCGCCGCAAGCTCGGCATCACCGATGACGAGACGTTCTATCTTGTCGAGCACATCCTGCTGCGTCCACTGCCGGGTGACGTGTATCAAAGCGGGCCGCTGTTTCGCGACGCGCAGGTGCGCGATCCCTACTCGTTACAGATCAGCCTGGTTTTCCCTAGGTGGACTGAGCGCTACAAGGACGCCAACTTCCGGCAGTTCGTCGAGCAGACGGTGGTCGACGAAACGCCGGCACACCTCAGCGCCCGCGTGCTGTGGAAGAAGGAAAAGGAGATGCAGGCCTTCGAGCTGGCGTATTGCGCCTGGCTGAAGGAATGGCGCCGCTACCGCCTGGCCGAGTTGGAGGGTTGACCGATGAGCAGCACGCCCGACCACGCCATCCTGCTGCGCAGCGCGCGCGATCGACTGATCGACCTGCTCGGGATCGGCGACACCTACCCGCTGACCGATCTGCATGTCGTCAGCGATCAGCTCAAGGTCACGTATGGCGACACCGCCAAGGTTCCGATCGAGAACGCGCAGGCCGGCGTCAGTTACCAGTTATGCGATCCGGAGGGAAGGCTCGTCGGAGAAAAGCACCAGGGCAAGAACGCGACGCTGGTGATCGAGACACCGGTGGTCGAGGCAGACGTGACCTATCGCATCCTGGCGACGAAGAACGCTTCCACGGTCTCGGCGCAGGAGCCACGTCTTCTCAACGAACCCGCGCCGGTCAAGGTCGGCATTGACACGAGCCTCGCCATCAGCATCCTGGTGGCGCAGGTGCTCGATGGCACGCTCTCCGATCCGAAGCCTTCCGATGCGCGCATCGTTCCCTACGGGTGCAGCGTCGAGGTGCAGGTCGACAAGACGCAGGAGGGTGTCCAGTATTCACTGATCGTCGACGGGCGCGAGGTGGGCGAAAGGAAGCCCGGCAATCTGGGTACGGTCAGTCTGAAGACGGACCCGATGAGCGAGGATGCGATGAGCGAGGATGCCGTGATTCGGGTGCGCGCGACCAAGACCTTCCCCGCTTCAGCAAACCGGCCAGACGAGAGTGGTCTACTGGAGACCAGCCTTTACCTCAAGGTACTCGCCAATCCGGGGCTCGCCGTCTCGGCTGACCCGCAGCCGATTCTTGACTACCGTCAGGGCGCGGTGATCAAGATTGCCGCCTCGCAAGAGAGCGTTTTCTACCGCGCCTATCTTCGCCGAATACGGGATGCCGACTTCGTGCACGGCGACGCTGGCGGTGCGGACATCGCGACGGTGCCGGTACCGGGGTGGCCGGATGTGCAAGTGCAAAAGCCGCCGCCCACCGCTCCCCAGGCGTGGCGGACGTGGCAGACGCCCGCGGGATACGTGGCGCTCGGTGACGACCCGGTGCCCGGCACCGGCGGGGAGTTGCGCCTGGCGATACCGTCCTTGGCCGACGACTCGCTGGTCATCGTCCAGGCGCTGAAGCGGCATCGGGTCGATGCCGACAGTCCGGATTCGGCAATCATCACTTCGGCGGTGCAGTTGAACCAGGCCGCGGCGCTGCTCGTGCGCCCCGACCCGGCGCGGGTGCTGACGCTGCGCGTGCCGCTGATCGGCGCGCAGACCGGCGACAGCTTGCGGGTTGCCGGTGGTCAACCGGGGGTGTTCTACCACTTCCGCCCGTCGCCGGCTGGTGACGAGCTGCCGCTGCCGGCGTACTTCCACCAGCGGGATGAAGGCGACGGGACGCAGAACAAGGGCGTCGATCAACTCGGCGTCGCGATCGATCTGGCGCTCGCCGCCGATCCGGAGCCTCCGCTGGCCGTGGGCGCCGACCTGGCGAGGGCTGTTCCGCGTCTGCCGCTGCTCGACATCACGCCCTTGCCGGTCGGCACCAGCCTGGCCTGCCGCGCGGTGAAAGCGCAGACCAAGGTCGAGGTGGCGATGGTACAACTCGCGCAGCTCGCGGCGGTGCCGGCGATCCGCGCCGAGCAGACGGTGATCGACTATGGCAGCAGCGCGAAGATCGTGATCCCCGACAGCCAACCGGACGACCAGTATCAGGTGACGCTTGCGGGCACCGCGGTGGGGCCGGCGCTGACCGGGAACCATGGCGAACTGGTCATCAGCAGCGAGCCGTTGAACGCGGATGCAGCCTTCGAGGTGGTCGTCTCCAGCGTCGTCGTGCAAGGCATCCGCGTCGAGCGCGTCGTAGCGGTTGAGGTGCTGGTGCGGCCGAATACGGCGGTGCCGGTATCGGCGACCGCCGACACCATCGCGCTGAACGCGGGCAGCCAGATCGTCGTCGAACAAAGCCAGCGCGGCGTCGATTACCAGTTGCTTTCCGGGCAGGCCGCCATCGGCCCACCGCTTCCCGGTAACGGGGCGCGCATCGTCCTGCCGACCGGACCGATTGCGGCGGACACGACGTTCAGCGTCGCTGCCGCGCGTGCCGACCGGCCAGAAATCGCGGTCGTGCTTGCGGCGCAAGCGACCGTGAAACTCAAGTCCGGCGCCTGAGCGCGCCCGCCGAACGATGATCGCCCAACAGCACAAGATCATGCGCCAGGTGCTGGAAGTCCGCGGCTGCTCGCGCGACGCGGCGCAACACGTCCAGTCTGAGCTGCGCGACGCGTACCGCGAGCGCCTGCTGCCGCTGATCGAAGCGATCTGTTCGGAGCTGAGCGCGCCTGGTCGCATCGATCGCGTCGACCGGCTGGAGATCGACCTCGGCGAGCTGCCGCTCGAAACTTTCGAAGCCGCGCTCGCCGACAGCTTCGCGCCGGCGTTCCGCAGCCGCCTGGCCGACGCCATCGACGATGCGCCGGAGAGCGATGCCGATCTGGAGTTGTTCGACCATTTCATCCGGACGGGAACCGTTCCGTGGTGGGCCGACGTGGCCGACCGGGATCTGCTGCCAACGGCGCTGGAGCGTTTGCTCGGGCGCGCCCCGCGAACGCTTCGGCGAACGATCGTCGCAGCAGCCGACGGCGAGCGAACGCTGGGACGGATCGTTCGGGCGTGTTCCGATCGTTTGCTCGATCAATTGGCCGCCGTGCTCGCGCCGCGCTGGACTGCCGCCTGTCCGGGGCTGGGCAGCGCCTGGATCGCCTTTTTCAGCTCGCGGCGTGAAGGGCAGGGCGGGTCGGCACGTGGAGAGCGGGCACATGCAGAGCGCCATCTCCTCTGGGAGGAGATCCTGCGCGCCGCGATCGCCGAGGACGTTTCGGCAGCCGAGGCGCCGCGTGTTTTCGGTGCGGTTCTACGGCGCGTTGCCCGCCGCAGGCAACTCGACTATCGCTCGCTGCTGACCGATCTCCATCGCGGGCTCGCCGATGCCAGCGTGTCGGTGCCGCCCTGGACGCGCGCGGTCATGGAAGCTCTGTGGCGCGAGTCCGGCGGCAACTCGCTGGAAACCCGCGAGGCCACTCCAGCCAGTGAGTCGGCGCGCGCGCACTTCCTGCGGCTGCTCGAACGGTTCGACTCGCCCACCCCTCCAGCACCCGACGGCGGTTTGTGGCAGCGGCTGGGCGCCGTCTTCGGCCGCCTTCCCGCGGTGCTGCAAGCGCAAGCCATCGAAGCGTTTGCCGTCGTACAGGATGGTGGAGTCGAGGACTTGAGCAGCACGATGATCGACACTCTCGCCGCACTGGTGCGCGCCGCGCTCGCGCAGCAGCTCCTTGCGCCCGGCGTGGTCGAACGCTACGCGGCGAGGCTGCAGCAGGCGGCGCCGCCGGGAATGACTGCCGCAGTTGCCTCGGAAGTCAGCGCGAGGCTGCTCGACGCCATTGGGGCGCTGACGGCCGGCGCGTCGACAGAGGACGGGCGAGACGATTCGGCCGTCGGCGATGCCGAGGCAGCAGCCCCGCCCAGCGAATCGGCGTGTGCGCACTTCCTGCGGCTGCTGGAGCGGCTTGGGCCTGTGTTCCCACCCGAGGCCGATCCAAGGACGCGGCTGACCACAGTTTTCGGCCGCCTGCCCATGCGCCTGCAAGCGCAAGCCATCGAGACTTTTGCCGCCGTGCAGGATGGCGAACTCCCGTCCTTGAGCAGCACGATGATCGACGCTCTTGCCGCGCTGGTACGCGCCGCGCTCGCGCAGCAGCTCCTCGCCATCGACGTCGTCGAACGCTACGCGGCGAGGCTGCGGCAGGCGGCGCCGCCGGGAATGACTGCCGCAGTTGCCTCGGAAGTCAGCGCGAGGCTGCTCGACGCCATTGGGGCGCTGACGGCCGGCGCGTCGACAGAGGACGGGCGAGACGATTCGGCCGTCGGC
>Ga0209573_1005741_pt1 | contig 10897 bp, 7 predicted proteins | sample TNRBio252014_DNA_FD_185870 | JGI IMG/M metagenome (GOLD analysis project Ga0209573, IMG submission 185870) | Wastewater treatment Type I Accumulibacter community from EBPR Bioreactor in Madison, WI, USA - TNR Reactor_6/25/2014_ DNA (SPAdes)... | ecosystem: Engineered > Bioreactor > EBPR >...
ATGATCGAGAGATGCGAGGGTGGAAGCTTCTTTGCGGAAGCTCTCCATGGAATATTGGAAGTTGTCCGCATCCTCCCCCTCCTTGTGGCGCGGTCGTACGGTGAGCGCGTGCGTGTCCCGCCAGCAGAACTGCGCGGGCAGGTTTTCCTTGATGACCACCTGCCGCCCCAGACTGCTGTCCTTTGCCAGGTAAGTGATGCCAAAACCGCCGACGCCCAGAATACGCTCGATGACGAACTCCTCAAGGTGCGTGCCTGCGGGCAGCGATTGTCCGTGCGAGGCGTTGGTCTGAGAGGAGGTTTGGCTCATGTTTTCCCGCCGTGTTTTTGGAAATGCAGTCACTGATTTCCTACAAGGATCGCGTCCTTGAGGCAAGATGTTTTGCCTTGGAGAGGCGGTGAATGTTTTGGCATTCACGCTTGGGCAAAAGTGGGATGAAGTTATTCTGGCGGTAAGGCTCGGTAGTGCTGCGTTAAGCAGCCGTTCGTTACGCTTTGTCCCTCGCTCCACTCTCCGTCTGCTTGTCTCCGCTCCGCTACGGCTCCGCTGGAACTGAGGCCACCCGGAAACCGATGCGGTAGTAGCGATTGCCAGGGACATCCCCGCCGCGGTAGGCGCTGCGGCAGAGCTTCCCGAGGAAGTTCCAGGAGCCGCCGCGAGCCACACGGTAGGAGCCAGAGGATGCGCCCGTTGGATCGGTGCCGCCGGGTAACTTCGTGCCATACCAGTCGCTGCACCACTCCCAAACATTGCCATGCATGTCCTGCAAGCCCCACGCATTCGCCGCCTTCGTTCCCACCGCATGCGTGGTGCTGCCAGAGTTGTCAGAATACCACGCCATGCGCTCCAACTCTCCCGCGTAGGGCCCCGTCGTTCCCGCACGGCACGCATACTCCCACTGCGCCTCCGTGGGCAGGCTCCACTTCCACCCCACAGGCAGCACGTTTTTGCCGTTGAGCTTGCGCATGAATTCCTGCGCATCCTCCCAGCTCACCTGTTCCACTGGCAGGTCATCGCCTTTGAAATAGCTGGGCTCTGTGCCCATCACCGAACGCCATTGCGCCTGCGTACATTCCGTTTTGGCTAACCAGTAGCCTTCCGTGATCCGCAACTGCACCTGGTCCTCATCATCGGAACGGTCTGTCTCGCTCGCGGGACTGCCCATGGTGAAGCTGCCGGCAGGGCAGTAGCACAAGGTCAGCTTTACTCCGCTGCCGAGATCGACGACCAGGGCATCCTGTAACCTCGCGGTTTCGGCGGTATTGGCTGGCCGTTCGTCCACCTCACGTTGAGGTCGGACTTGGTGGGCGGGCTGAGACGCGGGGACTTCAGCATCTGCTTTGCGTTGGGCTGTGTGCGCCGTGTGGTTGCCTCGCACCGTTTCAGGGACATTTGCCCGGTCATTCGCCCGCCAGTCCGATGTGTTTTGAAACCGGTCGCTGGCTCTTGGTGCCATGGCTTTGTCGATGCATTCCAAGAAGCGATGAGTATACCTTCCCCGAAATTCCGCCCGCTGTGCGAGTGGAGGTTCTGGATCATCAAAGGCGCGGTCGGCCGCCTTCGCGGGTGTCTCGCCGGTGATGGCCTTGTAGAGCGTTCCCCCCAACGCATACAAGTCACTCCAAGGCCCGATCTTTCCCCGGCTCTGCAACTGTTCGAACGGCGTGTAGCCCGCGCTTTCAATCACGGTCAACGAACGTTCGCTGAGCCGTTGCCTTGCTGCGCCGAAGTCGATGAGCACCGGATCGCCTGCAGCGGTCACGAGAATGTTGCCGGGTTTGATGTCGCGATGGTAGATGCCCCGGTCATGTAGGTAGCCGAGCGCGTCAAGAACCCGCCAAGTAAGGCCCCCAAGTTCATCCTCAGTGAAACCATGCCCGCTCTTCCGGCGCTGCTGAATCACCTCGTCGAAGGTGACGCCGTCCACGAAGGGCATCACGAAATAAGCCGTTCCGTGGGCTTCAAAACTGCGCAGCACCTTGACGATGCCGGGATGATCCAGCGAAGCCAGCGTGGCCGCTTCGCGCTCGAAGCTCTCCAAGGAATATTGAAAGTTGTCGGCGTCCTCGCCTTCGGTGTGGCGGGGCCGGACGGTCAGCGAATGCGTGTCCCGCCAGCAGAACTGTGTCGGCAGATTCTCCTTGATGACGACCTGCCGCCCCAGACGCTTGTCACGCGCCAGATAGGTGATTCCGAAGCCGCCGCTGCCCAGCACGCGCTCGATGACAAATTCTTCAAGGTGCGTTCCAACGGGCAGCGACTGGGTGGCTCCTTGGGAAGCGGTTTGAGGGGGCGGCATGAACTGAAGGAAGGGTGGCGGGATTATGGGTTAGTTACTGGTTACAGGGCGACTGCAAGCTCCGGAACCGTGTGAACTTGCTTCCAGGTCTTCGGTTCCTCCTCGTCTGAAACAAGATGCTCCGGCTTCACCAAGCCCGCCACTATCCTGGCGATAAAGTTTCTATGGGGAAATGGGCCTATGACACTCGCACGTGGCCCGGTTTTATAATACCAGCGTGTATCTGGTCGAGTCGGGTGAGTTCCTGCATGCTGCAATCGAGCGTCCAGGGTGGCTTTTTTTGGGGAAACTTTGTCACTCGATTTCAGCGCGATCCTTAGTTGTGGCACATCCCACACTTTTCTCCATTTCCTCGTGGATGCAGGCTCGTCCTGATTCAGAACGAAAGCCTCCGAGTTCAGCAAGCCTGCGCTGATTCTGGCCACCAATTCTTTCTGTGGAAAAGGGCCGTGTTTGAAGGCTTGGTGGGGAGTTTTTTTGTAATACCAACCGACAGCGCCGGAAGTTCCGGACGGCGCGCTGGATGTGCCAGAAGGAGCAGTCGTCTGCACGACGGCTGAAGGTTTTTGAGAAGCGGGGTTCCGTGCTACAGCCGGCGGTGGTGAAGGCATCGCGGGTGGGGGCTGAATCTGCACGAGCCATTCCGCGGCGTTTTGGAACCGGTCACTCGCCTTGGGAGACATCGCTTTGTCGATGGAAGCTAGGAGGCAGGCCGAATACCCGGCCCGCAGTTCTCCGCGATGTGTGAGCGGCAGCTCGGGGTCGTCGAAGGCGCGGTCTGCCGCTTTTGCAGGCGTCTCCCCGGTGATGGCCTTGTAGAGCGTGGCTCCCATGGCGTAGATGTCGCTCCACGGTCCGATCTTGCCACGGCTCTGCAACTGCTCGAAAGGAGTGTAACCCGAACTCTCGATGACCGTGAGTGAGCGCTCGCTCAGACGTTGCCGCGCCGCCCCGAAGTCGATGAGGACCGGACCAGCCTTCGTCATGAGGATGTTGCCCGGTTTGATGTCGCGGTGGTAGATCCCGCGGTCGTGAAGATAGCCGAGAGTGTCCAGCATCTTGGAAAGAAGTTCCGTGATCTCCTTCTCCATGAATTCGCGCCCCTGTTTCCGGCGTTCCACGATCACCTCGTCGAAGGCGGTGCCCTCCACAAAAGGCATGACAAAGTAAGCCGTGCCATGCGCCTCAAAACTTCGCAACACCTTGACGATGCCGGGATGATCGAGCGAGGCGAGGGTGGAAGCCTCCCGTTCAAAGCTCTCCAGCGAGTATTGAAAGTTGCCCGCGTCCTCACCCTCGGTGTGCCGAGGGCGCACCGTAAGCGAATGTGTGTCCCGCCAACAGAACTGGGCGGGGAGATTCTCCTTGATGACGACCTTGCGTCCCAAGCGGCTGTCCTTGGCAAGGTAGGTGATGCCAAAGCCGCCGCTGCCGAGCACCCGCTCGATGACGAACTCCTCCAGGCGCGTGCCGACCGGCAGCGACTGGGTGGGTTGTGACGGGTTGAATGGCGAGTCAGGCATGCACTTGATCAGTGGGTCATCGACTCGCGAGCAGGCCAATAACAAAGAGTACAGCGATGGCCACGAATGTGGCAATCACCGAATAGGCGACAGTGTCCAGCTTGCGATGCGACTTGAAACCTGCGGGCAACGCCAAGCAGTAAAACACCAAAAACGCAGAGACGAACGGCAAAAGGATGACTGCTGCCACCGAAGTTTTGGATCCGATGCTCTTTAAGCGCGCAATCGTGGCCCAAATCCACACTGGGCACACGAAAATGAACAAGACGGAAGTCGCTCCCGAATAAAAGAGCGCAAAAATACCCATGATCGAACCTCCCAGAAGTGGCGCGACTAGGTAGCCGTCTTTTACAAAGCACGAGAGTGCGCTGAGTGTGATCCCAATGATCAGATAAGCACGGCGATTGATTTCAGGGTAAGTTTCCCATCGGGGTATGAACGCCCCCGTATTCTTGTCGTAGGGAACTTGTTTGGTTGCTGGATGAGTCGCCTGTGGGTTTGGATTTTGCGGTGTGTGAGGGCGGCTTGAGGCATTGCCTTGCTGCGGAGTTTGAAGCCGGGGGCTGAGGCGTTCTTGGATCCTGTCTATAGGCTTGAGTGCCGCTGCCAATACAGGCACCGCCGCAACTTTCTCCCAAGTCATTCCTTCCGCCTCGTTCAACACAACAAAGTCTGGTTTCACCACATGGCCCCTGATTTTACCGATCATTTGCTCTTGTGAAAAGGGCCCCAAGGCAGCGGAAATGTTGGGCGCTTTGTAATACCACCGGGCGGCAAAGGCGTTGGCTTCAGGGACGGGACTGGTGGTCGCTCGTGGAAAAAGAAACTTGCCGCTGCTCTTTTGTGGAGAGACAGGCACCCTCTTGGTTGGAGCTCGTGGGGACGGGGTCGGGGCTTTCGCCGGGGCCTGTGGCATGAGCTGCTCCCGCCACTCCGTCGTGTCTTGAAACCGGTCACTTGCCTTGGGCGACATCGCTTTGTCGATCGAGGCCAGCAGGCTTGGTGCATGTCTTCCTCGCAGCGCCGATTGGTGGGCGAGCGGTATTTGCGGATCGTCCATGATGCGGTCCGCTGCCTTGGCGGCCGTTTCCCCGGTGATCGCCTTGTACAGCGTGGCTCCGAGCGCGTACAGGTCACTCCATGGCCCGATTTTACCACGGCTTTGAAGTTGTTCGAAAGGTGTGTAACCCGAGCTTTCAATCACCGTGAGTGACCGCTCGCTCAAGCGCTGCCTTGCTGCGCCGAAGTCGATGAGCACAGGTTCACCTGCAGCGGTCACGAGGATGTTGCCCGGCTTGATGTCGCGATGGTAAATGCCCCGGTCGTGTAGGTAACCGAGCGCGTCGAGAACCCGGGACGTGAGTCCCCGCAGCTCATCATCCGTGAAGGCTTGGCCGCTTTTTCGGCGTTTCTCGATCAGTTCGTCGAATGTGTCTCCCTCCACAAACGGCATGACAAAGTAGGCAGTTCCATGCGCCTCAAAACTGCGCAGCACCTTGACGATGCCGGGATGATCCAGCGAAGCCAGCGTGGCCGCTTCGCGCTCGAAGCTCTCTAGCGAATACTGAAAGTTTCCGGCGTCTTCACCCTCGGTGTGCCGGGGACGGACCGTGAGTGAATGCGTGTCCCGCCAGCAGAACTGGGCGGGGAGATTCTCCTTGATGACCACCTTGCGCCCGAGGCGGCTGTCCTTAGCCAAGTAGGTGATGCCAAAGCCGCCACTGCCGAGCACGCGCTCGATGACGAACTCCTCCAGCCTTGAGCCGCTTGGCAGCGACTGGCTGGGCGGGACTGCTGGATCGTCGGCGGCTAGCGGAGGCATGGGGGCGGAGCGGCGGTAATTCTTAATTGCGGCGTTGCGAGGTAGTGATGAGAATCATGATTGGGGCAGCATATCTGACAGGACCACTCAATTAAGTCGTCGGTTGAACCTTTTGAAATTGATCTTGTGCACGTTCGAGCGCGAGGATTTCGCGGGCTTCACGGTGGTATCTTATGATTCGAATCATTCCAATGATTGGAATGGCGCATACAATGAAACTCATAAATAGGGATGGCTTTCTGAGCCAGCGCGCGAGCCTGATTCCCAAGATGCTAACTATCGTCGACCACAATGCAATTGCTAGGGTGAGGGCATACAAGTTAGAGGCGCAGTATAGAAGGGTAGTGGTCTGAATGAATGTCAACGTAGCGTCCCCAAAGATTGTCCACGCATAGCCTCCTTTCAGCTCTTGGCGCAACGACTCAAAATCAACTTTATCTGATGATTGTTGTTTTGATCGTCTGTTCCCATCCGCAGGCGCACTGGATTTTGTAGTGGATGGAGTAGCAGGCTGAGTAGCTGGTGGGTCATTCGGGCGCTTCAAAGAAACGGGCTGGGTAGCGGGCTGAGTGGTGCGTGAAGGAATTGGAGGTGGCAAAGAGCCTGGTCTTTGGGGAGGGCTAATCTGCTCGAACCATTGTGAGGCATCTTGAAACCGGTCAGCGGCCTTGGGCGACATCGCCTTGTCAATGGACGCCAGCAATGCGTATGCATAGCGCTCGCGCAAGTCGTCGCGTTGTGCCAGCGGCACTTCAGGGTCATCGAAGGCGCGGTCCGTTGCCTTCGCGGGCGTTTCGCCGGTAATGGCCTTGTAGAGCGTGGCCCCGAGCGCGTAAAGGTCACTCCAGGGTCCGATCTTGCCCCGGCTCTGCAACTGCTCAAAGGGCGTGTAGCCCGCACTCTCGATGACCGTGAGTGAGCGCTCACTCAATCGCTGCCGTGCCGCACCGAAGTCGATGAGCACCGGGCCAGCCTTCGTCATCAGCAAATTCCCAGGCTTGATGTCACGGTGGTAGATGCCGCGCTCATGAAGATAGCCCAGGGCATCGAGCACTTTGGTGAGTAGATCTTGGATCTCGGCTTCGGTGAGCGGATTGGCTTGCGATGTTCGCTGCCGGATGACTTCATCAAGGGCAATGCCCTCGACAAAAGGCATGACGAAGTAGGCGGTGCCATGGGCTTGGAAGCTGCGCAGGACCTTGACGATGCCGGGATGATCGAGAGATGCGAGGGTGGAAGCTTCTTTGCGGAAGCTCTCCATGGAATATTGGAAGTTGTCCGCATCCTCCCCCTCCTTGTGGCGCGGTCGTACTGTGAGGGCGTGCGTGTCCCGCCAGCAGAACTGCGCGGGCAGGTTCTCCTTGATGACGACCTGCCGCCCCAGACTGCTGTCCTTTGCCAGGTAAGTGATGCCAAAGCCGCCGACGCCCAGAACACGCTCGATCACAAATTCCTCGAGGTGCGTGCCTGCGGGCAGGCTCTGGCCCCGCGAGGTGTCCGGAGATGGCGAGTTTTGACTCATGAGGTGATGCGGATGGGTTTTGAATCGGCAGAAGGCTAAGACAAGATCAGGCGCTGCATTTTTGGATCAGCATGACTGCGCCCAGGAGCAGAATGACGGCGACCAGGAAGAGCCCGGCGGTCCGCAGCGGATCTTTGACCGGCTGTGGATGGGCAGACGCTTGTTGCGGGACAGGCAGTGGCGGGGGAATGGCTTTTGCGCGCCCAGAGTCATGTGCGGGCGGATGGCCGACCGAGACAGGCACGGGTTCGCGGGCATGCCGGGATCCGTGAGAATCGTGGTCCATGCGGCGGAGTGCGGGATGGAGAAGACTTCTCCAGCTTTGCAGGGATTGAGGGCGGTCCTTCGGGAAACGCGCGAGCCCGGCATCAATGGCGCGAAGAAACTCGTCCGGGTAATGCGGCAGGCTGGACCTCAATTCGATCAAGGGAACGATCGGGTCCGCCTTCGCTTCCGCTCTGACCATGGCGTCCGGCAGTTTGCCACCGGTGAGGCAGCGGTAGAGGACGGCGGAGAACTGGTAGATGTCGGTCCACGGTCCCACGTTGCCATGGTGCGTGGACACCTGCTCGATGGCGGAGTAGTGCATGGAGTAAGTCCTCTCGGAGGATTTTGCGGCACCGGCGGGCACGCAGGCGGAGCCGAGATCGATCAGGATGGGCTGAAAACCTACGCCGAGGAAGATGTTGTCCGGCTTGATGTCGGCATGGACGATGCCGTGACTGTGAACGGATTCGAGAGCGGAGAGCATGCCGTGGCAGAGCTGCGCGATGGTGGCGGGCGTGACCCGAAAGCTGCCCTGCTTTTCACGCAAGGACTCCTGCAGGTTACGACCCGAGACGTAGGCCATGACGAGATAGGCGGTGCGGTTCTTCTGCAGGCACTCAATGCCGCGCACGAGATGGGGATGCCGGATCGAACAAATGACTTCGGATTCGCGGGAAAACATGGCTAGGGCATCGCGGATCAAATCCAGATCTGCGCCCGGCACGGGCTCCACGTCGCCATTGCTCCGGCGACGGCAGAGACCGCGGGGAAACCATTCCTTGATAGCCACCATCTGACCCGACTGGCCGCAGACACGCGCGGCGTAGGTCACCCCGAAACCACCCCGGCCCAGCACACGCAGCATTTCATAGGAACCCACGCGGGTTCCGGCTGGCAGGGCGTCGATGGGATGTTCAAGAGCCATGGCGGTCAGACAATGACGTCAAACATGAGTTCCACTTCGCCGAGCTTGATGCGGTCGCCGGATGTCAGGGGCACGGGCGGGGAGCCGATGGTGAGGGTTTTGCCATTGAGGATGGTACCGTTGCCGGAGTTGCGATCCTCAAGACAGAGGGCACCATTCTTGCTCACCAAAGCGGCATGCTGACGGGACACGCTGTCATGCGGTAGGTGAAGCTGGCAGAGATCCCGTTTTCTGCCCAGGATGAGCCGCCCGCCGCTTTGGCGGAGGCTCTCCGCATCAAATTCTATATTGTAGGAGTTGCCCTCCAGATCTCGGCCACGCAGGATCATGCGCCCGCTCCGGCCCGGGGATGGATTGGGCGCATGCGCCACACCCGCAGCTCTGTGTCCGTGTGATTTGCCACCCGGACGCGTGAGGCGGGACAAACCCTGCACCAGCGCGGTGCGCGGCTTGCGCAAGACCATGAGGAAGGTGATGACCGAGAGTCCGACCACGGCGGCGATGAGCAGGGTCTGCGTGGCATTGCCGGACCCGGTTCCCGTTGGTTTGGATGATGCTGTCGTAAACGGAATTGAAAACGACTTGCACATGTCGATCAATTCAGACGCGTGGATTGAGAAGGCATAGTCCATGCCAAAATTACTTTTGGCTACCTGGACATTCACACCAGCAACACGGCCATCAGTGTCGATGAGAGGACCTCCGCTGTTGCCTTCACTGATCTTGGCGTTGTGGGCAATGGCTTTGAACTCACCGCCGAAGCCAGAGTCTATCGTCATCTCTTTGCCAACACTGCCGGGGAAAGTAACGGGGGTGACAAAATTCAAGCCTTCGTCATTGAGCCGATATTCCCCCTTTTTGCCAGTTGGGGTCAATGCCCCTGAAGATGATGACTTGAATCGCTTGTCAAGCACACCGGGAAACCCGATTGCCATCACGGGCTGTCCGCCAAAGGTTTCGCGAGAAGCCAAGGTGAAAGGCCTCACACTGAAGGGGGGTGTGCATTGCAAGATTGCCAGATCCTTTTCAGGACGCTTGGCTACTACAACAGCTTCAGCCTCCACCGCAATTCGATCACGAACGAAGACCACGAGAAACTTGTCCGCACCTTCGACGACGTGATAGTTCGTCACAATATGTCCATCATTGTTGATGGCAAAGCCGGTGCCAGAGCCATGCCCAACCGCTTCGATGCGAAAGGTTGACGCTTTGGCGGTGTTGACCACATCCTCAGAAAAGTCATTAGCATTCAGATCGCCTGCCAACCCGTAGATCAAGCAGAGGAAAAAGAAGTAGGTGAGTCGCATCTGTTTCATTGGTTTGTCTGTGGGGACTGGTTGACCTTTGCAGGCTCTGGGAGGGGCGGCTGGACAACGGGAGTCGAACATTTTTGCCACAACCTAGTGAACTGCTCTCGGAACAGGCCAAACGCCGCCAGTGCGGCTACCGCAGCCAGAATCAGAAAAACCAAAGGCCCCCGGCAGCCCCGCCGCGTTGATGGTGACGCCTGAGATGGGTTCTTTTCGTCAAAGCACGTCATGATCACGCTGGCGTTGTCAGCCTTCGCCGCTCCACGATCGACCGCGAGTTGGAGAGCCTTCTCCAGCGCCTCGCTACGAAGGTTCCGCGGAGTGATGACAAGTTCGGCAATCTCTTCCGGCTTCAAGCGTTCCCAGAATCCGTCCGAGCATAGGATAAGGACATCCTCGGGTTCGATGTCGGCCCCGCCATGGCGGGGCTTGGGAGGCTCGCTGCCGCCAATGGCCTGAAGGAGCCGGTTCTGATCCTCATGCGTGCCCATCTCCTCTTCGGCAATTTCTCCCTTCTCAAACAAGACCTGCACCACCGAATCGTCGCGGGTGCGTGAGAGCAGTTTGCCCTGACGAAAATGGTAGAGCCGGCAATCGCCGGCATGCACCCAGTCGGCTCGATTCCCGTGCACCAGGAGTGCCACGGCCACGGTCCGGGCATCGGCATGCAGATGCCTGACGCTGCGGTTCACGGCATCGTGCGCCTTGCTCATCCAGTCGGCGAGAAATTCGGGCGTGCTGCCTTGCCCGGTCCAGGCCTGCCAGCACTTTTCCGCCTCGGCGACGGCGGCGGTGGATGCCTCGGCTCCACCACCATGCCCGCCCGCGCCATCGGCAACGACGGCGAACAAGATTCCATCATCTATCTTTTCCCAGAAGCCGGCGGCATCCTCCTGCCGCTCACGCTTTCCGAGATGCATGGCCTTCAGCACCGACCATGCCGGTGCCGAAGGTGGGGTCGAATTTTGGTCTGGTTTCATCGCACAATAATGAGGTCAAGGATGCTTCCAATGAGGTCCGACTGTTTTTCGAGATAGCTGCCCTTGCCGTCTTTGGCCAGTTGCCTGAAGTAGGGGGCGGTTGGAGCGCTGTCCGGATTGACCACCAGGTCCAATGCGCTGCCCGTGTTGACGATCGAGATGCTGCGCCGCGATGAGGAGCCAACCCAGCGGCGGGCGAGCGCGAAAGACGCCTCAACATGTTCTGCATGGGTGGAGGCATCGCCGATG
>Ga0209573_1005743_pt1 | contig 10896 bp, 14 predicted proteins | sample TNRBio252014_DNA_FD_185870 | JGI IMG/M metagenome (GOLD analysis project Ga0209573, IMG submission 185870) | Wastewater treatment Type I Accumulibacter community from EBPR Bioreactor in Madison, WI, USA - TNR Reactor_6/25/2014_ DNA (SPAdes)... | ecosystem: Engineered > Bioreactor > EBPR >...
GATGGCTCGAGCGGCGGATCACCCGGAAGGATCGCCCATAAAGCGGATGCCGCGGGTCCAAAACACGAATCTCCTCGATCGGAGATTCGTCAGACTCACAAGAGGGGATATTCCTGCAGGCCTTCGAGCAGATACGCGAGCTGCGCCGGCGTGATCGTCACCGTTCCATCGGCCGCGGACGGCCAAAGAAACCGACCGCGCTCAAGACGCTTCGCGAACAGGCACAGGCCTTGGCCGTCGTGCCAAAGGATCTTCAGCAGGTCACCGCGTCTTCCGCGAAAGACGAACAAATGACCACAGTGCGGGTCCTGCTTCAGCCTCTCCTGCACCTGCAACGCGAGGCCGTCGAAGCCGCGCCGCATGTCGGTGTGTCCTGTCGCCAGCCACACCCGGGCGCCGGTCGGAACGGGAATCATCGCCGATCCAGCACGTCCAGAACCCGCCGCAGCGCCTCCGCGTCGAAATCGCCAACCACGCGGACACAGCGACCCGCGCCGAGTTCGATCTCGATCACCCCCGACCGGCCTTGCCCAGGCTTCGCAGGCGGCATCATCGCCGGCATCCCCGCAGCCCTGCCCGCAGGCCCCGCCGCGACGGACCCCGTCGCCGCTACCTCGTTCACGGCCGCGTCTTCCGCGATCTCGACCGCGACGAACGACGGCAACTCCGAAGCACCGGGGATGTCGATCACGCCGAGCGCCGCCAGACGTCGCCATTTGAACACCTGCGCCGGCAGCAACCCGTATCGACGCGCCACCGCCGAGATCACCACTCCCGGCGCCGACGCCTCCGCCAGAACCGCAAGTTTCTGCTCCAGCGAGAACCGACGTCGCCGCTCGACCCGTCCCAGTACCTCACCCTGACGATAAGACATCGATCTTGCGCTACCGCTAGCTCCAAACCCGAGCTGAATGCCGCACAAAATCCCGCCTCACGACAAGGCGGCCATCACCGGATGCGTACGGTGATCCAGACCGTCCGCGAGAAGTTCAGCTGTCGCGCCTGCGAGCGGATCACCCAGCCGCCGGCGCCGTTTCATCCGATCGCCCGCGGCCGCGCCGGCGCCGGGCTGCTGGCGATGGTCCTCCACGGCAAGTACGGGCTTCATCTCCCGCTCAACCGCCAGAGCGAGGGCTTCGCCCGCGAGGGCATCGATCTCGACGTCTCGACGCTGGCCGACTGGGTCGGCGCCTCTGCCGCGGCGCTGTCGCCGCTGGTCGAGCTGATCCGTCGCCACGTGCTGAACGCGCAACGCGTCCACGGCGACGACACCACGGTGCCGGTGCTGGCGAAGGGCAAGACCATCACCGGCCGGCTGTGGACCTATGTTCGCGACGATCGTCCCTTCGGCGGGCCCGACCCGCCGGCGGCGGTCTTCGCCTACTCCCGGACGCGCGAAGGCGAGCATGCGCGCCGGCACCTGGCCGGCTGGGGCGGCATCCTGCAGGCGGACGCGTTCGCCGGCTTCAACGCGCTCTACGAGCCGTCGCGCCAGCCGGCACCGATCACCGAGGCGGCCTGTTGGAGCCATGCACGGCGCAAGTTCTTCGTGCTGGCCGACCTCGCCAAGGCGCCGCTGGCGCTGGAAGCGGTGCGCCGGATCGACGCGTTGTTCGACGTCGAGCGCACGCTGAACGGCCAGCCCGAAGCCCGGCGCCTGGCGCTGCGCCAGGAGCACGCGGCCCCGCTCGTCCGCGAATTGGAAGCCTGGCTGCGCCAGGAGCGCGCCCGCCTCTCCCGTCACAACGACGTCGCCAAGGCGATGGATTACCTGCTGAAGCGCTGGCCGGCGTTCACCCGCTTCCTCGACGACGGGAAGATCTGCCTCACCAACAACGCGGCCGAACGCGCATTACGCTGTATCGCCCTCGGCAGACGGAGTTGGTTGTTCGCAGGTTCGGATCGCGGTGGTGATCGGGCAGCCGCGATCTACACGCTGATCGCCACCGCCAAACTGAACGACGTCGACCCCCAGGCCTGGCTCGAGGACGTGCTGCGCCGCATCGCCGACCACCCCGCCAGCCGCCTCGCCGACCTTCTCCCCTGGAACTGGCGACACCCGCTCACCGCCGCAGCCGCCTGACCTTCAGCGACCCGTGGCTCTCGCCGGATGGTTACGCACCACGGGGGGCGTCAAACAAATGAAACCGTCCATGTGTGAGGATTTGGTTCGAATCCTTGCCGTGTTCCACCATAGGCTAACCAGTCTCAACACCGCCCGCTAAAAATCGTACAGCCTGCGCTCGGCGAGGTTGGGGATGCGGGGCGCAAAACGGAAGCCCAGCAGGTGCGCGAGTCCAAAGACATGATCACTGACGCCGCCTCCGTCGGTGTGATGTGTGGCGATCGTCATGTCCGCCTCATGATAGAGCAGCCCGTCGATGACGTATGCGGCCCGCTCCTTGGGCTACCTGTTCCAGCCTGTCTGGCGCGCCTATCCGAAACTCGCCACCATTCGCGAGACGGCCCGCATCTTCCAGACCAGCCGGCCGGCCACAGCCATTCCGGCTGATTAATCCATTTTGCGCCGCATTTCAGGCATCTACGCGGCTTTTCCTTGAATCGGATCGAGGATACACAAGAACTCGTGATGAGTCTTGGGGTTGCCTTAGAGGCTCAGGATAATTTCGTCAGCCACGCTGCTTATTTGAGATCTAATTTTTTCAATCAGTTGCAACTGTGCGGCTGACCATTTCTGCTTATCACCCGTCAAGTTTTTCACTTGTAAATGCTGATCTAGTTTTGATGCCGGTACATTTAACCATAAACTGTTTTGAATTAGTACATTCATATCCTCAATCTTACCAATATTAAAACTTTGACGATTGTTACTGATAACTGCATCGTAGTTTGTAATATTATTCTTAAGCTCATAGGCAAGGTTTGTGTTAGCGGCATCTATATTTTCGTAATGCGCTTGATCAGCTCGAAGCATTTTGTCAGATCGTGTGTCAAAGCCATTAAAAATCCAACCAGCATATTTTGGCATGCCTAGATGATCGTACTCCTTAGAGCCATAATTATTCTGTTTGAAGCGAGACACTCCATTTGCCCAATCGGCAAGGAACTGCGGAAGCATCTGAGCAATAAGTCCAATACAGTATTCACTAAATGGGTCAGAGGTACATGGAATAACAAGGTAATCTGACGAATACAGTGACGAGCGAACGAGGCCACCAAAAGACGGCGGCAGGTCTACCATCACATAATCAAAAGCTTGTCCTTGCTCCTCTAGCTTTGCTTCTAGTGTTCGCAACGCAGTAAATTTTGCAATACCGTTGCCTGTAAGAAGATCGTTTCCAACACTAAGCGCGTCGGAATATACATTTAGCCAAAAATCTCCTGCAATTAACTTGACGTTAGGATGTGTATGCATGGCGCTGTGTGTCGTAATTGGTCCTGGTCCTGTATTTTGCAAATATCCTTGCAAAAACGCTCTAACTGTCTTTTGTGATGCGGCGTTTCCCACGAGAAGTTTAAACGACTCGCTACCGAGCATTGCAATAGACAGATTGCATTGTGGATCAAAGTCGACTACTAGAATGCTCTTTCCCTTGTCAGCTAAGGCATCTGCAAGATTCCAAGTAAGAGTCGTCTTTCCGACACCACCTTTGTTGTTAAAAATGCTAATATACTTAGCCATGATAATACCTCATGAGGATTTACTTAATTGGCTTGCTTGCTCCCATCGTAGCTGCACGGATCTCGGCAAGCGAGTTCTTGAGCTCTCGCGTCTAGCCGTCGCCTCGTGCAGCTGATGGCTGGTGAGCGTGGGTTTCCTGCCCAGTTTCACGCCCCGCGCCTTGGCGCGCGCCGGGCCCTCGCCGGGGCGCGGATCAGCTCGCGCTCAAACTCCGCAAGGACGCCCAGGACTGTCAGCATCAAGCGTCCGTGCGCTGTGGTGGTGTCGGCCATGTGTCACCGAGAGGGCGGAATTGTCTCCATTTGCGGACATCGCTGCAAGCGTGTTGAGCAGGTCGCGGATCGAGCGGGCTAAGCGGTGGACGCGTCACCGTCGTTACGACATCGACGGGGGCCAGTAGGTCCAGCAACCGGTGAATCTGCTCCCTGCCGGTCTTCGCGTCGCTTGTCACTTTCCGGAACAACTTTGGTTGGTCGACAGGGCCGTAAGCTGCGCCTGCGCCGCCCGCCGTTCCTTGCCCTCCTTGTCCGGTCGGCAGCGAAGGTCGGCTATCTGATTGGGTAGGGACGCTTGGGACTCATCGTGATCCGTCGGAGGGCCACGGCGGATCACCCTTTGTGGACAACGGGGAAGACCCGACCCTGCCTGACAGCCATCCCCTGGTGAGACCGGCAGGACGAACATCCCCCGGAGCCGACCTGCCTTCGGCAGCACCGCCGCGCGCAAGCGGGGTCGAGGCCGCGCAGCGCCAGCGGTAGCCGGGCCGACCGCAAGGGAGGCGCCTCGAGGCCGTGAGCACAGCGGTAGACTTGGCACAGGTCGGTGTTTGGGCATCGGCTTCGCCAGACGCCGGCGTGCGCCGCGGCTCGCGGCTTCCTGGCGCGAGCCCGCCTTTGCCCGCAAGGGCGAGAGCCCTCCGCGGCTGGCGCCGCGGCCAGAGGTGCGGGCAGGCCGTCCCGCGCCGCGGGGAAGCGGCCGCGGGCAATCCCGCCGGCGGCCGTCTTCGAAGAGGCCCGATATGGCGAAGAATTCCTACCTGTCGACGCTGAAGGTATTCAGCCGCGACGCGAAGGTCAGTCTCCACGAGCCCGACGAGCCCGGCTGGGTCGAGATCGACTGGAAGAACGCGGGGGCCGAGGTCGAGCTGATCCTTTGGCCGAGCGAGGCCGAAGCCGAGGCGTTCGTGACCGGCATCGACAGCGTCCGGCGGCGTGCCGCTGCGACGGCGATGCGAAGTTTCGGTGCGACGCTGCACGTCGTAGCCGTGCTGCACCTCATGCCCGAGGCGCCGGGCATCATCGTCAAGGCGTCCGTCAGGCACACCGCGTCGGCCTGAGCATCGCCTGATGACGCGTCGGCAGGCGCGCTCCGCGGCGTTCAGGCCGAGCGCCTGGCTCGAGCGTCTGCAGGGGCTACAGCGGCGTCGCTGCAGCGCGCAGCGGTTCGCTGCGATCGAGACGCACGTCCGCACGCTGCTGCCGGAGCACATCCACGGCTGCTCCGACATCGCCGGCCTGCGGGCGGTCCGCGCGGAGTTCACCGACAGCCACGACCGCGAGACAAGGGCGTCCGCCGCGAGGGCAGCGCGCCGATGCACCGCAAACCCGCCTCATCGTCGAAATCGACAACCAGATCGCCCGGCTCGGCCGACCGTGCCGCGTCCCGGCGGAGGAACATCCGATGACCAAATCCATCCCGCTCGACAAGCTCGTGCTGGCCGAATGCAACGTCCGCAAAACTGTCGACGCGGCGACGATCGGCGAACTCGCCGAGAGCATCGCCGCGCACGGCGTCCTGCAGAACCTGGGCGTCCGAACCGCCGGCAAGAACCGCTTCGAAGTGATCATCGGCGGTCGCCGCTTCCGCGCGCTGCGCAAGCTGGCCGACGAAGGCCGCATCGAGGCCGGCTTCGCCGTGCCCTGCAGCGTGCTGCAGCTCGACGAGGCCGGCGCGCAGGAACTCGGCATCACCGAGAACCTGATGCGCGAGGCGCTCCCGCCGGTCGAGGAGTTCGAGGCGTTCGCCGCACTGGCCGCCGCCGGCGTCGCCGCCGAGGACATCGCCCGACGGTTCGGCGTCGAGGTCCGGCACGTCAGGCGCCGGATGAAGCTGGGACAGCTCGCCCAGCCGGTCCGCGAGGCGCTGCGCGACGGGCGGATCACGCTGAACGTCGCCGCGGCGTTCACCATCGCCGATGCCGAGCGGCAGGTGAGCGTCTGGACCGAGCTCGCCGACCGCTACGATCCGCGGAACCTGACCGACTGGACGGTCCGCAACGCCCTCAACCGCTATCTCACCCGTGTCGGTGACCGGCTGTGCCGCTTCGTCGGCGAGGACGCCTACCTCGCCGCCGGCGGCCGGGTCACCGAGGACCTGTTCGACGATCACCGCTACGTCGACGACCGGGCACTGCTGGAGCGGCTCGCCGCCGAGAAGCTGCAGGCAGTCGCCGACGCGTGGCGGCGGCAAGGCTGGAAGTGGGTGGAGTCGTCGCTCGATGGCGGGCCGGCGGTCGAGATCGTCGATAGGGAGGATGCACCGCCCTCGGCCGAGCTGCTCGAAGAGCAGACGTCGATCGAGGCGCGGATCGAGGCGCTCGAAGCCGGCAGCGACCAGCCGGGCGACGACGAGGAAGGCGAGCTCGACCGGCTGTACGCGCGTCTGGACGAGATCGCGGCGATGCCGGGGGAGTTTGCGCCGGAGACGATGGCCAGGACCGGCGTGTTCCTGTCGATCGACCTCGAGGGCAGCGTCGACAGCGAGTGCGGGCTGATCCGGCGCGAAGACAGGCCGACAAAGGCCGCCATCTCCGGCGGCGATGCCGACGACGAAACCGCAGCGAGGGAACGGATCCTCGATCCGGCGGACGACGCCGAGTTCGAACCGGCGACCGCTCCGGCGGAGACGGAAGCCGGTTGGCGCATGCCGCAGACGCTGCAGGCCGACATCGCCGCGTGGCGGACGCAGGTGCTGCAGCTGGCGATCGCCCTGCAGCCGGAGATCGCCTACGACTTGCTGGTCTTTCGCCTGGTCACCGCCATCAGCCGGCGCGCTTCCCTGGTCTGCAGCCCGTCGCCGCTCGACCTGGTGCCGCAGCCGACCAGGCCGGAGAGCAGCCGGCAGGACATGACGCCAGCCAAGCAGGCGCTGGCGGAGCACGAGCAGACGCTGGCCTGGAGCTGGCTGGAAGACGTTGGCGACGACGACGCCTTCGTCCGCTTCCGCGCCTTGCCGCGGATCGACAAGGATCGACTGATGGCGTGGGCGACAGCCCAGCTGCTGCGGCCGCAGACCAGCGATCATCCGCGCACCCGCGAATTCGAACTCGCCGGCGAGGCGGCGGGCGCCGACGTCCGCAAGTACTGGACGCCCGACGCCGCCAACTACTGGGGGCGGACGACCCGAGCGCACATGCTGGCCGTGCTCGACCAGCTCGGCGGCAACAGCCGCCTGCATGCACCGCTGCGCAAGGACGCGCTGGTGGCGATCATGGACCGGCTGTTCGACGGCGCCGACGCCGTCGTCTCGCAGGCCGCCAAGGACGCCGCCCGCAGCTGGCTGCCGGCGGGCATGGCGTTCACAGCCGCCACAGCCGAACCCGCCGACGACGCCGCAGCCGCCTGAAGCCGGGCCCGCGGACGGCGCTTCCTGGCGCAACCGCGGACGGGGATGCAAGGGGCTCTCGCCCCTCCGCGGCCGCGGCCGCGGCCAGAGGTGCATCCCCGCCACCGCCGCGCCTCGCCGGAAGCCGCCGCGGGCCATCCCGGCCGGCGGGTTCGGAGTTTACATTCATGAACGACCACAGACCCTGCGGGCGCTGCGCCGGCGCGCGTACGCTCAGCCATGATGCCTTCGTTGCCGTCGATGGCACCGCTTATCCCGCCCGCAGCGAACGCTGCTACGCCTGCACCGGCCAGGGCAGCTTCGCCAGGCCGGACGCCGACGCGATCATCGCGGCGATCAAAGGCCGCAAGGGATTGCGCAGCAAGCGACCCGAGGATCCCCGCGCCTATTACGTCTGGCGCATGGCCCGCTTTCACGGCGGCGCCGACGTCACCATGCCGGTGTGTGCCGGCCTGGAAATCGCCGGCGATCCCTGGCGAGCCGAACTCGACGAGCTCGCCGATCTGGTCGCCAAGCGCGTGTTCGGCACCGACCTCGCCGCCGCGCATCGCTGGGGCCTCGCCCTCGGTCACCTCGATCGGACGCTGCCGGGACTGCCGCCCTCGGCCTATCCGTGCGGCCCGGTTGCCGATCGGGACAAGCCGGAAGAGGAACGAATCGAGCTTCTTTAATCAGGAGAACGACGATGACCGACAATCGACACCGGGCCTACACGCTCAGTTGGGCACGAACGCTCGCCGATCGTGGCGAGTCTGCGACCGCGATCGACCAACTGATCGCCGAAGCCGTCGGCTATCGACCTCTGTCGACACGCGAGCGCCACGACTACGCGGGCAAATGGCAACGAGCGACCGACGAGGACCGGCAAATCCTTCGTGCCCGTCTCGACAACATCCGTGGCCAGGCGAAAGGCGCCGCGAAAGGATTGTTGGCGGGATCCTACCTCTCGCACCTCAACAGCTGACGCTGGATGGCGAAGACGTGCCGGCATCGGCCGACACGCGGCGGATGGCCGGCGAGCCCAGTCACCTATGCCTGAACAGGAGCATTGTCATGACCACCCGGGCACAGCGCCTCGCGTTGGCGGTGCTATACCGCCGACACGACCTCGGCGTCAGCTACCTGCAGTTCCGCCGTGGCGCCTTCCTGGCGTTCGGCGGCGAATGCTTGATGGTCCGCTGGTGCGGGATGTTGGTCGGCATCGAGACCGACGGCTACACCCACACCTGATTCCTCCCCCTCTTCTCGCCGCGACCGCCATGCTGATCCGCATCGGCCTGCCGATCGCCGGTGGACACCTCGCCGCGGCCGCACGCCGGCTGGGCGCGCCGGTTCTCATCAGCGCCAATGCCCTCTCGCGGCCCTGGCCGCGCAAGCATCGCGGCGAGCACGGCTGGCCAGGGTTCCGGCAGCCATCCGCCCTCGCCGGCCTCGACGTCGCGCTCGACAGTGCGGGCTTCGTCGCCATGCGCCGGTATCGGGGCTACCCCTGGCCAGTCGACGCTTATGTGCGGCTGGCCGGCGCGCACCCATGGTCGTGGTGGGCCGCGATGGACCTGTGTTGCGAGCCGGAGATCGCCCGCGACCGCGACGAAGTGCAACTCCGGATCGCCGGCACCTGCCGGCTGCTTTCCGCCTGCCGGCGCGTCGCCGGCGACCTGGGCGTGACGCCGCCGACGCCGGTGCTGCAAGGCTGGCTGGCCTGCGATTTCGTCCGCTGCGCCGATCGCCTGCCGTTGCTCGACTGGCCCGATCTCGTCGGTCTCGGCTCGATGTGCCGGCGCCGGACCGGCGGCCTCGACGGTATCGTCGCCGTCGTCGATCGCCTCGACCAAGTGCTGCCGGCCCACGTCCGCCTTCATCTCTTCGGCGTCAAGAGCGCGGCAATCGCAGCGCTCGCCGGTCATCCGCGCATCGCCTCGACCGACAGCCAGGCGTGGGATTTCACGGCGCGGAAGACCTGCGGCGCCGCCAACGACATGGCGCACCGCGCGCGGTGCATGCAGACCTGGTACGCCCGCCAGCGACAGCACCTGCGCGCCCGCGCGCCAGCCATCACCCCCTCGCTGCCGTTCGAAGCACCTCGCGACGACGAGCTGTTCGACGAGGCGTGGTTCGACCTCGTCGCCAGTGGCGAAATCGATCCCGAAACCGTCAATCCGCAGCGCCTGTGGGAATCGCGCTTCTATGCCGACAACGACTGACCGCCGCCGGTCCGGCCCGCGGGACGGAGGCGCCGGTCATGTCGGCGTGGTGAACTTGTTCGCTATCTGTTCTTGCCGTACGGTGCGTCATGGTTACGCGAGACGACTTGCTGCACGTCATCGTCCGCGCGCTGATGGACAGCCGCTACGTCCAGCCACGACGCCGCCGCAACGCCTGGCACGAGGCGTACGACGAGGACCTCGTGCAGGCGAGGCGCTGCGCGGCCGCCATCGTCGAAGCGCTCGAGGCTGCCGGGTTGCAGTGGACGGCGCCGCCGCCGTCTCGGGCGCCGACGACGCCGGGACCGAGGTCCAGCGAATAACCGCGTAGCCGTCTTCTCCACCTCTCCCGCCGGGTCGGCGACCACGCCATAGGGTGATCGGCGCGGCCAGGCCCGCGGCCAGCCGGTCTCGCTAGCGGCAGGTCGCCGGACGCGCAAGGGCCAGGGCCCTCCGCGGCTGCGCCGCGGCCAGAGGTGCGCGCCGGCAACTCCACCTGCCGCTCTCCGCGATCCGGCCGCGGGCTCTCCCGCAGCTCCGGCCCTGGTCCATCAATTCCGGAGAGATATCCATGGAAACCTTCGACCTCGCGCGGGTGGATGCCGCGCAACGGCGTCTCGCCGCCATCGTAGGCGAGCGCTTCGGCTTCGGCGTCGACGCCGTGTTCGTCGACGAGAGCGATCGCAGCATCCCGCCGGGCATTCCTGATGCGCTCTACGTCAACCGCGGCGACGCTTGGGTTCGCACCACCCTCTACGACGTCGCCGAAGACCGGGTCCTCGACATCGCCTGGGGCGACTGGCTGGAAGCCGCCGAAGCTGAGCGGAGGGCCGGGCGATGACGGCACAGAAGCGCGACCTGGCGCAGGAGATCACCGCGCGGATCATCGCCCAGCTCGAACATGGCGTGCGGCCATGGCGGAAGCCGTGGAACGCCGCGCACTGCGACGGCCGGATCGTCCTGCCGCTGCGCGCCAACGGCGTCGCCTACCGCGGCATCAACGTCCTGTTGCTGTGGATGACGGCGCTCGCCAACGGCTACGGCTCGCCGTTCTGGCTGACCTTCCGCCAGGCGCGGGAACACGGCGCGCACGTGCGCAAGGGCGAACGGGGCACCACCGTCGTCTACTACGGCCAGCAGACGCGGACGTCCGTCGGCGACGAAGGCACCGAGGAGCAGGAGAGCTTCCGCTTCCTCAAGGGCTACAGCGTGTTTTCTGCCGACCAGATCGAGGGCCTGGACGAGGCCTGGCATCCCCGGCCGACACCGCCGGCGCCGGTCGAACGTCTGGATCGCTGCGAGACGTTCTTCACCGCCCTGCCGGCCGACGTCCGCCACGGCGGCGGTCAGGCGTACTACGCGATCGGCTCCGACCACATCCAGCTGCCGCCGATCGAAGCGTTCGAGTCCGTCGAGACATACTAC
>Ga0209573_1005744_pt1 | contig 10892 bp, 1 predicted proteins | sample TNRBio252014_DNA_FD_185870 | JGI IMG/M metagenome (GOLD analysis project Ga0209573, IMG submission 185870) | Wastewater treatment Type I Accumulibacter community from EBPR Bioreactor in Madison, WI, USA - TNR Reactor_6/25/2014_ DNA (SPAdes)... | ecosystem: Engineered > Bioreactor > EBPR >...
GTTTCACGCTGTGCCATTGACGTGATGACCGAACGTCAGATGCTGGCGTCATGGCGAGCCCGGTTTCGAATCACCACCAGTGAACGGCAGCGGCTCAGAATTGATCTTCCCGTGGGCTGCGATCTGCAGGCTCCCATGCTGAATGATGGCCGCACGACCATTGAGAAAGCCACTGATGTGCAGGCTGCGGATCAGTGGGAGGCGTATTACGTCAACATCAGTCGTGAAACCACGTCCGATCAGGAGTTCCTGCTGTCACTGCAGTACCGCTGTCCGATCGTGGAAGAAGGAACTCGGCCCTATACCGGACGCGGCGGACTTCAATTGCTGCGATTGCCCGTCATCGGGGAAAGTGGCGGATCGACCGTTGTGCAGCAGATTCGAATTGCCGTGTGGGCTCCGGAAGAGATCTCGTTTCTCGGTGATCCGCCATTATGGACACTGGATGGCGCGGTGATGCCGACTCCGTGGAATCCGCTGCGGACTGGATCTGCGGTCTCGGCGGCCCGGGACATGAATGAATGGATCGATCCGTCGGGACTGGCTACTGGTGACTTTGCGACTCAGGGCAGTGTCACGGTCTACCGAGCTGTCGGAGCTCAGTCTGAGACCACTTTAACCTGGTGGAGTCGTCCGTTTCTGGTGGGCATGATCAGCGGCTCACTGGTACTGATTGGTCTGATCCTTCGGCGTACGTCGTGGGAGAACCGCATCAATCTGGTGCTGCTGGCGATTCTTGTTGCAGCGTTGTTTTCACTTCGCGGCGACCATGCGACGTCGCAGTATCTGGCGATGGCCTGGCCCGGACTACTGGTTGTGGGTGGAATCTGGCTGACCGGTTTGTTGATTGGACAGAAGCCTGAGAATCGCAGTGGCAATGGAATGACTTCAGGCTCTTCGTCATCACCCGCGGCAATGCAGAAGGCATCCGCTCCTTCAACACCGATGACCGCCGGAAACGATTCGCTGCCGGCTGGGACCGTGACACCGGCTCCTGAGGTCAAGGACATGATGGATGACCTGATGGGAGGTGAACAATGAACGTCCCACGACGAATTCCGGAACTGAGATCAGATCTGACTGACAAGGTTGTCCTCATGGAGGATGCCTGCGCCAGTACGAAAGTGTCAGAGCAGACGGTGTGGATGCGTATGAGCCGCTGGTTGCCGCTTCGCGTGGTCATCGCAATGGTCATTGGTCTGACCGGGCTCGGCAGTGATCGGTCCCATTTGTCAGCTCAGGAAGCAGTGGTGCCGCCTGTTGCCCCGATTCGTGGACCCAGCGAACAGTTTGTCCCGGCCGATCAGCTGGATACCGTTTTCGATCGTGATCGTCGCGGCGTCATGATGAAGCGTGATGAATTCCGCAAACTGCTTGAACAGGCTCGTGCCAACGCTGCTGCACTGGATCATCCGGTCTCCATTCTTGCCGAACAGGTGACGCTGACCGTTGTGCCATCGAATCAGCATGCGCTGGTCACGATGGAACTTCGAGTTCGTCAGTTTGTCGAAGGCTGGCAGATGCTGGCTGTCCCGGCCGGAAATCTGCTGGTGGAAGACGTCACGATTGACGGACAGCCGGCAGTGATTGGTCGCGACCCGGAAAATCCGACAAGACTTCTGCTGGCTCATAATGACAAGGCGGAATTCACCGTCATCATCAAAATGTCCACGCCGCTGGTCGCTCTGGGAAGTGACCAGACGGCTGCATTTGAACTGCCTCAGGTGCCGGCAACGCAGTTGATCGTGAATTGTGCGGCAGGCCGACATCTGCTGGTCAATGACCTCAGACTGGATCGTCCGGCAGCGAACGACGCACCAGCCGAATACCGAATCCCGGCAGGGACTTCAGCCAACGTGCGTCTGCGCTGGGTTGTGCAGCAGAAAGAAACCGAATCGCAGACTCTGGTGTTCGTGCACTCCAATACGCAGCTGCAGGTGCAGAAGGAATCACTGCGGTGGTCCAGTGAATCGCGAGTCAGTGTGTTTGGCGGCACGATCAACCGACTGATAGCGCGCGTCCCTTCTCGAATGGAAATCACCAGTGTGGAATCGGCCGGGCTGGAAGCGTGGACTCTGGAAGATGATCCGGAGAACGCCGGGCAGACCCGAGTGAATCTGACGTATCGACAGCCGTTTTCGAACGACCGACTGATTCGAATCACGGCCGTGACTTCGAACTCTGCAGCGTCAGCAGCAACCGCCCCAACGGACAGCAGCAATGCCACACAGGCCGTTGCTATGCAGTCGATACCCACGCTGCAGTTTGGTGAAGTGACGTCGCATACTGGACGACTGGTGATCACGCACGAAGAAGGCCTGCGTTTGATTCCTGAAACCGGTGGCGGAGTTCGTCGCATTGCCGCGGCCGAGGTGGGTTTGTCGACAGAGGCGTCGGTCTTTGATTTCTGGCTGCAGCAGTTTGAACTGAAAGTGGCAGCTCGTCCGCGAGACCGCGAGTTGTTTGCCGAGTCGAGTACAAAACTCAGAATTGATGATACGACCGCCACGGTGACGACATCCCTGATTATTGAAACACTGAATGCTCCCCTGTTTGAAATCACCGTCGCATTGCCGGCCGACTGGCAGCTGCAGAGTGTGACCGACGGCAGTGTGCGTCCGGTAGACTCGGGTTTAGGTCCGGGCGTGGGCCAAACGCCGAATGGTGCTTCAGCGGTGCCGCCGTTCGGACTGACATGGTCACCGGGAAGTGAACCCAATCAGATTCTGGTCAAGCCGTCGGCTCCTGTAGTCGCAGGCCAGTTGCTGATCGTCGACATCACGCTGCAGCGGACAATCGGCGATCCGGATATCGAACAACGATTGGCGCTGCCGGTGGTGACTGTGGCAGACACGGTGTCCGTTGGTGGCACCTACGTTGTTCAGTTCGCCGATGACCTGACCGTATCAACCGCCGCGCTGAATGGCCTGACACCTGTCGCTGGCAGCGGCGCGGAACTGGTTTTTCAGAATCCGGGAACTCCTGTCTCGGGAGAACTTCTGGTCGTCCGCAAACCGTCACGTCTGGCAGCTCGATCCGTTCTGAAGACCTGGATGGACAGTCGTCAGGTGACATTTGACGGAGAGATCACGACGGACGTCCTGAACGGCACGATCCGCACTCTGACCATTCGATTGTCAGAGACGCTGGGACCGGATGTGAGATTCACGGTGCATGCTGTCGGACCAGTACCCGGGATGACGCCGGTTCGGGAGATTCGTCCGGTTACCATCGCCGAGCAACTCCCGGGAGAACCAGCCGACGGACTGCGACCATTCACACTGAAACTGGATCATCGATTTGCCGGTTCACTTTCGCTGCGCGCGTTCGTGCGACTTCCGCGAGACGGAGCGACTCCGGTGGCAGCTCCCATCATTCAGGTGTCCGATGCGATTCGGCAGCACGGGGTTCTGGTGTTTGAAGCCTCGCCCGAACAGCAGTTGTCGGTAGGGCCGGACGTGCGATCGATTCCCGGTCTGTTTGCCGCGGATGCCAGTCTGGTGGATCAGCCGGATGTCGCCACAGGGCGCCGCGTCGCTCTGGTGTTTCGTTTTGTGCAGCCGGGGTATGCGTTTGCAGTGAATGAGACTCGCTTTTCGACAATCGCTGTGCCATCCGCCGTCTGTGAAAAGATGACCAATGTCTGCACGCTGAATGACTCGGGAAGTATTCAACGCTGGTGTCAGGCCACGATTCGTTCCAGCGGAGTCCAGACGCTCAGATTTCAACTGCCGGACGGTGAGAGCCAGTCGTTTCTGTGGTCCACCATGCTGAATGGCGAACCGGTTGAAGTCCGACGCCAGGGTGATGCTTATCTGGTGGCGGTTCCTGCCGACAGCGATGGAAAAGACTATTCACTGACAGTGCTGTTCGAATCCGCGGCTGCACAGAACGCGACGTTTGGTGAGTCCCGGCAATTGCCTTTGTCTTTGGCAATTGACGTCGGGGAACAACAGGCGATTTCCATCGACGTTCTGCAGCAATCCTGGACGATTCATTATCCACGCACGTCATTACTGGTCGACAGCGATGGCCAGTTTCGACCAGTGTCCGGCATTGATCAGCCCGGCTGGCTTGTCGCGCTGGGTCATCTGCAGTGGCCTGACATTTCGGAACTGCCACGGCGAATCATTCCTCTGGCCATGTTCTTTCTGATGCTGTTTGTGCTGACCGTCATGATCAGCCGCCGCCGCTGGAAAACACTGGCGGCCGTCAGTGGACTTGCTGTGCTCTTTGCCGTGCTGAGCCTGTCATCGTTCGTTTCTCGCGAACGAGCAACCAGTTCGTATCTCGGCGAAGCGGCAAAACTGCGTTCGCCGGCCGCTGAATATGCAAACGACGAGTTTGATTCCTTTGCTGCCGGAGAAGCTGCCTCGCCGATGGATGCACCTGCGTCTCCCATGGCGAGGTTCGAATCGGCCACTGAAGGCGCATACCGGCAGAATGCAGCGGGTGCGCAGATGGGTATGGGAATGCCAGGGGTAATGAGCGGCACGGGAATTCCAGACGGAATGGGCGGCATGGGAGGTGCCATCGCGCCGCCGTTGGCCGCGGAACCGATGAGTGAGTTGGCATCAACCGCCGCAACGCCGCAGCAGACGCCCGCGCGTCCGGCACCAGCAGAACGTATCCCCAATCTGGTTGAGTCGAATGACATTGACGCAGCCGCTCAGATCAATGACCAGGGAGTTCTAAACGAAAATGTGGCAGGCCGGCATGGCCTTGCAGCGCGGGCAAAGAAGGGCACCGCGCGCCTGTCGGTGAATGTCGATCTGGAGATTCCGAACGACTACCAGTCCCGCGAATTCCTTTCGGTGGCGGACGCCGTCCATCAACCGTCCGTGCTGGAGCTGATCGTCCTGCGTCGTGATCAGATCATGGCGCTGCGGGCGATTGCGGCGATTCTGGTGGTGATCATGGCGTGGCGAATTCGAAACTCCGGCCTGCTCTGGAAGACAACCGTTTCAATGATCGTGTTGTTGCTTGCACTGGGGATGCTGCCACTGGTACCGAATGCCTGGCAGAGTGTTCCGGACGGACTGGCCATCGGAGCGGTGATCAGCCTGGTGACGGCGATGGCGACGTCCTGTTGTCAGTGCTGTTGTTGTCCACTGACGTGGTTCAGGAATCGCCGCGCCTGCGCTGTGGCCTTGGTGTTGTTCGTGTGGGGATTGCAGAATCCTGCAACTGCTCAGGACAGCTCGATCCCGCAGCCTGATCTGGTCGTTCCGTATTCCGCCGATCAACCAGCCCTGCGCTCCGATCAGGTTTTCATCCGGCATGAGGATTTCCTGAAGGTTTACCAACTGGCCAATCCAGAAGCGTTCAGGACGTCGCCGGTCAGCCCGGTCGGATCGGCGGTCACCGCCATGTATCTGAAGACGACAGGCCTGACGGCCGTCGATGGAACAAAGCAGATCTTAAGTTTTGATGGACGCCTTGTGGTGTGGTGCGATGCGGACACTCGGACTGCGATTTCGCTTCCGCTGGGTCCCGTAGCCGTGCGATCGATCCTGGTCGACGGCAACGAGGGATCTCTGGAGCCGCTGGCCGCAGTTCTTCATGAGAAATCCAGCGGGCCCGAGCAAAATCCTGAAGCGCGTGAAGGCAAACCCATTCAACAACGTCAGCAACGCGGGCGATCTGCGCAGTCCGCTCCAACGAAGCTCGCTGAAGGGACGCCCGCCTATTCTGTGATTGTGACAGGACGCGGACTGCATGTGGTGGATTTGAAGTTCGACATCGAAGCGATTGTGGAAGGCGAACTGGGACGAGCTGATCTGCCGCTGCGAAAACCCACGGCGGGAACATTGGAATGGACACTTCCGGCCGAGGGTCTGGAAGCGCGCATCAACGGCCGCACCAGTTTGTATCGGCGCGACGGCCGCACGGTCACTGTGCCGATTTCTCAGTATTCCACCATCCGAATGCAATGGCTTCCTGCCGTCCAGAAGGTGGCCGGAGAAGTGGTTTATCACTCAACAGTTCGGTCCGCTCTGGCCGTCGAAGATTCGGGTCTGACATACAGAAGCACGATCCAGTTTCTGGTTCGGCAGGGAGAAATTTCTGAAGCCGAAGTCGCCGTTCCGGAAGGGTATTCCGTGCAGTCCGTGATCGGCGAAGATCTGTCCGGCTGGTCAGTCCAGAACACAGACGCTTCGCGTTCGCTGGCATTGCGGTTTCGCCGGGCTGTTTCTGACGAGACCAACATCACCATTCAGTTGTATGCCGGTTCTCCGTCGAAGGAGCAACTGCCGTCGCTGGTCGTCCCGATCCTGCCGGTCAAGGGCGCCAGTCGGGATTCGGGTTCCGTCATTCTGAAGACAGGTCCGCAGTTTCAGGTTCGATCAGATAGCCTGTCGGCTGTGACTCAGGTCAATCCCGGTGACGCAGCCGTTCCGGACGGTGATGAACTTGCAGGCCGAGCCATGCTGGCCTGGCGGTACACACGACATCCGGCTTCCGTCACCGTTCGAGTCACTCCGACAGCGGATAAAATGAATGGGCAGGCCGTTCATGCGGTTCGGCTGGAAGAACAGCGACAGTTGTGGAGCAGTCGGTTCACCCTGGCGATCAGTGGAGCTCCGCGTTCGCGAATTGATCTGGTTGTCCCGGCTGCCTTTCTGCCGCTGGATGTGACGGCAACAGGTCTGAAGGACTGGTATGTGATCAGCAATGCCGATGACGATGCTGCGGCAGAACCTCCGACGGCTTCCCTGACAAAGACCATCAGTCTTCAACTGACAGATGCTCGAACAGGGCCCGTTCAGATTGCCATTCAGGGACAGATGACTCGTGATGTGGATCGATCACTGCTGAATCTCAGCCCGCCTGTAATCCGTGGCGTCTCGCAATTCACATCGCAACTGGCTGTCTGGCTGGACGCTGCATCTGAAAGCGCCGGGTTTGAAGCAGGAATTGGAAACGGTGGTGACTGGATTACGGTTCCCCCTGCCACCGTGCAGGCCGTCTATACCGAGATCGCTCCGGATGTGCCCTCACTGGCCTTTCGCAGTTCGGCGGCGGAACCGCGGCCGTTAGCCATTCGACTTCGGGATGCGGTCTCGACACTGATCGGCGAATCCGTCACGCTCACAAATGTCACCGACACGGCATTGGAAATCACGCTGGCTCTGAACTGGACCATCAATCGTGCGGTTGCAGACACGTTTGCAGTGGAGCTGTCGTCTGGTCTGGCTTCCATCATGAATTTTGAAGTCCCGGGCCTGCGTCGGATTCTTCGCGAAGAGATCGGCGATGGCCGGATGCGCCTGACGATCGAACTGCAGCAACCAGTCACCGACCGCGTGTTCTTCCTGGGAACTGCCAGCCTGCCGATTCCGACGGAGAAGATCATCCGCGCAGAAACGCCCGTCATGGTGGTGCCGCCCGGTGCGCCGTCGACCATCTCTGCTCAGCAGCATTTCTGGGTGATCGTGAATCAGTCTGAGGGTCTGCTGCAGCCGACGATCGAGCAGCCAGAACGAACTGTTCGGCAGGAACAAATCACGACTCAGATTCCTCCGGAACTGATGCAGCAGGCCGTCGCCATCGTGAAACTGCAGCCCGACACGGCCACCTGGAACCTGGTCTATCCGGAACAGCATCAGGTGGCACCTGCCGTGGTCACACTGGCAACTCACACGACCGTCATTTCGGATGACGGCAGCTGGAGAAGTCACCATGAATTGCAGGTCACCAACGAATCGCGTCAGTTTCTGCCCCTGGTCCTGCCGGATAACAGCCGTCTGCTGAATTGCCTGGTTCAGGGTCGTCCCAGTCGCGTCGTTCTGCGCGGCGAAGGTCAGGACCTGCGGTATCTGATTCCCATTCCTCAGTCAGGAGCTGTGGCATCCGGATTCGTCGTCGAATTCGTGCTGGCCGGGCGTTTCAATGATTCCGTAGCTTCTGTCAGAAGGAACTGGCAAGAGCAGCGTCTGACAATTCCAGTCCCGACATTTCCGGAGTTTCGTGATGACCCGACCGAAGGAATCTCGGTATCGCGGAACCGCTGGAGCGTCTACGTCCCAGAGTCATGGCGAGCTGTTCTGGTGGATGATCCGTCCCTGACCAATGTAACTTCGGCGGACGCGGATGTCTTAAGTGATGCGTCGTTACTGAGTGAAGTGGAACAGGCCACCAGCCTGCTGAAAGCTGCCAGGGAAGCAAAGTCCGACTATCTGCGAATGCAGATTGAGGGCGAAGTGGAACTGAAGCTGGATGTGCTGAATCGTGCCAGCGGAAACACACTCGAGACAGAACAGCAGCGAAACGAACTGCTCGGTCGACTGGGAGCGATTCGAGGCGAACTCGCTGATCAGGATCGCTCGGCACTCGGCTTGTTTGATTCCAGTGGCGTGACGGACAATCGATTTCTTTATGAACAGGAACTGCGTCAGAATTCTGCCAACTTCGATAACGCGAGCAAGTTCTGGAGCTCTAATGGGTTTGGCTCCGGCAGTGGATCCATGCCGCAGTCGGGACCGGCGGTGGCCGGGAAAGGACTGAGAGAATTGAACAGAGATCTCAGCGCAGCGGATGCGGAATCCCGATTTCGATTTGGTCTGACCTTTGATGATTCGTCGGAATCTGCAAATGGAAGACCACTTCAGGAGGACGCAGAACGGAAGGCCGAGCCAGAAGCGATGGCGAAGGAAAACCGCACACTGGAGAAAAGTCGAGCCGACAGCAAGGATCAATTGTTCGCAGAACCAAATGCCGCTGGGGCTCGTGAAAAATCTCAGCGAGGTCGTCAGTCGCAGTTGATGCAGCGTCGATCGCAGAGTAGTCGTGAGGCGGTCGACAAACTGGAACAGGCGGATCCGGCACTATTGGCATTCTCCGACGAGTCGATTGCAGCCAAACAGCAAGCTGCGACTCAGGTTCCGCAGCAGAACGTACCCGCAACGAACTTTGATATTCAGAACGCGGTGAATGATCCCCAGGGCCCAGCGCGGGTGATTACTCCTTCCGGCCTTTTGTCACTGCAGTTTGAGATTCCGACGGATGGTCTGCGAATCGATTTTCTGCGGAGTGGTGGTAATCCATCTCTGGCACTGGATGTGCGATCCAGTGAATCGTTCACTCAGGGATTCGGACTGCTCTGGCTCGGCCTCTGCGGAGTCAGCATTCTGCTGCTGGCCGGTCCCGGTAGGAGAAATCAGCCGCTGCAATTTGTACAGCGGCTGTCTCTCATTCTTCTGGTTGCCGGGATGGCCGCCTACCTGGTCACTGGCGGATCCCTTCGCGATGTTGGGTTGATGGCGGCCATACTGTCTGCGATCACACTGATGGTCACCGTCATCATTCAGCGATTTCGTCAGCCAGTGGAGCAAATGGGACTGGCTCCGATCAAAGTGCAATCTTCAAATTGAGTGACAGCATACAAAATCGGTGCCTGTCCCATTTGCGACTTTCGTTGACCGCGAACGGTCAGAACGAAATGGGCGATTCGAGAGGCAATCCGGCCGCCTCCGTGACGCGGTCAAAATACGCACAACTGGCCACATGGTTAATCGTCTGCACGACAACTCGGGGGCTGGTCAGCTGCAGTGCTTGAGCCACATCTTCGTCGGTGAGTGCGATCGGTGCAGCAGCCAGATGACGCGCGAACGTAAACACGGCACGATCCGCTTCACTACATTCCTTCCAGTCGCCATCCAGAGCAAAGATCTGTTGTTCGCTCTGACCCAGATCATGCAGCTTCTGATACGCCTGACCCGCAGCGTACCAGGCTCGATCCTGACGAGCGATGATCCAGTTCAATTGAGACTTCTGCAGTTCCGTCAGGTCGCCCGTTTGTTTTTCTCGTGAGACCAGACTGGGCAGACGACCGCGACCTTCATTGGGAAACACGGCGATCAGTCTCTGCCAGTTTTCAACAGGTTCGTTGAATCCTGACTCGGTCAGCCACGCGGAGGTTGTGGATTCGTCCGCCAGGGGCAATCGCGCCTTTCGAGTGGAGGCTTCCTGAAGTTTGACTTTCACCTGTTCCGGCGACTCCAGGCGAGCCCGGCGGCTCAGTCCCTTTCCAGTGGCCTTCCCATTAAAGACTTCCAGTGGTGCCACGACCGAGACAGCATTGCGATATTTGTCAGCGGTCGGAGTGACAAAGGTATCCGCATGAGCCGGAGCGGATCCACCGCGTCCCTGGAATGTGTTGCCTGCCGACTGCGGAATGCCGGTGCCTTCTTTCCAGCGGTTGATTGCATTGTTACCCGACATCGACATCGTCATCTCCAGAACCTGCTCGGGCGTGTAATGCTTCAGCACTTTGGCGATGGCTTCGTCGGTCAGGCGATCTGGTTCCCAGGTAATCAGACGAGCATACCCAAATGCGGCCTGTTCGGCTTCAGAATACTGAGACCAGTCCGCATCCAGCGCCGCGATTTCATCGTCTGTCATGCCTGTGGCCGACAGCTTCCATTCCTGATGACCCAGGCAGTACTGGCAGTTATTCGTTCGTGACACAATCCAGAACAGCATGGTCTTGAACTGATAGGTGAGCGTCATGTTCTCATCGGCGTTCCGAGTGAAGTCGGGACGTGGCTGAGGAGTTGATCCACCGGGAGGCTGCGGTGCGGATCCGGGGGCCGAGGAACGCTGCGAGGTTCGCGAGCGGCCACTGCCGAAAACAGATCCTTCAGCCTGCGGCACGTAATGAAATCGCAGTCGGCCTTCGTAGCTGCCGCTTCGTTCGCCCAGTTCGGCTGCTTCCTTTTCACTCAGTTCCGGCAGCGGAATTCGATGGGGCCGCTTCTTCATAGCCTCCAGCAGTTCCTTCATTTCCGGGCGAGTCGCCGGAACTGGTCTGGGAGTGACCACGGGGACTTCGGCCGGCGTATCGTTGGGAAGAAGAGCCGCCAGTGACAGCACAAATGGTGCAAGAAGAT
>Ga0209573_1005746_pt1 | contig 10881 bp, 6 predicted proteins | sample TNRBio252014_DNA_FD_185870 | JGI IMG/M metagenome (GOLD analysis project Ga0209573, IMG submission 185870) | Wastewater treatment Type I Accumulibacter community from EBPR Bioreactor in Madison, WI, USA - TNR Reactor_6/25/2014_ DNA (SPAdes)... | ecosystem: Engineered > Bioreactor > EBPR >...
CCTTCAAGGGGCATTACCCCGCGGATTCCTCCGAGCGGCAGCCAGTACACACCGTTTATGGCGGTGCCAATCTGTTCAAGGCCGGGTTTGCCGGCAAACTGGGCGAGGTGGCGCTCAAGACCCTCGACACCTATGCGCCGAACTATCACGTCTTCGCCCGCGTTCTCGGTTTGCCGGGCTCAGAGACCCTGCCAAGCAACCCGATCGAAATCGACAGCCTGACGCGTGCGCTGGAAAGCAACCCGGAGCAGGTGCGCGAGATCAAGCAGGCGGCCTGGCTGGCATTCACCGTCTATAACCGGGTGGTCAAGAAGCTGCGGACCGAGCCCATCGAGGACAACCGCATCGACTTCGAGGATGGCTACGGCAATCGGCCGGACGACGAGGAGGATGGCCACGCCGTCGCCGCAGCGGACGAGGTCGCCAAGGGGATGAGCGAGAACGTCCTGTCGCCGTTCATCGGCATTCGCATCAAGACCTTTTCCGACGAGTGCAAGGTGCGCTCGATCCGCACCCTCGACATCTTCCTCACCCGCCTGGCAGAGAAGACCGGCAGTCGCTTGCCGGAGAACTTCATCGTCACCCTGCCCAAGGTGACGACTCCGGAGCAGGTGTCGGCGTGCGCCAGCATTCTCGCGAAGCTCGAGGCGCGGCTGGGCTATCCGAAGGACTCGCTGCGCATGGAGATCATGATCGAGACCACGCAGTCGATCATCAACCACCGCGGCGAGAACACGGTGCCGCTGCTCGTTGCAGCCGCTGCCGGCCGCTGTCGGTCGGCGATATTCGGCACGTATGATTACACCGCCTCCTGCAACATCACCGCGGCGCACCAGAGCCATACCCACCCTTCGTGCGACTTCGCCCGCCACGTACTGCAGGTCAGCCTGGCCGGAACCGGCATCACGATCAGCGATGGCGCAACGACCAGCATGCCGATCGGACCGCACAAGGCCTCCGCCGGGTCTGCCCTGTCGCCACAGCAACTGGACGAGAACCGCGCCGTCGTGCATGGTGCGTGGAAGCTGCACTACGACAACATCATGCATTCGCTGCAGCATGCCTACTATCAGGGTTGGGACCTCAATCCCGGGCAGTTGCCGGTACGCTATGCGGCGGTCGACACCTTCTTCCTCAGCGGGCTGCAGGACGCCTCGGCGCGCCTCAACGCCTTCCTGAACAAGGCGGCGCAGGCGACGCTGGTGGGCAACACCTTCGACGACGCGGCCACCGGTCAGGGGCTGCTCAACTTCTTCCTGCGCGGCATGGCCTGCGGTGCCATCACCGAGCAGGAAGTGCTGGCAACGGGGATCACTCTGGACGAACTGCGTTCGCGCTCGTTTGTCCGCATCGTCAATAACCGGACGCGGAAATAGAAGCCGCTCCGGAACCACGCAAGCAGAAAGGGATGAGTGATGACTGAGGTCAACTGCGGGATACAGGGGGGGTTGCCGTATCTCGATGCAGCCGACGCGGCGATCAGGAAAGCGCTGGGCTGGATGAAGCAGCGGTGCATGGGCAGCAAGGGCGTGTCGAACGAGAAACTCGACGAACACCAGATGGCCAGTTTCGATCTCGCCTGGTGTGCCGCCGAAGCGACCGCGGCGCGTTTTGCTGTGGACTACGCCGCCAGGGTAGTGGCCGCCGGCGCCGGCCAGCAGGGCGAGGGCGCCTGCCTCGAGGAGCGGATGGCGCTGGCGTTCTGCGCCGAGGCGCTGCAGAACATCCACAACCGGTTGTGGGCGAGACCACAGAGTTTCGGTCTGAGCGAGGCGGATGTCGCCGCTCTGGCTTCGTCCGGCCTCAGCCGTTTCTGCCAGTTGCAGCTCGATGCCGCTCACCTCGAGGCGCTTGGCCGTGACGTCATGGCGCTGAACGGTGCCAGCGGGGCCTACATGCTCAGCGATGATGCGACCATGATGCAGGATTCGTTCCGCAAGCTGGCGACGAACGTGGTGATGCCGCTGGCCGAGGAGATCCATCGCCACGACCGGATCATCCCGCAGGAGATTCTCGAGCCACTGACCGAGATGGGCTGCTTCGGCCTGTCGATCCCCGAGCGCTACGGCGGCATCCAGAGCGACGATCATGAAGACAACATGGGGATGATCGTCGTCACCGAAGAGCTGTCGCGGGGCTCGCTCGGTGGCGCCGGCAGCCTGATCACGCGACCGGAGATCCTCAGCCGGTCGCTGCTCAAGGGTGGCACGGAAGCGCAGCGCGAGAAGTGGCTGCCACGGGTTGCGATGGGCGATCCGCTGTGTGCCATCGCCGTCACCGAGCCGGATACCGGTTCCGACGTCGCCGCCATGCGCCTCAAGGCCAGCAAGTGCGAGGGCGGCTGGATTCTCGACGGGGTGAAGACCTGGTGCACGATGGCCGGCAAGGCCGGAGTCCTGCTCGTCCTCGCCCGTTCCAACCCGGACCGCTCGCTCGGCCACAAGGGGCTCAGCATGTTCCTGGTCGAGAAGGACTCGTACGAGGGGCACGACTTCGAGTACCGCCAGCCCGGAGGAGGCGTCCTCAGCGGCCGCGCGATCGCCACCATCGGCTATCGTGGGATGCATTCCTACGAGGTCTTCTTCGACCATGTCTTCGTCCCCGACGAAAACCTGGTCGGCGGACCGGAGGGCGAGGGCAAGGGTTTCTACTTCACCATGGCCGGCTTTGCCGGTGGCCGCATCCAGACCGCGGCGCGGGCCATTGGCGTCATGCAGGCGGCGTTCGAGAAGGCGGTTTCCTACGCTCAGGAGCGCAAGGCATTCGGCAAGCCGATCGGCGATTTCCAGTTGACACGCGTCAAGCTGGCGCGCATGGCGACGCTGCTGACCGTCTCGCGCCAGTTCACCTATGCCGTCGGTCGCCTGATGGACCAGGGTCAGGGGCAGATGGAAGCGAGCATGGTCAAGCTGTTCACCTGTCGCACCGCCGAGTGGCTGACGCGCGAAGCGATGCAGATTCACGGCGGCATGGGTTATGCCGAGGAGACGGCGGTCAGCCGCTACTTCCTCGATGCGCGGGTGCTGTCGATCTTCGAGGGTGCAGAGGAAACCCTGGCCCTGAAAGTCATCGCTCGTTCACTGATCGACGCCGTCCAGTAGCGGCTGCACTCGCCACCGCGCGTTGCGCAAGAGGAGGTTTCAATGTCGCAGGCAATTCGTTTCCGACCGCAGGTCGAACTCGCCCGGACGGTCGGGGTGGACGTCGGCAAGGTCCGCCATCCGCACTATGGACGCTATCTGGAAGAGTTCGAGCCCGGACAGGTCTTCGTCCACCCGCGTGGTTTCACCTTCTTCCGGGCGCAGATGGAAGCGTTCGCGCGGACCTACATGCAGTGCAATCCGCTCTACCTGAACGAGGAGTTCGCCCGGGCGAGCGGCTTCGCCGGTCTGCCGGCGTCGCCGCAGATGGTCTTCAATGTCGTTCTCTCGCTGGGCGTGCAGAACGATTCGGAGAAGGCGATGGCCAACCTCGGCTACTACGATGCCCAGTATCTGCAGCCGGTGTACGCCCAGGATACGATCCGCTCGCTGACCAAGGTCATCGATCGCAAGGAGCGCGGCGCCGGCAAGCCGGGGATCGTCACCATCCGCACGCTGGGAATCAACCAGAACGATCAGGTCGTGCTGCAGTACCAGCGCAAAATCATGGTCGCGGGGCAGGGCGGGCGGCCGCCGACGACGCCCTTGCCAACGTCGGCGGACGGGCTGATGCCGGCTTTCCCCTGGGTCGACGATGCGGCGGTCGTCCTGCCGCGTTTCCCGGACGTCCTGCCGGCCGGGCTCACCGGCCCGCGGTCCTGCTGCGAGGATTTCGCGGTCGGCGAGATCATCGTCCATGCCAATGGCCGCACGATCACCGACGAGCATCTGCCGCTGACCTATGCGGTCGGCAATACCCATCCACTGCACTTCGACCGCGTCTTCAGCTCCGGCCTGTCGGGCAAGATGAGCGGTGATCCGATCGTCTATGGCGGCCTCGTCTTCGCCTGGCTCGAAGGACTCGCCAGCCGCGATGTCAGTGACAACAGCGTCTGGGAACTCGGCTTCACCGAGGGCTACCACACGCAGCCGTCGATCGCCGGCGACACCGTTGCGGCGCTGTCGCGCGTGCTGGCCAGCGAAGACGCTCCAGGCGAACTCGCTGGCCGCTTCGGGATCGTCAGCTTCCAGCTCATCGGCGTCAAGAACGTCAGCGCCGCCGAGGCGCTGGCGAAGCATGGCGCCGACCTGTTCATCAAGGAGAACGACAAGAAGGATCTCGGCAAGGAAAAGATCGACGAGAAGATTTTTGAGATCGAGAGGCGCCTCTTGATCAGAAAGAGGAGATAGTCATGGTTGCCCCGCGCAAGAATCGCGATCAACCCTGGTTGATGCGGACCTACAGCGGTCACAGCTCGGCCCGGGCGTCCAACGCCCTCTATCGAACCAACCTCGCCAAGGGGCAGACCGGGTTGTCGGTCGCCTTCGACCTGCCGACGCAGACCGGCTACGACGCCGACAGCCCCCTGGCGCGCGGCGAAGTCGGCAAGGTCGGTGTGCCGATATCGAGCATCGAGGACATGGATCAGCTGTTCGACCAGATCCCGCTCGACCAGATGAACACCTCGATGACGATCAACGCCACCGCCGCCTGGTTGCTGTCGCTGTACATCGGCCTGGCGCAGCGGCGGGGGATCGACCCGAAGAAACTCAGCGGCACGACCCAGAACGACATCATCAAGGAGTACCTCTCGCGCGGCACCTACATCTATCCGCCCGGCCCGTCGATGCGCCTGATCGCCGACACGATCAACTACACGGTGAAGAACGTGCCGAAGTGGAACCCGACCAACGTCTGCAGCTACCACTTGCAGGAAGCCGGGGCGACGCCGGTGCAGGAACTGGCTTACGCCCTGTGCACGGCGATGGCGGTTCTCGATCGGGTCAAGGCTTCGGGCGAAGTCCCGCCGGAGGAGTTTCCGCAAGTCGTCGAGCGGATCTCGTTTTTCGTCAATGCCGGTATCCGTTTCATCGAGGAGTGTTGCAAGCTGCGCGCCTTCGGCGAGATGTGGGACGAGCTGACGCTGACCCGTTACCAGGTGACTGATCCCAAGCTGCGCCGCTTCCGCTATGGTGTGCAGGTCAACTCGCTGGGCTTGACCGAGGCACAGCCGGAGAACAACGTGCAGCGGATCGTCCTCGAGATGCTGGCCGTCGCGCTGTCGAAGCGCGCGCGCGCGCGCGCCATCCAGCTGCCGGCGTGGAACGAGGCGATGGGGTTGCCACGCCCGTGGGATCAGCAGTGGGCGCTGCGCATGCAACAGGTGATGGCTTTCGAGACCGACCTGCTCGAGTATGGGGACATCCTCGACGGCTCGCCGGTGATTGCCGCCAAGGTCAGCGAACTCATCGCAGGAGCGCGGCGGGAGATCGAGAATGTCGAGGCACAGGGCGGGATCATTGCCGCGATCGAATCGGGCTACATCAAGCGCGAACTTGTCGGCAGCCACATGAGCCGCCTGCGCGCGATCGAATCGGGCGAGCTGAAGATCATCGGCGTCAACTGCTTCCAGGAGACCGCCGAGTCGCCGCTGACGACGGGCAGCGACGGCGCCATCATGAAGTCCGATCCGGCGGCCGAGCGGCAGCAGATCGAACGCTTGCAGGAGCATCGCCGGCAGCGCAACGACGCCGACGTGCGGGCGGCCCTGCAGGGGCTCGGCGATGCGGCGAAGAGCGGCGACAACATCATGCCAAGCTCGATCCGCTGTGCGCTCGCAGGCGTCACCACCGGCGAGTGGGGTGACGCGCTGCGCGCCGTTTTCGGCGAGTTCCGTCCGCCGACCGGGGTCGACATCGCCATTGACAGTCGCGAGGTGCTGGGCAGGAAGGATCAGGTGACCGAAATCAGGGACCGGGTCGCCCGTACCGGCAGCGCGCTGGGTCGACCGCTGAAGATTCTCGTCGGCAAGCCGGGGCTCGATGGCCATTCCAACGGCGCCGAGCAGGTGGCCGTCAAGGCACGGGATGTCGGCTTCGAGGTCGTCTACGACGGCATCCGTCTGACGCCGCAGCAGATCGCGCAGGCGGCGCAGGAGGAAGGGGTGCATGTCGTCGGGCTGTCGATCCTCTCGGGAAGCCACATGGAGCTGGTCGGGTCGGTGCTGCAGGAACTGCGTGCGCGTGATCTGGCGGCGCTGCCGGTGGTTGCCGGCGGCATCATACCGCCAGCGGATGCCGAGCGGCTGCTGGCACTCGGGGTGCGCGCGATCTACACGCCGAAGGACTTCAACCTGAACGCGATCATGGGCGACATCGTCGACGTCGTGCGCGAAAACAACGGCCTCGAGCGGCTTGGCTTGCTGTCTTGAGAGGTAGATGACCAACCTCGGCCTTCCCGATCCCGAACAACTCGCGGCGCGCATCCTGCGCGGCGAGCGGGCGGCCGTTGCCAGCGGCCTGAACCTGCTGGACAACCGGCTGCCGGCGGCGCGCAGCCGCGCCGTGCGGCTGCTGGCGTGTCTCTCCGGCGAGCGCTGGCTGACCGCTGGCCATCTGATCGGGGTGACCGGACCACCTGGTGCCGGCAAGTCGTCGCTGGTTTCGGCGATGATCCGTGAATGGCGACTGGCCGGCACGACGGTCGGCGTGCTGGCGGTCGATCCGTCCAGTCGGCCCGAGCTGGGCGGTGGCGCACTCCTCGGCGACCGCATCCGCATCAAGACCCCGGCACAGGACGAGGGACTCTTCATCCGCTCGCTCGCCAATCGCAACCAGCTTGGTGGGGTTGCCGGCGAGGTCTGGCCGATGAGCTGGCTGATGCTCGCCTGCTTCGACATCGTCGTCATCGAGACCGTCGGCGTCGGCCAGACGGAAATCGACATCGCCGAGATCGGCGACACCGTCTGCTATGTCGCGCAGCCAGCCTCCGGTGACACGATCCAGTATCTCAAGTCCGGCATCATCGAGATTCCCGACATTTTCGCCGTCAACAAGGCCGACCTGGGCGCCGCGGCGCGCAAGACGGCGAGCGAGATCGGCCGCAGCGCCCCGCGGCAGGATCGCCGCGAGGGATGGGATTACCCGGTCTGCCTGCTGAGCGCGACGATGAATACCGGGATCAGTGAGTTTCACGCGCACTTCGATCGACACCGCCGCTTTCTCGTCGCGGCCGGTCTCCTCGCGCGGCAGCGCAGCCAGCACCAGAGTGCGTGGGTGCTGCGGCTGCTGAAGGAGGAGTTCGGCTCTTTCGGCCTCGAACTGGTCGGCGGCCGCGCCGCCATCGAGAAACGTCTGGGCGAGTATCGGTCGAGCCAGTTTGAGGAGTACGAACGTATGCGAGAGCATATTCTTTCCCGTTTGCTGTCGGTCAATCAACCGACCCTTTCACCATAAAAGGAGCATCTGATGAGCAAGCAACTGTATGCACTTGGCGAATTGCCCCCCCTGGGCGAAGTTCCGGAAAAGATGAATGCCTGGCTGATTCGTCCGGAGCGCTTTGGCAAGCCAACCGAGGCGTTTCAGAAGGAAGTGGTCAATACCCCGTCGATCGCCGACGACGAAGTGTTGGTCTATGTCATGGCCGCGGGCATCAACTACAACAACGTCTGGGCGGGACTGGGAATTCCGGTCAATGTGATCGCCGCTCGCAACAAGGCCGGCGAACCCGAGGACTTCCACATCGGTGGCAGCGATGCGTCCGGCATCGTTTACGCCGTCGGCAAGGACGTCACCAACGTCAAGGTCGGTGACGAAGTGGTGGTGCATTGCGGCACTTACAGTCGCAATTGCGAGTGGGTCAAGAAAGGCGGCGATCCGATGTATTCGCCGACGTACAAGATCTGGGGGTACGAAACCAATTTCGGCAGTTTTGCCCAATTCACCCGCGTGCAGGGCCAGCAGTGCATGCCCAAGCCCAAGCACATGAACTGGGAAGAGGCGGCAGCCTATACACTGGTCGCGGCGACCGCCTGGCGAATGCTGCACGGCTGGGGCGCTAGCTCGATCAAGAAGGGAGATGTGGCCTTGATCTGGGGCGGCGCGGGCGGTCTCGGCTCGATGGCGATTCAGATCGCCAAGGCGGTCGACGCAACGTCGGTGGCCATGGTGTCAGGCGAGGACAAGTTTGACTATTGCATGAAGCTCGGCGCCAAAGGCTGCATCAACCGCAACGACTTCGATCACTGGGGCATGTTGCCACACTGGAAGGACAACGCCGGCTACGCCAAGTGGTTGAAGGGCGTGCGCTCCTTCGGTGCAAAGATCTGGGAAGTCCTGGGTGAGAAGCGCGCGCCGAACATCGTCTTCGAGCATCCCGGTGAGAGCACCATCCCGACCTCGATTTTCGTTTGCGAAACCGGCGGTATGGTCGTCGTCTGCGCCGGCACCTCCGGCTATAATGCAACGGTCGATCTGCGTTACCTGTGGATGCGGCAGAAGCGCCTGCAAGGCTCGCATTTCGCCAATACCGTGCAATGTAACGAGATGAACGAACTGGCGTTGCGGGGCCAACTGGATCCATGCCTGTCACGAGCGTTCACCTACGAAGAATTGCCGCTTGCCCATCAGTTGATGCACGACAACAAGCACCCGCACGGCAACATGTCGGTGCTGATTGGCGCTACCGGGTTCGGCCTGGGTGCCAGCGGCAAGCCGGCCGTGACGATGGTGCATCCGACGCTGCCCAAGGGCGACGTGCATACTACACCCCATCCGTACCCGATGTCCGAGCCGTTGCCAAGTATTGAGGAAGCTCAGGCGCTGACCATCGCCGACGATGGCAGCAAGGTGCGCGACTTGATGCATATGGGCATCATTTCCTGCACGCCTGACGATACCATCGGCACCGTGGCCAAGATCATGGTGGAGAAGGAGATTCATGCCGTGGTGGTGATGGATGGGCAAGGCAAGGCCATCGGCGTCGTCTCGCAAACCGACATGGTTCTGGCACGGCAGGGCCGGACACCCGATCAGGCACGCGCAATGCTGGCCAGCCAGGTCATGACCCCCGGTTGCGCAACCTGCGATGCGGACATGCTGCTGAGCGACGCGGTCAGCCTGATGACCGGCCGTCGGATGCATCGCCTGGTGGTCACCGAGAAGGAGCAGCCGGTCGGCGTCATCTCGATGACCGATGTCGTGCGCAAGATCATCGGCGAATGAGCTCCGCTTGCTCGAGTTGATCCGATGTCGTGTCTTCCCTTCCCTTTGCCGGGGAGGGGAATGAGCACGAATCGCAGCGATGTTCGTCGAATCCATTCGGCTCCCTTCCTTGGCGTCGCAGCAGGGAAGGGAGATTTCTTCTTGACCGCCTGAACCCCAGCCATGAAAGCCATCGTTTGCCACGCGCTCACCGGGCCCGATTCGTTGCGCCTCGACGACGTTGCCGAGCCGCGTCCCGGTCCTGGCCAGGTGCGCATTCGCGTCCGCGCCTGTGGGGTCAATTTTGCCGACAGCCTGATCACCCGCGGCCAGTACCAGAAGCAGCCGCAGCCGCCGTTCAGCCCGGGTTTTGAAGTTGCCGGCGAGGTTCTCGAACTCGGTGCCGGCGCGCAGGGTCATGCCGTCGGCGACCGGGTGATTGCCCTGACTCCGCACGGGGGTTACGCCGAGCAACTTGTCGCCGATGTGAACCGCTGCGTGGCGATGCCGGCAGCGATGTCGTGGGAGGACGGAGCTGCGTTTCCGGTAGTCTTCGGCACCTCGCATGTTGCCTTATGGCATCGGGCGCGCCTGCGCGCCGGAGAGACGCTGGTCGTGCATGGCGCGGCCGGCGGCGTCGGCCTGACCGCTGTCGCCATCGGCAAGCTGTTGCAGGCCAGGGTCATTGCCACCGCCAACGGGCAGGCGAAGCTGCAGGTGGCCCGCGAAAACGGCGCCGATCATCTGATTGACACCAGCGTGGACGATGTCCGTCTGCGGATCAAGGAACTGACCGACGGCCACGGCGCCGACGTGGTCTACGATCCGGTTGGCGGCGACTTGTTCACCGCCTCGTTGCGCAGCATGGCCTTTGAAGGCCGGATCCTGGTGATTGGTTTCGCGGGCGGCGGCGTCCCGCAGATCCCCGCCAATCACCTGCTCGTCAAGAACGTGGACGTGATCGGCGTCAACTGGCCCGCTTACGCCGAGATGCAGCCGCAGGTGATGGGCGAGAGCTTCCGGCGGCTGATGCAGTGGGTGGTCGACGGCGCGATCAAACCGCATGTTTCGGCGACGTATCCGCTTGCACGGGCGGTCGAGGCGCTGCATCAGGTGCTGAGCCGCAAGTCGACGGGTAAAGTCGTGATTGTGATGAACTAGCAATGGCAGGCAGCGCCCATCGGGCTGCAGACGCTGGTCGCTGCTGCCTGCCCACCGAGGTATCCGTCGCGAAAATGCTTTGCTTCCTGCGGTTGTGATCGTCGTCCTGGCGAGAGACCAGGCGCACGCGAAGACCCGCGGGATGATCCGACTGGCGCTGGCAATCGCGAGCGCCATTTTCCCAAGGCGCGGCCAATTCCGCGCCGATGTTCAGCAGAAAGGACTGTCATGAATCCACAAAACGGTTACGACATTGAAGACTTGTCGGTCGGAATGAGTGCGGAAATCGCCAAGACCATCACTGATGCCGACCTCGTGCTCTTCGCCGGGGTGTCGACGGACGTCAATGCGGTTCACATGGACGAAGAGTTCGGCCGCACGACGATGTTCGGTGGCCGCATTGCGCACGGCATGTTGTCGGCCAGCCTGATCTCGGCGGTATTGGGAAATCGTCTGCCCGGCCCCGGAACCATCTACATGAATCAGTCGTTGCGCTTTCGCGCTCCGGTGCGTCCTGGCGACACGGTTCGCGCCAGGGTCACCGTCAAGGAGGTGATCGAAGACAAGTGCCGGGTGGTGCTCGATACCGTGTGCACCG
>Ga0209573_1005747_pt1 | contig 10879 bp, 6 predicted proteins | sample TNRBio252014_DNA_FD_185870 | JGI IMG/M metagenome (GOLD analysis project Ga0209573, IMG submission 185870) | Wastewater treatment Type I Accumulibacter community from EBPR Bioreactor in Madison, WI, USA - TNR Reactor_6/25/2014_ DNA (SPAdes)... | ecosystem: Engineered > Bioreactor > EBPR >...
GTCAGCGTGATCAACACCTCCACCTTCGGCGGCAATGGCCGCATCGCAGGCAGCGTCACCCTCGCCAGCGGCACCACCCTCGCCCCTGGCGGCAATGCCACCACCATCGCGGCCAATGCCACGGGTCTGAGCACCGACACCGGCACCCTGAGCATCGCAGGCAATCTCGATGTGGTTGCCTCCTCCACTTTGGCCTTTCAGGTGACCACCGCAGGCACCCATGGTCTCACTGCCACCTTCGACCCTGTCACCAATCGTCTCACCAGTGTCAGCGGCACCTCCACCGACGGCGGCAACGACCGTCTCATCGTCAGCGGCACCTTCGGCCTGGACGCGGCATCCGCCACCACCGTCACGCTCGGCAATGGCTTCACTGGCGGCTATCAGTCCGTGTTTGATCTTATCGACTGGTCCGGCCTGGACATCTCCCTGGCCTATTATGACGATGGCGATGGCATCCGTACCGGAGGCAGCGCGGACAACGCCCTCTTCGCCCTCGACCTGCCAGATCTCATGGCATTGAACTCAAGCTGGTTCTGGGACGTGAGCCAGTTCGGCAGCACCGGCGTCATCGCCATCGTGCCAGAACCCGGACGCGGCATGCTCCTGCTCGCCGGACTCGCCACGCTCATCCTGCGCCGCAGAAGCAGTCGATGAAACGGCGAATGACTTGACCATGCGGTGCCTTCACCGTTGACTGCCGCGCTTGCACTCCGAGATCAAGACCCTCCAGCTCAACGAGCCCTTCCGCATCGCCCACGGCACTTCGACCACACGGCAGGTGCTGCGTGTCTCGGATGGCACACATGTCGCTGAGGCACCGTTTGTCCCTTACTACGGCGAAGATCCGGCACAGACCCTCGCCATTCTGAATCAGGACGTGCTGCCAGAAAAACTGCCGCGCACCGCCGCCCTGGCTCTCAATCTTCTCCGTCACGACATCATCGGCCATGCCACCGGCCAGAAGCTCTCGGCGCATGCGCTTGCCAAACTGGGACCGTCGAATCGCGCCGCGCCGCACGGCTGCCGCTCCTTCAGCATTGCCGACGACCTCGATCTCTTCGCTGACAAAATCCGCGACATCTCGCAGCAGTTTCACGTCCTCAAACTCAAACTCGGCTCCGGCGATCTCGGACTCGACCTTGCCACGGTGTCCGTCGCCCGTTCAGCCGCGCCTGAGGCCGCGCTCATCCTCGATGTGAACGGCGGCTGGGGCATGCACGAGGCCGCGCTCATGATCGAAAAGCTGGCCGGCTACTCCCCTGCCCTCATCGAGCAACCAATTCATCATCGCCATGGCATCGAGGCATGGGAAGAACTCCGCGCCAGCATCCCTGGCAACTCGCCGCCCCTCTTTGCCGACGAAAGCGTGCAAACCGCCGACGATGTGCCCGCTCTCGCGCCCTTCATCGACGGCGTGAACATCAAACTGCTCAAATGCGGCAGCTTTGATGCCGCCGTCGCCATGATCGCCACCGCGCGTGAGCACAGCCTGCAAATCCTGCTCGGCTGCATGATCGAGACCAGCCTCGGCACCACCGCCGCCGCCCACCTCGCCCCCTGGGCCGACTGGATCGACCTCGACGGCCATTTCTACGTCGCCAACGACGACTTCGACGGCATCGCGTATGATGAAACCGGTCGTCTCCTCATGCCGGACCGTCCCGGCATCGGAGCTATCCCCCGATGAATGCTTCCCTTCTCCAATCCGCCGCCGAACACCATCTCCCCGCCGCACTCGACCTGCTGCGTCGTCTCGTCGCCATCAATAGCTTCACCGCGAACGCCGCTGGAGTCGTTGCTGTGGCACGCTTGACCGCTGAAGCCTTCGCGCCTCTCGGTTTTACCGCCGAACTCGTCTCCTGCACCGTCCCTGGAGCCGGGCATCATCTTTTCCTCACACATCGCGGCAACGGCGGCGATCCCGTCGTGCTCATCACGCATTCCGACACCGTGTTTCCGCCCGAGGAAGAGCAGCGCAACGACTTCAAGTGGGATGAGCGCCCCGATGAAGGCCGCATCTACGGTCCTGGCACCGTCGATATCAAAGGCGGCACCGCCTTGATCTGGCTCATTCTGCACATGCTGCGCGACTGTGCGCCCGAGGCCTTCGCGCAAACCCACTGGCTCGTCGCCGCCAACGCCGCCGAGGAAGTCACCGGCGACGACTTCGGCCACGCCACCGCCGAACGCTGCGCAGGCAAGGCGCGCGCCGTGCTCGTCTTTGAAGGCGGCCCGGTTGATGAGCAAGGCTGGCACATCGTCACCTCGCGCAAAGGCCGTAGCACCTGGCAGCTCACTGCGGAAGGTCGCGCTGCCCACGCTGGCAGCAAGCATCACGAAGGCATCAACGCCATCGACGCGCTCGCCCGCGTGCTGCCGGAGATCGCCGCGCTGACCGACGCCGCCCAGGAACGCACCGTGAACATCGGCCACATCCACGGCGGCACCGTGGTCAATCGTGTGCCGCATGAAGCCATCGCCGAATGGGAATGCCGCGCCACCGAACCCGCCGCGCTGCAACAAGCCGATGACTTCTTCTCCTCTCTCACGGGTGCCGCCCCGAATGGCGCAAAACTCACCGCCGAACGCACCGGCCACACCGCCGCCTGGCCCGGCAGCATCGAATCCTCCGCGCTGTTCCATCTCTGGCATGAAGCTGCCGCCGCGATGAACCTCACCGCCGTGTCCGTCCCACGCGGTGGTTTGAGCGATGCAAATCACCTCTGGCAGCTCGCCCCCACCCTCGATGGCCTCGGCCCCGACGGCGGCAACGCCCACTGCTCCGAACGCAGCGCCGACGGCTCCAAACTGCCCGAATTCGTCAAACCCGAAACCTTCGTGCCCAAGGCGGTGCTAAACGCGCTGGCGCTGCTGAAACTGGTGTCCCATTAGCACTGTAGTCCCGGCTTTAGCCGCCTGAAGGCGGGACTACAAAACAGCTCCTACTTCATCAGCCACTCCACGGCTGAACTCTCGGGATTCTTGCCCTCGCCACGGACCCAGCGCAGATGCGGCCCCTGGAGGGAGAGCATGCCGGGCAGATCGAGATACTTGGCACCACCGGGCAGGAACATGGGATCACGATAATCGAGCACTTGGCCAAAGCGGAAGCCGTGCGTGTCCACCGCAGCACGATCCACAGCCTCTCCGGCCAAGGCGCGCGCGGCGACGGCAATGGGACCGGTCTGCGGACCGAACGCGGCAAGGCAGACGCTCTTTGGGCTCGGATGCGAACCCACCTTGGTGTTGCGCAGGAAGGTGACGAGCGAGAGCACATCATGCGTGCGCTGCGCGAAGAGCGCGTGGTTGTAACCATGCGTGTAACCGGCGAACTCGCGCGGATTGGCTACCACACGCGTTTGTTTGATCGGCTCGCCGCCTTGGAACAAAAGATCGACGCCAAGCACGGCCGCGCCGCCTGCGACGAGTTCCTTCACTTGCGGATTGTTGATGCCTGACTTGCCCGCGTCATTGAGCCAGATGATCACGCGGCCATTCCATTGCTTCGGATAGAGCCAGGAGACGTTGAGTTCCTCACTGTAGGTCTGGTTGGTCAGCATGCCGGTCATTTCGAGATGATCGCCACGGTCCTGCTTGTCCTTGAGCGTCCATTCGACCTCGCCCGCCTTGTCGTAAGTGCGGCCAATGATGGCCTCAATGCCTTGGCGCAAGACTTGCGGATCTGCATCGCGCAGTTGTTTGTCCGAGTCTTCGGCGAGGTATTTGAGCAGTTGGCGCTCAAACTCAGGATCAGCAGCCTTCGGCGCGGGATGTTTGTCATCCCACACGGTGAGCTGCTCTTTGGAGAGCGGTTCGTAGTCCTGTTCGATGACAGGCGAGGGGAAGCCGAGCTTGAAATGCTTATTGAGGAAGGTGTAGAACGCCGAGCGTGTGACGGCGTTGTAGTTGTGCGGGAAGTGCTCGCCGCGCAGGAGGAAGACATTGTCTTTTTTGCCATGCGTCGCGTAGAGCTTCTGCAATTCAGGAAAGCCCTTCGTCGCCATTTCCTTGGTCCAGTCGTTCGCGGTGTTCATGCCCTGCGGCTTGGGTGCGAACAATCCGGCGAATTCAACGTTCCCCGTGCCGATGCGCAGCAGGCTGGCGTTTTCACAGGTGCAGCCGCCTTGCATGGCCGTGCTGACCATCACGCAGGGAAAGGAGAGCTTGATGCGGTCATCAATGGCTGCGAGCAGCATCGTCTGCGTACCTCCACCACTCGCGCCGGTGATGGCGGTGCGCTCAGGATCGACCTCCGGCAGCGAAAGCAGGAAATCCAGGCCACGCACGGCGTTCCAAGTTTGCAGGCCCATGATGGATTGCAGACGTGACTCCGCCTGCGGGCTGTAGAGGCCCCAATTCTCCGTCTTGTTCGCCTCTGGCCGCTGCTTGGCGAATGTGTGCACGATCTCGCGCGAAAATTGGACGGAGTCCGAGTCGCTGAGCATGTCCCACTGCCAAACCACGCAGCCCATGCGGGCGAGCTGTACGCAGAGCGACTGGAAGATGCTTTTGCCACCACGCTCGAAGCGCTCGCCACCGGTGGCGATCTCCGCGCGCACTTTGTCAGGATCACCCAGCGACAAGCGCGCATCCTGCCAATGCCCGTGCGCGAACATGACGCCGGGAACCTTGCCTTTGATGACCTTCGGCTTCCACAGGCTGCCGGTGACGAAGAATCCAGGAGCGCTCTCGAAATAAACCTTTTCAACAGTGAACCCATCGCCCTCGACTTTGCCATGCACGACGGCATTGAGCGGCGTCTTCGTCGGCATCGGGAACAAACCCTCTGCGACGAGAATCTGGCGGCGCACCTGCTCCTTTCTCACATCCCATTCGCTCAGCGACGATGGCGGATTGAAGGGGAAATAGCCGTTCAGGTCTTTCGGCGGCTGAAGACGGCTGTCTTCGGCATGGGCGATGGTGGAAACGAGGACGGCGCAGAAAAGCAGGTTGAGTTTCATGGGTTGGGAATGGCGGCGTGACAGCTACGGTGCCAGCCGGAGAAGTTCATCATGGTCGTGACCAGATGGCAATCACAGACCTTCAGCCCTGTCCCCTTGCATTCCGCCCTGGTCTTGCCCCATTTCCGCCCGCAAGAACTCCGCCGCCATCTCGTTCCTTCCGCCCCTCGATATGCCCAACCGTAAAAAACTCCTCGTCGCACTCGCCATCGTTGCCCCGCTCGCGCTCATGGCCGCCAAGCCGGACAAGCCCAAGAATGACAAAGGGCCGTTCGTCGCAGGCAAGCCCGCCTTCGTTCCTGATTACAGCGCTCCCGAGTTCGATCCGGCGAAGGTGAAGTTCGACCATCTCACGGCGGACGAGCTCAAGGTGCCCGAGGGACTCGAAGTCACCGTGTGGGCCACCTCGCCGCAGTTGTTCAATCCGGTGAACATGGACATCGACCACGCGGGCCGCGTGTGGATCACGGAAGGCGTCAATTACCGCCGCCACAGCGGCCGCAGCCGTGAGGGCGACTGCGTGCGCGTGCTACAGGACACCGATGGCGATGGCAAGGCCGACACCAATCATGTGTTCGTCCGCGAAAAGGCTCTTGAGAGCCCCATGGGTGTCGCCGTGTTCGACAACGTCATCTACGTCTCCAACACGCCGGACATCATCAAATACACCGACGTGAACCGCGATTTGAAGTTCGATCCCGCCGTGGACAAGCGCGAGGTCTTCCTCACCGGCTTCGAGCAGCCGCAGCACGACCACAGCCTGCACAGCGTCTATGCCGGACCCGATGGCCGGTTGTATTTCAGCAATGGAAACTGCGGCGCGCACTTCAGCGACAAGAGCGGCAACACCTTCCGCATCGGCGGCGCTTACCTGAACAACGACTACGCCGGTGAGAAGAGCGATGACGGCCACGTCTATGTCGGCGGCTTCACCGCCAGCATCGACCCGAGCGGCCACAAGGCCAAAATCCTCGGCTACAACTACCGCAACAGCTTCGAAGGAGTGCGCACATCGTTCGGTGACATGTTCCTCAACGACAACGACGATCCGCCTGCCTGCCGCGTGAGCCATCTCATCGAAGGCGGCAGCTTTGGGTTCTTCTCCCGCGATGGCAAACGTCAGTGGCGTGCTGACAAACGGCCCGGCCAGTCGATCCCTGTGGCGGAGTGGCGGCAGGACGATCCCGGCAGCATTCCTGCGGGCGATATTTACGGCGGCGGCGCCCCCACGGGCATGTGCTTCTATGAAAACGGCGCACTCGGTGAGCAATGGAACGGCCTGCTGCTGAGCTGCGAGACGGGACGCAATGTCGTCTTCGGTTATCTGCCGAAACCCGATGGCGCAGGCTTCAAACTCGAGCGTTTTGACTTCTGCACCAGCAACACCTCCGGCGTCTTCAAAGGCAGCGACTTCGTCGGCGGCGCGAACAATCTCTCCGATGACCGCCAAACGCTTTTCCGCCCTAGCGATGTGTGTGTCGGCCCCGATGGCGCGATCTACATCAGCGACTGGTTTGACAAACGCACCGGTGGTCATCAGGACACAGATGAAACCTGCAGCGGCACGATCTACCGCGTCGCCCCCAAAGGATTCAAACCGCGTGTGCCGGGCGTCGAACTCGACACCGTCGAAGGGCAGATCGTCGCGCTTGAATCGCCTGCGACGAATGTTCGCCACACTGCCTTCACCCGCTTGAAAGAGGCCGGAGAGGCCGTCCTGCCGCAGGTCACCAAACTGCGTGACCACGCCAACCCGCACATCGCCTCACGCGCCGTCTGGCTGCTCGCCCAACTCGGTGAGAAAGGCCTCATCGCCACACGGTCATGGCTTGAATCCGACGACGCCACCAAGCGCCTCGTCGCTCTCCGGGCCATTCGTGCCGCCACCGATGACGGTCTCGACATCATCGCCAGCATGTCCTCCGACCAGTCCCCCATGGTGCGCCGTGAGGTCGCGATCTCCCTGCGCGACGTTCCAGCCAAGCAAAGCGTGCCGCTGCTCGCCAAACTCGCCCGCCACATCGACGGCAGCGATCGCTCTCTGCTCGAAGCCTGGGGCATCGGCTGCTCTGGCAAAGAAGAGCTGGTCTGGAGCGTCCTGAAATCCGAAGGTGACTGGAGCGAGGGCTTCGCACACCTCACCTGGCGCCTTCACCCCGTCGCCGCAGTGCCTGAACTGCAAAAGCGTGCCTCCAGTGACAAATTCACGCCCGAGCAGCGCAAGCTCGCGCTCAACACCCTCGCCTTCATCCCTGATGCCACGGCCGCGAAAGCCATGCTCGCCATCGCGAAGGACAAAGCCTCGCCGATTCATGCGGACGCCATGTGGTGGCTCATCAAACGCAGCACCGACGAGTGGAGCACCTTTGGCATCGCCGAAGAGCTCAAAAAAGAAGGCATCTTCGACCCTGAAAGCGCCAAGCTCGTCGAGATCGTCACCCCGCCCGCGATTCCGAGCACGGTGAAAGTCGAGGAGGTGCTCAAACTCAATGGCAACCCCAAGAACGGCGCGCAACTCGTCACCCGTTGTGTCATGTGCCACCAGATCAACGGCCAGGGCGTGGAGTTCGGTCCGAATCTCGACGGCTGGGGCCGCGGCCAGCCCACGGAGATCGTCGCGCAAGCCTTGATCGAGCCGAGCAAGGACATCGCCCACGGCTACGACGGCCAGGAATTCCTTCTCAAGGACGGCGCCAAGATCCACGGCATGCTGCTCACCGAAGGCGACATCATGATTGTCCGTAGCATGGGCGGCGTGAGTCAATACATCGCCAAATCCCGCCTCAAGAGCCGTGGCAAGCTCACCAGCAGCATGATGCTCAGCGCCACCCAGCTCGGCCTCAGCGCCCAGGACGTGGCCGACATCACGGCGTATCTGCGCGCGGGGAAGTGACCTGATCGTCGCCGACAAAACTCAAAACGCCCAGCGATACGGCGCGTTGTGAATCAGCTTGTTCTTCGGATACGCTGAGATGCGCACCTGGTTCTTCGAGTTTCCGCTGAGCAGCCAGACATTCGTGGCGTCCTGCGCGTGTAAAAAGCCGATGTGGCCGCTGCTGGCTTGATCCACCGTGAGCGGCTGGAGAATGCAGATCGCGCCATAGGTCGCGGCCACCGGGCGGCCCCAGCTCCACCAGTCGGAGACTTTGGCGCTGCCCTTGGGCTGGTAGCCGGAGCGCAGCACGCACCAGTTCACAAAAGCGGCGCACCAGGCTGTCTCATCGTGCAGAAGATTGCCGCTGATGCCACAACTGCGCAGGTATTCGAGGATGCGCGGATTGTCACCGTTCGACCACTCCTGCACGCCCTGCTCCATGATGGCGATCTGCATCCATGGAGGCGGCGCGGTGAAACTGGTTGGCGCGGCGGCCACGGTTTCCGGCGGCACTCCTGTCACGACACCGCTGACATTCACGATCTGCCCTGGAAACAAGACTTTCCAGTTTCCCGAGCCCCATTCCACAAGTCCTGGGTTGTGCTTCTGAAACTGCGAAAGCGTCATCCCGAAGGATTTCGCGATTTTTGAGGGATTGTCGCCAGGTTGAACAGTGTATTGGGCCATGCGCGAAATCATGAACGTCCGGCTTGAGAAAGCCAACCCTGATTTCACCCTTGCGGTGGTCAATCTTTGCTGAACAAGCCTTTCACCTTCGAGAAGAAACCAGGCTTGTCTTGATCCGTGTTCTTCGCCGCAGGGTCAGGCGTCATCGCAGGCACCATCGTCGGCATCTTCTGATCCCAACCGCCGCCCAGAGCCTTCATCAATCCGACGGTCGCAATCAGTCGCTGTCCGGCGATCTGCGCGGTGGCGCGTTGAGTCGCCAAAGTCGTGCGATTGGCCTCGATCACATCGAGATACGGGCTCGTTCCAGCCTCGTAGCGGGTTTTGGCGAGTTGCGCGGCCCTTTCAGCACTGGTGCGAGCACGTTGCTGGGAACCGGCCTGCGTGCTGAGATTTCGAATCGAGGACAAGCTGGTCTCCACATCGGCCAAAGCGCCGAGAAAGGCCTGACGATAACCTGCAAGAGCTTCGTCGTGCGCGGCCTTCGATTTGGTAAGGTTCCAGCGGTTCTTGTTCCCGGAGAAGAGCGGCACGCTGATGTGTGGCCCAAGACTCCACATGAGCGAGGTGGGTTCAAAGAGAATGTCGATGTCGCCGCTTTGGAATCCGCCGCGTCCCATCAGCTTGATGCTCGGGAAGAATTGAGCCTTTGCCACGCCAATGCGGGCGGTGGCGGCTTCAAGCACGCGCTCGGCCTGCGAGATGTCAGGACGACGCTCCAGCAAGTCACTCGGCACGCCAGCAGGCACGCTGGGAGGTGCGTAGAGTGTTCCTGACGATGCAGGCACACGGAAGCTCGACGCGCTGGTGCCGATCAGAATGGCGAGCACGTTTTCGAGCTGATCGCGCTGTGCTTGGAGTGCTGAAATCTCCGCTTCCGCAGTCGCCACTTCCGTTTCGGCCTGCGCCTGTTCCAATTCGCTGCCCGCTCCGGCCTGCACGCGCGCACCAGCAATTTTGAGTGCCTCATTGCGCCAGCCGACGGCCTCGCGCACGATGCGCATCTCGTTGTCGAGCGTGCGGAGCTTGAAGTAGTTCATCGCGACCTCGGCCTGGATGCCCAGCAGCACGTTGTGCATGGCATCTGCGGCGGCGGCGGCTTCTGCGCGTGTTCCCTCCGCCTGACGGCGGAGTTTGCCCCAGAGATCGAGTTCCCAACTGAATTCGAGCGGCGCATTGTAAGCCGGGCCGTTGTAGCTCAAACCGTTCAATGGAAACGGCGAGGGCATGTTCTCCGAAGTGCGCTGGCGTTCCGCCGTCAGCGGAAGGCTGATGGACGGAAAGAAATCGCCACGCGACATGCGGGCGGCGGCACGCGCCTGATCGAAGCGTGCAATCGCTGCCTTGAGCTGCTGATTGTTCGCCGTGGCGGCGGCTTCGAGGTTGTTGAGCCGCGAATCGTTGAAGACCTTCCACCATTCGCCTTTCGGCAGATGCGCGGAAGGCGTCGCGGCACGCCAGGTCACGCCCTTGAACTTGGGCGAGGTCGCCGTGGCGGGACGCTCGTAATTGAGGCCGATTTGAGCGAGAGCAGAGCTGGCAAGTATCAAGAAAAGAAGAGGGCGCATGACAGAAAGAGCGGTTTGTGTGTAGGTCGGGTGTGGCGACAGCCCGCCCGACTTTTCGGCGCGTGAGGAGAGACGAGCGGGCTGTCGCCACACTCTTCCTACGATGGCTGTGTTCGCGAAAGTCATGACAAGATCAATGAGGAGTGGGAAGGGCGGCCTCGGGTTTCTTTTTGCGGCCAAGCTTCATGACGAGCACATAAAACACGGGCGTGAAGAACAGGCCGAGGAAGGTCACGCCGATCATGCCGCTGAAGACGGCGGTGCCCATGGCGCGGCGCATTTCGGCACCGGCACCCGTGGAGACGACCAGCGGATACACACCAGCAATGAAAGCGATGGAGGTCATCAAAATGGGGCGCAGACGCAGACGGCAGGCTTCGAGGGCGGCTTCGAGGGGACTTTTGCCGTGGTCGCTCTTCTCCTTGGCGAATTCAACGATGAGGATGGCGTTTTTGCACGCGAGGCCGATCAGCACGATGAAACCGATCTGCGTGAAGATGTTGTTGTCGCCCCCGGTGAGATGCACGCCGGCGAGGGCGAAGAGCAGGCACAACGGCACGATCAAAATGATGGCGAGCGGCAGCCGCAGGCTCTCGTACTGCGCGGCGAGCACCATGAAGACGAGCAGGATGCACAGCGGGTAGATGTAGATGGCGGTGTTGCCCGCGATGATCTTTTGGAAGGTCAGATCGGTCCACTCGAACTCGAAACCACCGGGCAGCGCCCCTTTGACGATGCCAGCGATCAAATCCTCGCCCTGGCCGGAGCTGAGCGGCGGCAGCGGC
>Ga0209573_1005748_pt1 | contig 10876 bp, 14 predicted proteins | sample TNRBio252014_DNA_FD_185870 | JGI IMG/M metagenome (GOLD analysis project Ga0209573, IMG submission 185870) | Wastewater treatment Type I Accumulibacter community from EBPR Bioreactor in Madison, WI, USA - TNR Reactor_6/25/2014_ DNA (SPAdes)... | ecosystem: Engineered > Bioreactor > EBPR >...
TATCCTGTTCATCCAGGCTGGTTATGTTAGTGCTCTGAATTTGGGGAAAACTTCATTGGACCGCACCTGGAATTACACCGATGGAGACATGGGGTCAGTTGACTTCATACATGCCGGACCAGGTTGGACTGCAGCTGAAACTCTCCTGAATTGGTCCCACTTGCCAGACAAAGTATTCAGCCATGACCAAACTGAAATCTCATTTTCCGAACCGATAGAGGTTGCATAGAAATGCCTGTGCGGGGAAGGCTCTCCTTGTAGTTCGGGAAATTTCTGTTTGAACAGTAACAATCCCCTCTCCCAGTCTGTATTGAAGTTCCCATAACTCTGATGGTGAAGTGCAAGGTCTGGAGCAACCGCCAAATCGTATCCAGCTTTAAAAGCTCGATGACTGAGATCCACGTCATAATAGTGAAAACCGTTGATTTCCGTGTCAAATCCAAGCTGTTCCAAAGCAGAACGCTTGCAGGCGATAAATACACCATCCAGTACAGCCGCAGGTCTTACATGGGAAAATGGGCTGTATGAAGCCAGTATTCTGGATTTCATGTTTATCGCAGGCTGGCTAAGTCTGCTCAGAAGATGCGGATGTCCATCAAATAAAATGGCTGGCCCCGACATTTTGGACGCACCCGCAACTCCGATAAAATCATAACGATCAAAATGACCTAAAAGCCTGTCAAAAAAATCTGGAACAAGCAATTCAATATCATGATGGCAAAGAATAATATTACCAAACCAAGCCATCTCGAGACCACGTTTATATCCTTCATTCATGCCAGTCGCATCGGAAATGCGTACAAATTGTAAACGATGATTACCTGCTACAGACTCGAAATTTTCCTGAAATGTCGCATACTTGTCATTGTCGTGGCTACAAACAATTACCGACCAGTCCGCTGGAACTCGTGGGCTGACAGATTCATATGGAATACGCTGTTCGAAAGCATAACGGACATTGAACGCCAAAGCATCTTGCACAAAACTGAAATTCATGGGTTCCAGCAGCGCAGCACGTGCAGAAACCTCGCCAGCCAGATATGGCATCTGCTGTTTCCGGTAAATTTCAAACAGTGCCCGTCCAGAAGCAGCAAGCCCCATATTCAAAGATATATTGAAAGCTTCAATCGCATTCTCAATATAACCTGAACGAAACTTTGCAACCGCTTCATTATGCAGGCCAGCTGCAATCTGCAGAGAATTATCCATACCTCTTTAAGGATATTGAGACGTTCAGCGCATTGAAATCTGCTATAACAAGCCAAGGAAATCAAAGGATGAATATTATATCCTTGTTACGAACTAAGTGTATAAATTCACGCAACTTGTAGGATATTTTTCTTTAATTTCACCGTCAAAAATTCAGTGGCAGCCATCTAGTGGCGATACGATTCAGAGTAACAAATTGTAGTAGTTCAGACTTAATCTGACAGTAAGGTCTAAAAGGGTGGAGTTACCCGATTTGATAGAGGTGCGAATCTTCATCAATCAAAGCGCGTAAGCGCAAAGGAGTAACCCCATGAGTAGTGTTCAACAGAATGTTATCAAACACAAGGTTGGCTTGCTGAACCTGGCCGCCGAACTTGGCAACGTATCCCGCGCCTGCAAGGTGATGGGCTTTTCACGCGATACCTTCTATCGTTATCAGGCCGCCGTTGAAACCGGCGGAGTCAAGTCGCTGATTGATGCCAATCGCCGCAAACCCAATCCCAGGAACCGTGTTGAGGAAATAGCGGAGTCCGCCGTCACCGCCTTTGCGTTGGAGCAGCCCGCCTTCGGGCAGTTGAGTGTTTCAAATGAACTGCGCAAACGCGGCATCTTTGTTTCACCTTCTGGCGTCCGCTCGATCTGGCTGCGACATCACCTCAAGTCGTTCAAGAAACGCCTGTCGTCACTGGAGAGCCATGTTGCCCAGACCGGTGAAGTGCTGACCGAGATACAGGTACAGGCACTCGAGAGAAAGCAGGAAGATGACATCGCACACGGCGAAATCAAGACCTCGCAACCTGGCTATCCTGGCAGCCAGGACACTTTTTACGTCGGCACGATCAAAGGCGTAGGCAGAATTTATCAACAAACTTTTGTCGATACTTATTCCAAGTGGACTGTGGCCAGGCTATACACCACCAAAAGGCCAATCACCGCTGCCGATCTGCTCAATGACAAGGCGCTGCCGTTCTTTGCCGAACACGGGATGGGCTTGATCCGAATTCTGACGGATCAAGGCACGGAGTATTGCGGCAAGCCGGAATCGCATGACTACCAATTGTATCTGGCCTTGAATGACATCGAGCATACCAAGACCAAAGTGCGCCACCCGCAGACCCATGGTGTCTGCGAATGCTTCCACAAGACCATCCTGCAAGAGTTCTATCAGGTGGCGTTCCGCCGCAAGATTTACCTGTCGATTGAAGAACTGCAGGCTGACCTGGATGCCTGGATCGTAACCTACAACAACGACCGCACCCATCAAGGTAAGATGTGTTGTGGGTGCACCCCGATACAAACTTTAATGGACGGAAAGGAGGCGTGGCACGATAAAGTCACCACATTGAATAGCTGAATTTGAACTGACAGTCACTTCGATCAAATCGGGTAACTGTCAGATGATGCCGCGATTACTACAAATAAAGACCAAATTCACGCTTCACATGCACGCAAAAGAACAAATCTTTGAAACTTTTACCTGATATTTTCCGTTGCGGTAACGGATTGAAGCCATTCTGTAAAATCCCATTTGAACAGGATTTGGACTGGAAGACTTTTTTCACTATTTTTCCGCATGATTCTGAAGTGAATTTCGGGCAATTTTCAGGACTGCGATTCCTCTGGAGCCACCCAGTGGCCTGACCTCCCGCCCTTTTTCTCTAACAGCCGGACATTATTGATGATCATACCTCTATCCACCGCCTTGCACATATCATAGATCGTCAGCAAGGCGACACTGGTTGCGGTCAATGCCTCAATTTCGACACCGGTCCGGCCAAATGTTTCTGCAGTCACAATACATTCCACCATGCTGTTCTGATGGTCAAGATGGAACTCTACAGCCACGCGGGTCAGGTATAAAGGATGACATAATGGGATAAGTTCTGCGGTACGCTTGCTTGCCTGTATCGCAGCAATACGGGCAATGCCCAGCACGTCCCCTTTTTTAGCGGTTCCGGAAGCAATCAGCCCCAGCGTTGCAGGATTCATTTGAATATACCCGGAAGCTCTGGCAACACGCTGGGTCTCGCTTTTTCCGGCGACGTCAACCATATGTGCCTGACCGTCCTGGTCAAAATGTGTCATACCATTATTCATGCCGATTTCCTGACTTTATCGCTATGCCAATATTCCATGCGCTGCACATCCGTTTCACGTGTTTCCAGCCAATGTGAACCTTCCCCGGTTTCCTCCTTTTTCCAAAAAGGAGCAGCCGTTTTCAGATAGTCAATGATAAATTCGCAACCAGCAAATGCCTCCCCGCGGTGCAGCGCTGTAGTGGCCACCAGCACAATCTGGTCGTTGGCATAAAGTCTTCCAATGCGATGAATTACCCGGACGTTCAATAAATTCCACCGTTCGGTAGCCTCGGCGATAATTTTGTTCAGGGCCTTTTCGGTCATGCCAGGGTAATACTCAAGGTAAATGCTGTCCACGGTTTCATTCAAGTTAAAATCCCGTACCAAACCGATAAAACTGACCATAGCTCCTACTTTTGAGTTCCCAGAGCGCAGGGTATTCAATTCGGCGGCAAGATCAAAATCAGATTCCTGTATTGATACGCTCATTTCAACCTCCGGAGATGGGCGAGAAAATGGCGATTTCGTCATTCTCTTTAATGGTGGCAGGCAAATCAGCAAACTCCTGGTTAATCGCACAGCGCACACGATTGTCAGCCAGCTCCTGTGCCCATACATCCCCACGTGTACGCAGCCATGCCAGCACACCTGCCAAATTAGAAGTACCCGCTGGCAAATCTGCCGTTTCACGTGCTATCTTTAAATGCTCTTTCGGCCGACCGAAATACACCAGTTCAATTTTCATGGCTGTTCCTGAAAAAATAATTCAAACAAATACAAATAACTTTTGAAACTTGTCTACGTCTGCAACCTACTGGACATCAACCGATCCCCTGTACCCTGATGCCATTCATGAAAAAAAGGACAGCTGCATATTTTACATATGCAGCATCCCTAGTTGTTTCCCAAATGAAATCCTTTTATTGCACTGCTCACACCGTTTTCCTGCATCCAGAAATCCCGGTAACAAATCTTGCAATCTGCAAAATGCTATTTCCTGCAAATGCCAGAAATGGCAGGAGCGGCCATCACGAACAATGTTTCATTACGGTGCTGGATTGAAGCGGCCTAAGCCGGGGATCCCCCTCCCAGAATTCTGCACAGCCATGATAATGAGCAGTAATAGCGACCTCGTCATTCTCTTTCAACTCCCTCGTCAGCGCAGCAAAATCCTGATTGACAGCGCAACGCACCTTGTCTTCATCCATTTCACGCACCCAGTCTCCTCCGCGCGACCTCAGCCATTCTAGCAGACCGGAAAGTGTAAGCGCATCTCCGGGAACTGTTACCGTCTCCTGCGATATTTTCAAATTTTCCTTCGGCTTACCAAAATAAACGATCTCAATTCGCATGATTACCCTTTGAAAAATAGTCCAAAATAAAATTGGCCACCTCTTCCGGTGCATTAATGTCAAGTTTCGGCAGCGGAAAAGAATCCTTGCTGTCTGTCACAACAGCAATAATCCCCGGGTCAGTCGGATATATGGCATCAGACCCGGTTTCCTTGCGATGCACTTCCAGTTTTGGTATAGCTGCATGCTTGTATCCTTCGGCCAGAATCAGGTCATATCCGGAAAATCTTGAACAGAGATCCTCAAGTGTAGGTTCCGTCTCCTTACTTAATTCGTGCATCAACGCCCATCTCTGTGCAGAAACAATCAGCACTTCGCGCGCTCCTGCCTTGCGATGACGATAAGTATCCTTTCCAGGCTTATCAATATCAAAATCATGGTGCGCATGCTTGATAACGGCAATACGCAAACCTTTTCCAGTCAAAATCGGAATTACTTTTTCAAGCAAGGTGGTTTTTCCGCTGCCGGAATAACCCGCAAAACCCATTATTTTCCCATTAAACATAAAATTTACTGAAAGGTTGACTGAAAGGTTGAAAGTTTGAAAGGTTGGTAGATCACTGAATCAGTGTGAGCGTAGCGTACAGCATACCCTTCCGTCAAGACGGGCGCATGCTCCCAGCGCAGACCGGATCAATGGCGCTGGCGCGTCAGGCAAAAGGTGAACGGGTTCTATATTCATCACGGTTCCCGGCAATATTAATAAGCCGGCTGTTCTTCCAGAGCAGCCTCTACATATCCATGAACCAGGCACAAAACAAAGCCAACTGGGTGAGCGCCAGAAAAACTACCTGCTCCGGGCATGCACTGCAAATGCATGACACTGTACCATTTGCCATCGCCCCCAGCTTCTCCAGGCCACATTATTTATCTCTTCTGTCCATGGCAGCCATCCATTTGTCATGTAAAATATTCACCAAACTACGCAAATCTTACACATAGGCATTGCATCCAATTTTCGGGTACCAATTCAGGGCTCCCGGTCTATTTTATATGATATGGGCGGACTCTTCCCCAATGACGCGCAAGCACTGTAATCCCTTTTTTTACCGGAGTAAAACCGCTCTGTGAATTCAGCAAAACGCCAGGAAATTTTTCTGCGCTTGCAGGCAGCCAATCCGCACCCGACTACCGAGCTGGAGTATCACTCCGCATTTGAACTGCTGGTTGCAGTCATCCTTTCGGCCCAGGCTACCGATGTCAGCGTGAATGCTGCTACCCGCCAGCTATTTCCGATAGCCAACACCCCGCAGGGGTTGCTTGATCTGGGCGAGGATAAATTACGCAATTACATACAGCGTATCGGTCTTTACAAAACCAAGGCACGGCATATCATACAAACCTGCCGGATATTGCTGGAGAAACATGGTGGAGCCGTTCCACAAACGCGCGAAGCTCTGGAGACTCTCCCGGGCGTAGGGCGCAAGACAGCAAACGTCGTGCTCAATACGGCCTTCGGCCAGCCGACGATCGCGGTGGATACCCACATTTTCCGCGTATCCAACCGCACCGGGCTTGCTCCCGGAAAAACCATGCTGGAAGTGGAAAAAAAATTACTGAAAGTCGTACCGGATCAATTCAAGCATGATGCTCACCACTGGCTGATTCTGCATGGGCGCTATGTATGTCAGGCACGCAAACCCAGATGCGGCATGTGCCGTATCGTTGATCTGTGCGATTACTCCAACAAGGAAATATAATGTTCAACCCCAGCAGAGAAGAAGCACGCATGTTCCTCATCGAGACCTGGCGAAAGCACCGTACGGGGGAACTTCTCTCCCCTCTGGAAGACCTGGCTGCGCAACTTATAGGCAAACACCCCGAATATTTCCCCATACTGGAAAACCCGGAACACTACCAGCATAAAGACTATACTCCGGAACAGGGCACGACCAACCCCTTTCTGCACCTGATGATGCATCTCGCCATCGAAGAACAGATCTCCATCAACCAGCCGCCTGGAATCCGCACACACTTTCAGAGATTGACCGTGCTTCATGAGTCAGAACACGACGCTCAACATCGGATGATGGAATGTTTGGGAGAAATGATCTGGCAATCGCAACGCAACGGCACGGCTATTGATGCTGGCATTTATTTCAATTGCCTGGAAAAACAATAATGGCCAACCGTCTGAGCAAAATTGTCACTCGCACTGGAGATGATGGCACCACCGGACTGGCGGATGGAACACGCGTAAAAAAATATTGCCCGCGCATCCACGCCATCGGAAGCGTGGATGAACTCAACAGCCACATCGGACTTCTGCTCGCAGAATCCGCACCCGATGACTTGCGCAATTTGCTGTTGCATATACAGCATGACCTGTTTGACCTTGGTGGTGCGCTTGCATACCCTGCTGCCCAGTTTTCCGAAAGCAAACTCCAATATCTGGATGCCGCGATTACCCTTTACAACTCCGGCTTGCCCCCGCTTAAGGAATTTATTCTGCCCGGCGGCTCCCGTGCCGCAGCGCAATGCCACATATCACGCACAGTAGCCCGGCGCGCTGAACGGGATTTGGCTGCACTCGCGCTTCACGATACGCTTCCTCCGCATGCCCTGCCTTACCTGAATCGTTTATCTGACTTATTATTTGTATTGTGCCGTGTCCTCAACCGTACAATGGGACAGGACGAGACTTACTGGCAGAAAAATCTGGCAGGCAGCACAATATGAAACACCGTCATTCGCCCTGGTGGATTTTATTGAAATGGGTGGATGACATGCAAACAACCGCCAGGGATTGCTGAAAAATCGGCTGTCAGCATTTCCCCTTACAACCGGACTTTTCAGATTTTAATGGCCTAAAATCAACATTCGCAAGGGTTACCTGAATAATGAAAAAAACCGCTTTAATCACGGGCATAACCGGGCAGGACGGCGCTTACCTTGCCGAATTCCTGTTGGGTAAAGGCTATCATGTACATGGGATCAAGCGCCGCGCTTCTTTATTCAATACAGACCGCATTGATCACTTGTACCAGGACCCACACGTTAGCAACCGGAATTTTATTCTGCATTATGGCGACATGACCGATTCCAGCAGCCTGATTCGCATTATCCAGCAGGTGCAACCGGATGAAATCTACAACCTTGCCGCACAGAGCCACGTAGCGGTATCGTTCGAGGAACCGGAATATACAGCCAACTCCGACGCGCTGGGACCCCTGCGCATACTGGAAGCCATCCGGATACTGGGACTGGAAAGAAAAACCCGGTTTTACCAGGCTTCTACTTCCGAACTGTACGGCCTGGTGCAGGAAACTCCGCAAAAGGAAACTACCCCCTTCTATCCCCGGTCTCCCTATGCTGTAGCCAAGCTCTACGCCTACTGGATTACTGTCAACTACCGCGAGGCCTATGGTATCTATGCCTGCAATGGAATCCTGTTCAACCACGAAAGCCCGGTGCGTGGAGAAACCTTTGTTACACGGAAAATTACACGCGCCCTCACACGCATCAAACTGAACCTGCAAAATTGCCTGTTCCTGGGAAATCTGGACTCATTACGGGATTGGGGACATGCCAGGGACTATGTAGAAATGCAATGGCTCATGCTACAGCAGGAACAGGCGGAGGATTATGTCATTGCCACCGGCGTGCAATACAGTGTGCGTGATTTTGTAACAGCTGCGGCAGAAGAGCTCGGCATCCGGATGTACTGGAAAGGATCGGGAGTCAGCGAAAAAGGCTATGATGCTTCTGGAAAATGTATCGTAGCCGTGGATCCGCGCTATTTCCGGCCGACCGAGGTAGAAACCCTGCTGGGAGACGCAACCAAGGCAAAGGAGAAACTGGGATGGACACCGAGAACTTCATTTCGTGAACTGGTTGCAGAAATGGTGCGCGAGGACCTGAAAGCCGCAGAACGGGACGAACTGATTAAAAAGCACGGATTTTCTGCTTTTGATTATCATGAATAAACATGAATGCAACCCGTCCGTTTTTCTGATGTGTCAGAAAGCATGATTTTAAAGGCTCTGTTCTGAAATAGTGTAGGTTGCATGTAAACAAAATCTTAGATATAGCGTTAATATTATTAGAAACAAATGCTTATATCTATGAAATCGAAGCAACCAAAGAATGTTGAAGCCGTCATTGATAAAATGACAGCTAACGAGATTGCCGCAGTCCTTGCAGCAGTCAAAAAGTGGGAAAGACAGGTTGAAGGCGATCTAGTCATCAAGGAGCGGGCGTATAAGATGACCCACTGTCCTTATTGTTCTTCTCCTGTGATGAGGTGGGGGTCAAAGAACGGTGTTCCCCACTTCAAATGCAAGAACGAAGAAACCGATACAGCAGGAAAGAAAGTCTGTGGAAAGACCTTCAATGCTCTGACTGGAACCCCGCTAGCTCGCCTGCATCATTTTGACAAGCATATTGAGAGTGCCAAGTGCACATGCATAACTGGTTGTCTATCCGCAAGACCGCAACCCTTCTTGGTGTAAGCGTTGATACGGCATTCCGTTGGCGTCATCGCTTCCTTGAAAGCTTGAAAGCAAGCCAGCCTGAATGCCTTGCGGGTGTTGTAGAAGCCGATGAAACCTTCTTCCTTGAATTCAACAAAGGAAAGCGGGGTGACCCTGTGATTGCAGGTGCATTCATGATATCCCATTGTTTTTGTTATTTTTATCTTCCCTATATTTATTAGTATGCAAAACTCTAGGATATTTACAAGGGCGATGTATCAGAAATACGTATACGGAATTACCAAGTGTGGCTATCTTCGGTTCAGCGATTAGATTTATTCCATTCTGAGAAGAGTAACTTGTAAGCCTGCAAGAACTTGTCTGTATCAATCTCTTCCAGAGAGTAATACCAAAACTTGCCTAAATAGCAATCGCAAAAATCCTCTAAGCTCTTAACGGTCAAAGGGAAAGTGCTGTCCCTTGTAATATCCTCAATCACCTTATTGAGAACTTCTCTGTCATTAAATGGCAGTTGAGATAGAAGTTTTGACCGTTCAATAATAAACTTCCTGAAAGAGTCTTCCCAATCTCTGAGAATGGTTTGAACTGGCGTCTTTTTCTGAAATAAAACAAGTTTGGTTCCATCAGGTTGATGCCAGGACCATTCATGATGAAACGTGCAATACCAACCAACTTCATTAGCTGCATTGACTATTTCATCTTCGTACCCATCAAAATTAGGTGGATAAGGTAGCGATGCTTTTGCGGTAGCAATCGCTACATAATGACCAGTAGAGAGCCTTACTAAGTGATAGAAGCTTCTCACATGGTCATCATGTGGCATTTTCACGTAATTGTTCTTAATGCCATCTATCGCTCTTTTGGAGTCTTTTTGGCAGCAGTTTAAATCCACTGACATTCCATCTCTAACAGAAATATCTTCTGGTAGTTTGTGAGATGGAATACCAAGCTTAAAGCGATTAGAAAATACTTCTTGGAGTTGTTCTTTAATGGGATTTGCTTTATCTGAATAGCCTTCCATATTTTCCAAGGCATCCAGTATTTGACTTTTTAGCTTTTGAGCTTCATCTGTCAATCGGACTTCATGCATGGAAGGAGTTAATTTTTCAGAAGCAGGCTTTGCCAGAAGTGTTGAGACATAGAGTTCAAGTTTTTCAGGAGGGACTGAAAACCATTCTTTGCCTTGTCCTGAAAGTTCATCCTTGAAAAGCTGTTTGATTGCCGTTTCAACCCTTTTTGCTTCTTTGTAATCTGCTTCAAAGGTCTTATAGACCTGAAAGCTAGGGTTGTGAGTTTTGTAGGAAGCAAGGCGTTTATCAAGATCATTGGTAATGCCGATCTTGGTATGGCTTCCGTTGACGATGATGTATAGGTATCCGTACATGAACTTAATGATACCCTAGCACTACTTTTAAGACTACCAACACCGTTTCAGAACAGAGCCATTTTAAATTCCGCGGGCTAAATCAAAGGACAACTTCCAGAATCATGAGCTTGCATCCATCTGCCATTGCGTTGGTTTCAACATAACGAAAGTCATTCCGAACAAATCTTCCGGAATTTCTGGTTTCAATCCAAGAAATATTATCAGGATAATTAATTATCCTTTTGATTTTTTTTAAAATCTTCATAAGATTTTTGCAGCCCGTGCCGCAGAGATGTAGGAGGATTCCAGCCTAAAGCTTTCAGCCGGGAAACATCCAGTAATTTTTGCGGCGTACCCATCGGTTTGGATGAATCAAAAAAAATCTCTCCTTCATATCCCACGGTTTCCTGTACAAGTGCAGCCAGATCACGGATGGCA
>Ga0209573_1005749_pt1 | contig 10875 bp, 8 predicted proteins | sample TNRBio252014_DNA_FD_185870 | JGI IMG/M metagenome (GOLD analysis project Ga0209573, IMG submission 185870) | Wastewater treatment Type I Accumulibacter community from EBPR Bioreactor in Madison, WI, USA - TNR Reactor_6/25/2014_ DNA (SPAdes)... | ecosystem: Engineered > Bioreactor > EBPR >...
CTACGCTGGTGAACGGCAACGAGCCCCCCGACCTGAGTTTCGAAATCGAAGAAAGCTGCGACAGTGTTCGGGTATACGCCACTCCGGCTACTTACCAATACGTCTGGAGTACCGGTGCTATTGGCCCGGTCTTCTCCACAGCAGAAGGCAATATTTACAGCGTTACCGTGACCGACGCAGTGGGCTGCGCTGTGGTGCGGCAAGTGGAAACCCCGCAACCCGACGGACCGGATGTCGCCATTGAAGTCATACACCCTTTCTGCCCTGGCGATTTCGGGGTAGTGGAAATCATCCCTGCCGACGAAGACCGCCCGATGATTTTTTCATCCGACGGCGGCGCGACTTACCAACTTTTACCCTACTTTGAAAAACTGCTTCCCGGCGACTACACCTTTGCGGTGCAGGATATTTTGGGCTGCATTCAACGCTTCCCGGTTTCGATTCAACCGCCCGACACGATGGGCGTGGAACTGAATCTGGAGCGCTTGGTTGTGCGCCCCAATACGCCGGTTTCACTCACAGCAAACACCATTGGCAACATACAAATCTGGCAATGGCTGCCGGAAGAGCTTGACAGCGGCGGCCCGATGACAGACTTTTTGGCGCAAGGCAGTCTGGACGTCCGCATTGTGGTGCAGGACGATCGGGGTTGCAAAGCATCAGACGGATTCCGGCTGGAGGTTGTCCTCGGCGAAATTTATGCGCCCTCGGCTTTTTCGCCCAATGGCGACGGCATCAACGACCACTTCACCCTCTACAGCGATAATGGCTCCGGGGAAATCATCGAGTCTTTGCTCCTGTTCAACCGCTGGGGCGCTTTGGTTTTTGAAGCCAAAGAAATCCCGCTAAACGTGGAAGCTTTGGGGTGGAATGGCATGGTCGGTGGCAAAGCGGCAAAACCGGAGGTCTTTACGTATTTAGCGGTCATTCGCTTTGGCAATGGCGTGTTGCGGGAATTGAAAGGAGATGTGGTTTTGGTGCGATAAAGTGTGTAGTGACCGGGTGACTTTGAGTCACCCGGTCACTATAACCTCACGAAATGGCTAATGCATAAGACACAAAAATGAAAAAAATATTGCTCCTTTTTTGGATGGCTTTTTTAACACAACCCTCCTTTGCACAACGGAGGCTGGAGCTGGGCATGGAGGCAACGATTGGTCGTGCGCACACCACGTTTCGGGGCGATCTGGCGACGATGGTGGGTTTTGAGGCGCTGGAAATTACCCGCGCCGATGTGGACACGGCTTTTGCGCGCTTCGACTTAGATGCGCCGCGGTGGTTGAAAGACCTGTTTCCGGGCATCAGCATCGAAGTTGACCAGGAAGTGGTAAAAAAACTCAGCAGGCCGATCAACTCCGTGCGATTTTTTGCGCGCTACGACTGGTTGGGCGCAAGCCTCAGCATTTCTGATCCGAGGTTGGCAGAGCAAGCGGAATCCAAAAAAACAAGTAACCAATTAAAATCCCTGCGTCTCTCTTTATCGGGCGATGCGGAAGCGCTCGCTACACACTTGGCCGCGATGGCTTTGGCGGATGAAACGCGAACCAAATCTTTTTTTGCAAAGCGATACGACCTGGAGGCATACATAGATTTCAAACGACTTTTTATGCGCGACCAACTGCTGGCAGAATGGGGAAACAAAGGTGATAATACGGTGGATGTAGAACTGCTATCAGGCTTTCGCTTCAGCGCCGATCCTTCGCCGGTGGTAGATTTGGGCAGTGTGTTGTTTGTCCGTGAAAAAATTGACGCTTTGATGGAAGGCGGTTTGCTGAACCCCGTGGAAAACACCACCGACCGCATCGCCGACGCCATTCAGGAAGTCGTTTTTGGAAAGTTTCGCGATCCGCGGGTGGTACCATCCATCGGCTGGTTTTTGCGCGGTTCGGTTCCGGTCACTTTTGGCGGCAAATTTTCGGTAGTCGCCGGCGGAGAATTCAGCGTACAGAAACACACTTCGATCAAAGGCACGAAGCCGATGTATTCGGTGATGGGGTTTGCGGGGGTGCGGTGGAATTTGTGGGGAACGGAGAAATAAGGAGCAAATTGGCAAGGGGCAAGGGGCAAGGGGCAAATTTGCAGACTTGCGAGCTTGCCAATTTAAACAAATACAATCATCTATTTTTCAACTCAATATAAGCGTATTATGAACAGGACAATTTTACTCATCATTGCTACACTGGGTTTGCTTCCTGCAATTTCAACTGCGCAACAAAACCAGCAATACGGCAGCCGCCGCTACCTGCTCAACCTGAATGATGCTCAACTCGATATAGGTCTGCAAACGGCGACCATCTTTGCTTTAGACGACCGCGCCAGCCTTTCTTCTAATCCACATTTTCAGGCGATGTGGAACTTGGTGAAGCTGGGCGCAACCCTGGAAACACTGTTGCGCGGCGCCAATGAACCGCTCAACGACATTAATCTGGGACAGGAATTTGGTCGCAATGGCTACAACAAAACCGTCGTAATGTTATTCGTCCGATATGGCTTTGGCGAGTCGTCCGACCTGAAAATCCAGCGGCATTTCCTGGAATTAGGCGTCAGCCCCGGCTATTTCCGCGAAGGCAAAAAAGGGACGCACCTGCATTTGGACTACCAGATGAACTTAGCCAAAACGGATTACGGCGCAGGCGCACAGAGCATTGGCCGGAGTTTCGATTATGAAATTTTCGGTGGCGCCCGGGTGGGTTTCGACGGCAGTTTTGCGCGTTCGGAGAGCGAGTCAGGCTTCTTCACCCACCTAAATGGTGAAATCCAGCGCATTGCCAGCGAAAACGATTTCACGGCAGCGCAATTGGTGTCCTTACTCAACTTGACTGAAACGAGCCGCATCCTGTTGCCGGAAGACGTCGGCGGGAATGCATTCCACTTCGGGCCCATTTTTGGCGCGCGCGTGTCCAAAAAAGTATTCCGCAACAGCCGCATTTTTGCCAGCGGCATGGGTTTTTATGACCTGATGGACGTAGCTTCCCCAAAACAAGGCGAAGAAAACAAGCGCAGCCAGCACATCATTTCGCTGTCGCTGGGCTTCAATGTGACGATTGGTGCGGAAGGGAAAGCGATGGGGAATGCGTTTCAGAGTTTTTTTTAGAGGAATTTCTTGCGTTCTACGTGTCGGACACTTTGAAAGTGTCCGACACGTAGAACGCAAGGAGAAAGTTGTTTTACCTGATCAAGTATCTGAACGAAAAAGAAGATGAGCAAAATAAGAATAAAAAACTTCGGACCTATCAAAGAAGGCTATCAGGAGAACGACGGCTGGATGGAGGTGAAAAAGGTAACGGTATTTATTGGGAATCAGGGGAGTGGTAAGAGTGTTTAACCTCACGTTCTGTAGCAATACCTTGGCCCAATCTTATAAAACCCCTCCCGCTCATAAAACCGAAGCGTTTTGGAAAATTCATCCCCCGGCGTAGTCAGTTCGATGCGCTTCCAGCCTAAGTTTTCGGCCAGTGCTTTGACTTCATCCACCAGCATTTTCCCCACACCTTCCGAGCGGTATTCGGGCACCACATAGAGTTCGTTGATGACGCCGTATTTGCCGCCGGCAGAAATGGAGAGGCACTCCACAAGGGTTACAATGCCCACAATGTCGTCGTCTTTGTCCAAGGCCAGCAGCGTGGAATGACTGTCGTCTTCTTCCATTTCGGCAAAAATTTCATAAATATCTTCGGCGTCCGGGCTGCCTTCCACTTCTTCAAAAAGCGCGGCGAGCAGGATGGAAACGGCGGCTGAATCGGATGCATCGGCGATGCGGAAAGTGATCATGCGTATGGTGAGTTTATTATGATGCGTAAAATTGTTTTTTTGGATGATACGTGATACGTGTCGGACACTTCCAAAAGTGTCCGACACGTATCACGTATCACGTATCATCCAACTACCGGTTCAACACCCCAAAATCCGGCGTCATCCCAAGCCATGCCTCCAGCGTTTTTTTCAGGTCATTCTGCATCGCTTTGTCCATATTTTTAATCCGCGCTTTGCCGTGGTCTTTGCCCGGAAGAATGTACGATTTTGAATTGACGCGCGGCGAAGGCGTGATCCGGTCGGCGCTCCAGGTGTCGTAGCCGCCGTAGATGTAAATCATGTTGTTGCCCTGTTCTTTCAGCCACTGATCCACTTTTTCGTTCAGGCTGTTGTCGTACGAAACGGCGCCGGCTTCTTTGGGCGCAAAAACAGCAGAAGGATTGGCATTAAAATGCTTGATGAGTTTTCGGAAAGGGGCAATATTATAGCCATAATAGCCCATTTGGGTGGCCGCCTGGTAATAGTGGGATGCGTATTTTTTCATGTCGCCATCGGCAAAAAAGCCGATATTCGAAACATCAAGCAAGTGAGTAAGGCAAGAATCTAAGGATTGACCGAGTGGAATATCGGCGCAGTTACTGCCCCATTGCCAAAAAGAAAAAGAATATTCCAGCACGGTGAGTTCATAGGCTTTGCCCAGCGAATTCCCCAGATAATCGAAAGTATGGTTGGCGCCTTTGGCGTACCACTTGAGTTTTTCCAGCGCCTTGTCTTCGTTTTGCAGCATGTATTTCTGAAAATCCATGATCTTTTTCCGGCACTCTGCCGGACCGACGGTGTCTAAAAAAGCATAGATGCGCTGATCTTCCAGGCCATTGTTAAACGGCGCAACGTAAGGCGCCCAAACGTCCACATCGGTTGGGTAAAAATATTTGTAAAAAATGGTGGTTTGCCCGCCTTTGCTGATGCCGGTGCTGATCCATTTGCCTTTATACAGGTTTTTGAACAATTGATTGATGTGGTGTAAATCCGCCGTAACCTGTTCCAGCGTCAGGTATTTCCACCACATCGAATCTGGCTGCGACTCGCCGAAAAAGCGGTGTTCGATGTTCAGGCTGTTGGCTTCCAGCGCCAATTCCAGTTCACTGACGCCCCTGTTCAATTCATATCCCTGGGTGTTCATCACCGTTGGTCGCCCAAATCCGCGGTGCGTCAATACAACCCGCTGCAAAAAATACCCCTTAGAAGCATCCTGATGGTCGAGCGGTTGTCTGATCCGGAGCATGTACTGCAACGGAACCTGACCGGGTTGGGAAATTTTACTAAACGACAAATCGGGTAGATCGTACAAAGCTCGTTCCAATTTTTTTTCATCTGCCTGAGCAGAAAGAACAAGGGCTGCAAACAAAAAACATAGCGTTGTTAAAAGGCGCATGATTGGGTTGGTTTCGTTTCAAAAATGCATTTTGTGCAAATTTGCAATAAAAAAAAGACATAAAACCTGCGAATTTGAATCCCGGCAATCCATATCAGGCTTTCCTGTTTTATGAATCTCCAAAAAAAAATTTCAGCCCCAGGCAACCCTTTGCTTCTCTGGAGCGTGTAAGGAGCGATGAACGAAGCAAACGTTGATACATGGGTAGAGGGGTGCCGCAATCAGGACTCAGAATGCCAACGCTTATTGTACCGGCATTTCTACAACTATGCCCTTAGCATTGGCTTGCGGTATGCTGCTTCAAAGGAAGAAGCCCATGAAATCATCAACGACGCTTTCGTCAAAGTTTTCACCCGAATAGATCGCTACAAGCGACAGGGACCTTTCAAAACCTGGCTTGGACGCATCTTAGTCCACACGGCCATTGACCGGTACCGTGCGCTGTGCAGGGCGCGGACGCATGAAATGGCCGATGAGGAACTGACCGCTGTGGAATGCGCGCCATCGGCCTTAGATTACCTGTACCATGAGGATTTGGTCAATTTAATTCAACAATTGCCCGCCGCTTACCGGCTCGTTTTTAACCTGCACGTGGTGGAAGGGCATACGCACGAAGAAATAGCAGACATGCTTGGCATTCAGTCGGGGACGTCCAAAAGCAATTTGGCGAAAGCCAAAGAAAAGCTTAAGCGCCTGATTTTAGTTGCCTCGCTAAAGGAATAAAAAATGGAAGACAATCAATTTTGGGACGAACTGGCAAACCGGCTCAGACAGGAGCAGGCGCAGCCTTTCCGGGAAGGAGACTGGGCGGTTGTCCACCAGCGAATCCGGGTAAAAGACAAACGCCGGGCGGGGTGGTTTTGGCCACTGATCGCAGGGCTGGTGCTGATCGGGAACAACCTGGTCTGGTACTTGCTACTGCCCCAGGCTACAACGCCACCCGCACAAACGCCCGCAGCTTTCCAACGCGATACAGTCATTTTGATTCGGGAACGCCTGATCCGCGATACGGTATGGCAAAAAACGCCACCTCAAATTTTCAAGCAGGCAGAGCAGCCACCGCTTTGGAGTCAGCAGGCAACGCCAGCCTTGCCCCAAACCTTCACCAATACGGCGACCATTCCGGAAGCCTTGCCTGCTTTTGCAATAAACAGCGCAGGCCATGACCCTGGAATTGCGGCTTCGTCCCGGGTACCGAATGCTACCTTATATCCCCTGCAATCAGCACGTTTCGGGCTTGAGGCACCATTTACTGTTTCAATTATCCCTGCCAGATCAGCCTCCCCGCGCGTCACTAAGGCGGCAACAAGTCTGCTCATCGCCGCAGATGCGGGGGGCGCCATATTTTTTTCGAAAAATGTATCCCGGATGAACCTGTGGCAGGCAGGAGCAACACTCTATCTGATGCCCGGAAAATGGGGTAGCGCCGTTGGTTTTCGCCGCCTGCAAGCCACGGAAAACCCGGCACTAACAGGGCCTGAACTGGGCTGGCCAGCTGCATGCGCAACTTGTCCGGCAAGCCCCGATTTCCCGGATCGCGTAAATCTTCAATGGACAGAATTTCAAATGGGATTGGCGTACCGCTTTGCTTTGCCAAACCGGAAAACCGAGCTGTTGGTCAGCGCAGTGGGGCAATTGCGCAGCCCGGTAAACCAATACCGCCATTTCAGATTTGAAAACTATGGCGGCCCCCTGATCGAAGTGGACGACCGGAGCCGGGAGGAATCCGGATTGTATTGGAATGGCTGGAGTACCAGCATGTCCGTTGTTCACCGCATCGCTGGCAATTTCGGCCTGTCCGGCAGCGTGCAGGGAAGATGGACCGACGGGGTAAATCCGGTATTAATGCCGGCTTCTGTAGGGTTGAATGTTGGTCTGGTCTGGTATGTAAGGTCCAAATGAGGGCGTCACTTGGAGTGTAATGTCGTCAACTTAGTGGCGTAAACGACCCTGAAAGGGTCAAATTTGAATAGCCCCGAATGCAATTCGGGGAAAAGTGGAAGTGGGGAGGCGAACCAACCCTGAAAGGGGTTGAATGTTAAAAATGGGGTGTAGCGTATTGACATTCAACCCCTTTCGGGGTTGGACGTTACCTTTCGTTCATACCTGTCCCCCGATTGCATCGGGGGCTATTCACCTTCAACCACTTCGTGGTTACTAATCGTTAAGTTGACGACATTACACTTGGAGTGCTCCCCCTCTACTGACAGGTTTCTGATTTTTCACTTTAAAAAATAGCAATATGTTCAAGCATGTATTGGGTGCTGCGCTGTTGTGCAGCATCATGGCCGCGCCGTCTCTGGCGCAAAAAACAGCCTTTTCAATAGGCTTTTCCATCGCGAATCCCAATGTCGCGCATCCTTTTGAAAACCCACCCCGGCCAGGATCCAGCAGCACAACCGGCGGGACTTATGTAGACATTCTGGGAAAAGACCACGCAGTCACCAAATATGCGCTGGAAGGTTTGCTCCAGGTTTCCCTGTCCAAAGGGCTTTCTCTTCGGGTGCGCAGCGGGTATTCGCTCCGGCAAACCGATTTTTCATCAGTTTATGGCACGCCTGATGGTATTCCGGTGAATGGAACCCAAATCCGCGAAACGTCCAGAAGCTGGCATATAGCGCCGGGTTTTACAGGAAGCCATCAACTTGGAAAATTTTCCCTGAATGCCGGTTTGGAGTTTCCGGTCTATTGGTTAAATCGGTTAGAGTCTTCAAATTCTTCAACAGATCTGATGACGCCGGAAGCGATTGCTTATGAAAATGTGCGCTCTTTTCCGGGGGGAATTTCCTATGGTATCGGGCCTGTTGGGGGAATTTCGTTCCACCCCATCCCGCAGGCAAGCATTGGCTTTGAACTCCGCGGCGCCTGGATGTACACAAGTTTGGAAGGCAATTACGAAGAGCGCAACAACTGGTCGGGAGCGCCCGTCACGCTGACAGGTACGGCCGAAACGTATAACCACAGCGGTATGAGTGATTTACAGGTGGCGTTGCTGCTGCGACTGACGTTGTGATGCGGGATGATTCCCGTCGTAACAAGTCTGACTAATTCAAAAACACCTCATCCACGAACACCCAGCCCGCTGGCGCGATGGCTCCGCCTCGCGTCTATTATTTTTCGGGCTCCGCCCGGTTCGGTCAGAGACCGGCAAATAGCACACGCGAGGCGGAGCCATCGCGCGAGCAGAAGGAAAACTGTTTCAATTCAAAAACACCTCATCCACGAACACCCAGCCCGGCGTTCCTTTTCCGGGATGCCAGGGTGGGAGTTTTGAAACGGGTTTCACCACAAGCTTCAAAACACTGACTTTCCGGGGCGGAAATTGGGCGTTAAAGCCTGTTAAATAAGCCGGATCGCCCAAACCCTCTGGCTGTTCCGGGGTCAGTTTTTTGAGCAGTTGCAGATTTTGTTTACTGGTTCCACCCCAAACTTCCACCTGCCCGGCTGGCAGGATGTAGCTGCCGATGTCCACCACCGTGCTGACGGAAACGGAGGACAACGTAGTGGGCTTTTTAAAAAACAGAAAAGCTTCTAAAGGCGCGTCTTTAAACCCCAGCCATTTTTTGTTCCGGAAATCGGTATCTCCGATTTTGAGGTTCACCAACGTTCGGGGGCCTTCGCCTTTGTATTGCGGATTAGGCGCATGGACAAGCGCAATGGAATCGGGGGTGATCCCGACTTTATAAAAATTGCGGGTCGCTACTTCGCTGCTGATCCAGCCCGGCAGAAAGGTTTTGGTGCGGAGCAGGCAGGTTTTGTCAATGGTGATGCTGTCTTCTGTGGCGATGAGGGAATTGAGGCTGTCGGGCATGGCGCCGTCTAAGGTGTAGCGGACTTCCGCGCCTTTGATGAAGTTTTTGAGTTTGACTTTCGTAAACGTTCTAAACACCTGTGCTTCGCCTTCGATAATTGCGGCATTGAGTTGGGCAACGACCGTATCGCCTTTGTACCCCGATTCAAGGTGAACGCGCGGCAGTTGTTTTTTCAATGCCGGAAAATCCTGCTCGCTGACGCCGGTATTCCACAAATACAGGGCCGACAATTCCGGCAATTCGCGAAGCACAACCAGATCAGCGGGGTTAACTGCGGTGCCGGAAAGCGACAATTTGCGCAAAGCTTTCAGGTTTTTTAACTCGCCGAGCGTAGCGCCGGTAATTTGGGTGGAAGAGAGGTTGAGTTTTCGCAGATTCGTAAACTGGCCGATGATTTTTAAATCTTCGTCTTTGACGGGCATTCGGTTCAGGTTCAGGCTCACGATTTGCGTTTTTACCGCCTCTAAGGCCCGCAACGCTTCGCTTTGAAACGCGGCAATGCCAAAAAAATCAACGCTGAGCGCCGGGGATTTTAAAGCTACCGAATACACCGCCCGATAATTGTTGTTCAGTTTTTGAATGGTCTTTTCATCGGCTGCTGCAAAAGCATATACGTCTTCTTCCACTTTCGTGAAAAGCCCCGCAGCCAGTGCCCGCAAAGTGTCTTTTTCCGGCAATTCCGCTACCTTTTGATCAAACAGCGCCCCGTTTTTGATCCAGTGGTAGAGGATTTCGATTTCGGATTCGGTCAGTTGCGGTTTTCCTTTCGGCGGCATGTGCTTTTTTTCATCCACCGGCAAATGGATGCGTTCCATCATCAAACCCAATGACACCGCCGTTGAGTCCCAAAGTTTGCCGGTTTTCCCGCCTTTCAGGATCGAAACTTCGCTGTCCAAAACCAATTTGCCTTTCGCTTTCGCCGCGTTGTGGCAGGATTGGCATTTTTCTTCCAGAATCGGTAAGACCAAATGTTCAAAAACTAAAGCGTCTTCCAGCAACACGTCAGGCTTTTGTTTTTCAGAAACCAAAGGCGCGAATAGATAGTTTTCGCCGTGCGTGATGGTTGCGCCCTGGTGCCCGGCCAAAACAATGCTTATTAGACTGCCCGCAGCAATCCCCCGCGACAGCCAGGTTATCCGGCGAATTTCGTTGCGAAAAGCATACCAGCCCCAGGAAATCAGAGCAACCACTACCCCACTCCATTTATGCCCAAATAAAACTTCGGCGTCGTAGCCTTCTTCCTGAGACAAAAACAAGCCCATCAATGCTGCAACGACCGCACTCAGCGCTGCGGATAACAAGAGCGCATCGCCGGTGGTGCGGTACAAAGGGCTGTCTTTGGCTTTTACCACTGTTTCCCAGACGATGGCCAGCAAAAGCAGCACGATGGGAAAATGGAGGACTAAGGGGTGCATTCTGCCGGTTACCTGCAAGAGGATGGGCACTTGCAAAGTCTCACCAAATATGGCTAGGAAGATGAGAAGGGAATTTAAAAAGAAGCCGGTATTGTACAGTAGGTTGTTCCAGTGAATTTTCGACATGGGTGGAGGTTTATCTCATTCAAATATAAATAAACCTACTCGTTAGCAGCATTTTTAATATACGTATAGAGATTCCGATCAATAAAAAAATTAGCTTCGGTTCGAAGCCGATCCATTAATGGGCATACAAGAGAGACCATTTGTTTCTGTTTGGCTCTGAGTAAAATACCTAAGACACCAAGAGGCTGGAGGTTATATGACAAGGCAATATTTCTGCCAGTAGCTTCATCCATAAGAATATAATCTGCGTGCAAATCCAGTGCAAGTGCAATGGCTTCTGCTTCACCGGGATCCAATTCATGGAATAGCTTAGGCAAAAGCACCTGACTAGTTG
>Ga0209573_1005751_pt1 | contig 10873 bp, 8 predicted proteins | sample TNRBio252014_DNA_FD_185870 | JGI IMG/M metagenome (GOLD analysis project Ga0209573, IMG submission 185870) | Wastewater treatment Type I Accumulibacter community from EBPR Bioreactor in Madison, WI, USA - TNR Reactor_6/25/2014_ DNA (SPAdes)... | ecosystem: Engineered > Bioreactor > EBPR >...
CGACTTCGATGACAGCACCTGGAAACATGCCAAGGAATACACCGTCGAGGAAGTCGATCCCAAGCAATCTTTCTTCGAGAACGACTTCACCGGTGCCAAGTTCATCTGGACCGAGGACATCGCCCTCGACAACACTGTCATCTTCCGAACGAAGGTCGAGAAGCCCGGCTGGACGCCACGGTGGAACACTAAGCCGGATTTGAATGTCATCGAAGCACCCTTGAAATGAAAACCATCTTCCTGGCGGCACTGTTTGGCATGATTTCGCACGCAAGTGCGAAGGCCCCAAACATCCTCTTCATCCTCGCCGATGATCAATCTTGGAATGGCACGTCCGTGCGAATGAATGCGGACGTGCCGATGAGCGGCAGCAAGGTGTTCAGGACGCCGAACTTGGAAAAGCTCGCGGCGCAGGGGATGACGTTTTCGCAGGCTTACGCAGCGCATTGCAAGTGCGAGTGCTCGCGCGCGGCGATCCAAATGGGGCGCACGACGACAACCCTGAATGCACCGGACAAAACAGCTCGGAATTGGAGCGCTCCGGTCACCGATTCTCTTGTGAACATGCTCAAAAAGGCCGATCGCAGCTACAAGGCGGCGCATTTCGGCAAGTGGCAGTGGGTTCACACGCCCGAGTCGATGGGGTATGATACGAGCGATGGTATCACGATGAATGAAGATGGCGATTCGACGGATACTGAAGATCCAAAGCTGTCTTTCAGCATGACACGCCGCGCGAGTTTGTTCATGGAATCGCAGGCAAAGGCGGGGTGTCCGTTCTTTTTGCAAATGTCCTGCTACGCTGTGCATCCGCAGGCTCAGGCGCTTGCCAGCACCGTGAAGAAATACCAGGGTGCCAGCACGGCCAAGGGCGGACGTGGAGATCGCGCAATGATGGCCGCCATGACAGAAGACCTCGACACCTGCATCGGCGAACTGATGCGCAAGCTCGATGAACTCGGTGTCGCTGATAACACACTGGTCATCTATATGTCCGACAATGGTGGGCGCACCGAAATCCTCAATGGCGGGAAAGGCGACCTCGGTGAAGGCGGTCTTCGAGTTCCGCTCATCATTCGCGGTCCCGGCATCGAAGGAGGCACGCGCAGTGACATTCTGGTGATCAGCTACGACATCATGGCGACGGTGCTCGATTTTGTGAAGCCGGGCGCCGAGTTGTCAAAAGGAGTCGAAGGCGGCAGTTGGAAGCCGCTTTTGCTCGGCGGCGGAAAAACGCCCGTGAAGCGGACCATCGACCGCTTCGTGTGGCATCAGACCGTTGAAGTAGAGCATCCGCAGTCGGCAATCCGCAAAGGTGACTACAAGCTGCTCTACTTTTGGGACACGCGGGAAGGTTTGCTTTTCGATCTGAAAAATGATCTCGGCGAAACGCGGGATGAGGCGGGAAAGCTTCCAGACATCGCAGCAAAACTGGAAATCGAACTCAAGGCGCATGTGCTCGCCGGTTTGGGTGAGCAAGCCTTTGCCTCGCTGGAACGAGGCGAGTTTTCCCAAGGCCGTCCGAAAGGCAAAGGCAAAAAGAAGTAACCAGTCCTGTCTTCCACGACCCACGATGGGGCCAGGGTGAGCCGCCGCTTTGTCAGACAGCTATGATTTGGGCTTGATCTCAAACGCATCCAGCCATGGCAGTGTGATCTGCGGCGGCATGCCGCCGAAGGGCTGGTAGGCGGGGAGGTGGACGATGCTCATGCTGTGCGGCTGGCTGGCGATGAAGAACATCGCGTCGGCGCAGTCGGCGCAGGTGATCATGGCTTCCTTGTGCTTGGCCGAGGGCTGCACGGGGCGCTTCTTGACGAGCGGGGTGTCCGCCTCGCCTGGGGCGTATTCAGAGACGACGATGCCGTGGGCGTTGAGTTGCATGCGCACGGTGAAAAGCATGCCGTGAACGGCCCACTTGCTCGCGGTGTAAGGCACGCCAGCAAAGGAATCGTAGCCATGACCGGCAGTGGAAGAGACGACGACGATCTTGCCGCCGCCGTTCGCCGCCATCGGTTTCGCGACGGCCTGGATCATGTTCGCCACGCCGATGACATTGATCTCCATGACCTTCCGCCAGCTCTCCTCGCTGGCGATTCTCGAAGGGTCAGCATGCGCCATGAAGCGGTCCGGCGTGTTGATGCCTGCGGTGTGGATGAGCGCATGAGGTGTGCCTGCTTTCAGCACGGTTTCCATCGCTGAGGCCACGCTGGCACCGTCCGCCACGTCGCAGACGACAGGGATGATGTTTGGCGAAAGCGCCGCGCTTTCCTGGAGCGACTCCAGCGTGCGCCCAAACACAAACGTCTTTGCGCCGGCCTCCGCGAAACGCTTCGCCGCCGCCTGTCCCATTCCACCGCCACCGCCGGTGACGATCACGATCTTGTCAGTCCAAAGTTGATCCATGCGCCGATGCTAACGAGCGCACGCGGGGCGTCGAGTCTCTGCTTGGCAAAAAAAAGGGCGCTGACCGCCAAAGCATCCAAGACGAGTAGCGTAGGCTTTTTAGCTTGCACTCATTCATTAGTGACTCTTTCAATTCCAACCCCACAGGCTAAAAAGCCCATGCTACCCAAACACGTCACCATCCTCGGTGCGGGCGTCATCGGCCTGAGCACGGCGCTTTATTGCGCCCGACGCGGCATGAAGGTCACGGTGATCGAAAAGAAAGCACAGCAGCGCGATGGCTGCTCGTTTGGCAATGCGGGCATGATCGTGCCGAGCCACTTTATCCCGCTCGCTGCGCCAGGCATGGTCAAACTGGGCCTGAAATGGATGTGGAACCCGGAATCGCCCTTCTACATCAAGCCACGCCTCAATCTCGATTTGCTCCTATGGGGCCTCGAGTTCTGGAAGGCGGCCGCGAAGAACCGTGTGGATGCCGCCGCGCCTGTTTTGCGTGATTTGAGCCTGCTGAGCCGCCAATGCTACGAGGAGATCAGTCTCGACTTCGGCCTCGTGAAAAGGGGACTGCTCATGCTGTGCAAGAAACAGCAGACTCTCGATGAAGAAGCCCACATGGCCATCGTGGCGAACCAGCTCGGCATTCCCGCCGAAGTGCTGGATGCAAAAGCCACCGCCGCGCTTGATCCGTCTGTGACCATGGATGTGTGCGGCAGCGTGTTTTTCCCGAAGGACTGCCATCTCGCCCCCGGACGCTTCATCGCGGCGCTGGAAGCGGAGTTGAGCCGTCTTGGTGTCGAAATGCTGTGGGAGACGGAGGTGAGTGGCTTTGAGGTGGAAGGCCAGACGCTTCGCGCCGTCAAAACGTCAAAGGGTCAAGTGGAGGGTCAAGAAGTGGTGCTGTGTGGCGGCGTGTGGTCGGCGAAGCTGGCGAAGGAACTCGATTTGAAGCTGCCGATGCAGGCGGGCAAAGGTTACAGCCTCACGCTGGCGAATCCGAAGCAGCTTCCCGGGCTGTGCAGCATCTGCACCGAAGCACGACTCGCTGTGACGCCGATGGATGGCGCTTTGCGAGTCGGCGGCACGATGGAAATGGCGGGAATCGACGAATCCATCACGCCGCGTCGCGTGCGCGGCATCACACGTGCGTTCCCTGACTACTTCCCGGCCTTCTCCGAAAACGATTTCGCCGAGGTGAACCCCTGGAGCGGCCTGCGGCCCGTTTCGCCCGACGGCATGCCTTACCTCGGCCGCACTCAACGCTGGAAGAACCTCACCATCGCCACTGGCCACGCGATGATGGGATTGAGCCTCGCACCAGCGACGGGGAAAATCGTCACCGATGTACTCGCAGGCGAGAAATCGCCCGTGGCGCTCGATCTGATGTCACCCGACCGCTTTGCATGAAAATCATCACCCTCTTCTTTCTCACCGTTTCGACGGCCGCTTTTGCTTTGGACCGCCCGAAGCTACAAATCATCAACGCGGGTGAAAAAGCCGTGGAGGTCTTCTGGATCGCCCCTGATGGCAAACGAGTACCCAATGGCAAGATCGAGCCGGGCAAGGACAGTATCATCGGCACGACATTAGGGCATCGATTTGTCATCGTGGATGAAGGGAAGGAGACGGAGGTGGTGAGCAGGGTGCCGGTGCAGGCTTTCCGCCATGATCCGAATGCGAAGGATGGCGTGCCGGCGTTTTACACCCAGGTCGTCCGTGCGCATGGCTACCCGATCTGTGCTTCGGCGAAGGTGAGTCCGTATGCACTGAAGGAGGCGGCCTACCTCGCCGATCTCATGCTGGCAAAGCGGCCGGATGTGCGGGAGGCGATGATCGCCAGCGGATCGCGGCTTTGCATCCTCGCGCATGATGAGTTCACGACCGATCAGCCGGAGTGGGCTTGGCTTGAAAAGGTGCCCGTGCCGGGCTTCGAGAGCATGTCGATCAAAGACTACCGTGATGCCCGTGCTCGCGGCATGGGCGGCAGCGCCACGGACCCTTTTTGCTCATGCGGGGAGGAGAATCTGTTGGCTTACGAAGGTGATCCCTATTCGACAGAATGCATTTTCATCCATGAATTCGCGCACAACATCCATCTGCGTGGGCTCGCGAATGTGGACGCCACCTTCGACCGGCGCGTGAGGGCATCCTACGACGCCGCGATGAAAGCCGGCCTGTGGAAGGGCAAGTATGCCAGCGTGAACCATCACGAATACTTCGCCGAAGGCGTGCAGAGCTGGTTCGATAACAACCGCGAAGACGATCACGATCACAACCATGTGAACACACGCGTCGAACTGCTGGCGTATGATCAGGGACTCGCCGCGCTCTGTCGCGAAGTCTTCGGAGACACCGAGCTAAAATACACCAAGCCAACGACTCGGGTCACCGGACATCTCGCAGGCTACGATCCTGCCAAAGCACCGAAGTTTTTGTGGCCTGAGCGACTCAAGAAGGCCAAAGCCGCCATCCGTGAGGCAGCGCAAAAACGCTCTGATGCCGCAACGAGCACGAAATCGCACAACGAGCGATTGATCGAAGGATGGATGGTGCATATGAGCACGAAGATCGAGCCGACGGCGCTCGCCAATGCGTTGCCACTTCTCACTGCGCAGCTTCAGGAGATCGTCCGCGTCGTTCCGGCGAAGGCAGTGGCTGAGTTGCAGAAGGTGCCGTTGTGGATCAATCCCGAGTATCCGAAAGTGCATGCACGCGCGGAGTTTCATCCCGACGCCGACTGGCTGCGCGACAACGGCCGCGATCCGGTGATGGCGAAAGGCGTTGAGTTCACCAACGTGCGCATCTTTGAAGCCGAAACACGCCGCATGCCGAACTTTGCGCTCCATGAATTGGCGCACGCTTACCACAACCGCACGGTGCGCATGAGCTTTGGAAATCTGGAGATCAAAGCCGCCTACGAGAAGGCCAAGGCCAGTGGCAAGTATGACCGCGTGGAGCGCAAGGACAACGAAGGACGCAGTCACATGGACCGCGCCTATGCGATGATGAATCCGCAGGAATACTTCGCCGAATGCACGGAGGCCTACTTCAGCCGCAACGACTTCTTCCCCTTCACGCGGGACGAATTGAAACAGCACGATCCCGAAATGTTCGAGCTGCTGGGGAGACTTTGGGGAGTGAAGTCGGTTACTTCACCTTGATCGGGAAGTTTCCCGTGGCGGCACGTTTGCGGTTGTCGGTGACGCGGAGATGCACGCGGTAAGCTCCGGTCTTCTCAGGAGCGTGAAAGGTGGCTGAGGAGCCTTCGGCTTTGATGACACATTGCGGCATCGGCTTGGTTTTGCGCTCGCGGCCTTTGTCGTCACGATCTGAGGACTCTGGTGTGACGGTCCAGTGATAGGTCAGCGGATCGCCATCGGCATCGGTGGCTTCGGCTTGGGCGGTGAACTCGCTGTTGGCGTCGAGTTCCTTTTTAGCGGCGGTGCTGGTGAGGTTCTTCAGTTCGGGTGCGTGTTCCTTTGGCGGCTGGCCTTTCCAGAGTTCGTGCATCAGGTCGAGCACGGCGGTGGATTCGCCAGTCTCGGTGAAGATGCCAAACCACGTCGAGGTGGCTTCCTGCTTCTGGCCCCAGAGGAAGACGTAGCCGCCCCAGCAGTCGCCAGCGGGCTTGATGGCGGCTTCGTAGCCTTTGCGTATGTCACGCGCCTTATTGCCGCTGGTTGGCTCGATGGGCGCGTCCCATGAGGTGTGGGGGCTTTCCCAAAAGCCGCGGGCTCCGTATTCGGTGACGACCCAGGGCCGTGTCCAATTCGCTTTCGTGAGGTAGTCGCGAAGGCCATGGAGCGCGCCATAGGTGTTGATGCCGACGAAGTCGAGACTTGGCGTGTGAGCTTGGAGTCCGGCGGCCTTGGCTGGCTGCAATCCGGCAACGGCGGTGAATGTGGGATGGGCGGGGTCGAGTTCCTTCACGCCCTTCGCCAGCACTTCGAGCTGTTTCCAGTAAGCGGCGTTCTCGCCATCGCCTTCAGCTTCATTGCCGAGTCCCCAAAAGAGCAGTGCTGGGTGATCGCGATACTGAAGCACTTCCTTCTTCACGCGCTCTGTCTGACGCGCGCAGTGCTCGGGTTTGGAATACGAGAACCACGAGCACTCCGGCTCCAGCCAAATGCCTGCGCAGACGGTGAGGTCGCGCTTCTGGGCTTCAGCGAGGATTTCAGAGAGACCATTCGTGGTCCAGGTGCGGAAGCTGTTGCCACCAGCGGCCACGAGTTCATCGAGATGCTTATCGCCCGCTGCGCCTTTGACAAAGTAGGGCTCGCCTCCTCGCGTGATGCCGACTCCCGGCACGATTTTCACCGGCACAGCCTCCGCAACTGCGTGAGTGGCCGCGATGGAAAAGAGGAGCAGCGAAACGAGGATCGGGCGGATCATGAGCGACTCATCGTGTGTAGTTTTGACCGGCGCAAGACGACACGATCAGGGTGCCAGCCGCCGATGCTCTGTCGGCGACATGCCCGTCACGGCTCGAAACGCCCGCGTGAAGGCGCTGTGGTCCGAGAATCCGCAGTCGAGCGCGATCTGGGCCACGCTGGCGTCTGTCTCACGCAGCAGGCGGCAGCCCACGGTGATGCGTGTCTTGGTGATCAATTGCATGGGGCTGATGCCGTGGATGCGTTTGATCACGCGGGCGAAACGGGCCGCCGTCATGCCTGCCTTTCGTGCCAGCGAGGAGGGGCTCACGGGGTCATCGTAAGCGCTTTCGAGATAGCGCAGCACCCTGGCGACTTCGGGCGAGACATCGTCACGACTCACGGGTGCCACCAGATCCTTCGAGATGCCGATGAGGCCCGTCACCTGGCCGCGTGCATCGCGGATGGGCAGCTTGCTCGTGAGGCCCCACACCGGCACATTGGGCTTTCGCCAAAACAACTCCAGCCGCTCCACGATGGGCTGCCCGGTGCGCAGCACTTGCTCATCCTGCTCGGTGGGAATGCGGCCGTAGTCGCCGGGGCAGACATCGCAGGGCCGCCTGCCGAGCATTTGAGATTTGCTCCTGAGACCATGCCGCTCGACGAGCGATTGATTCACTACCAGGTAGCGTCCCGAGGCATCCTTGATGAAAAAAGCCGTGTCGTGCATCAGGTCGGCGATCTGCTCGATCATGCGCACTTCCATCAACAGTGTGCCTTGCGTGGAAAGGGTGCCAGGAAAGGCTGTGGCGGCTTTTTTCATGCGGTGTGGATGCTGCCAAAATGGCCGCTAGCGGCCTGCCTGCCACCCGTTTCGTCATTGTGCGGCTTTTCACGGCTGCGGTGGGCAGAAAGGTCAAGACACCGGGGCTCTTCCTGCCAGAACATGAGCAGATCATGCACCGCACCCTTTGCATCCTACTCGCCGCCTTTCTCTTGAGCCATGACACATTATCCGCCGATGAAATCACCGAGCTGCAATCCCGGGCAAAAGGCGGCGATGCCAAAGCTCAGATCGATTTCGCCATTCGTCTCCGCGATGGCAAAGGCATAACCAAAGACGATGCCGAGGCCATGCAATGGGCGCACAAGGCTGCAGATGCTGGCAACGCCGACGCGCTCGATTTCGTAGGCTTCGCTTACCTGCGCGGCGCGGTGGTGAAGAGGAACCCAGCCATCGCCATTGCCTACTTCCAAGCAGCGGCGAATGAATCCGCACAAGCTGCCTTCAACCTCGGGCAGTGCTACTTCGGAGCGCAAGGCACGGAGCAGGATTGCGCAAAGGCTCTCGACTGGTGGAAGACGGCCGCCAAGCGCGGTCACGGTCGCGCCGCGGCCAATGCTGCGATGGCTTATCACTCGGGCGAAGGTATTCCTGCCGATCCCGTGCTTGCACGCAGCCTCGCCGAGCGTGCCGCAGAGTTGAATGATCCCAGCGGCCTCGTGCTGCTGGGCGAGATGCACTTTCAAGCCGGTGAACTCGACGCCGCGAAAGCGAACTGGACCAAAGCCGCCAAACTCCATCCCACCACGCCCACAGGTCATCCTGCACAGCCTTCCGGCAACGCCTCAGCACAACAAGCCGCCGACCTCCTCAAGCTCATCGACTATCGCCAACGCAAAGGCGAACCAGGCAAGTTTGCCTTCGTGCAGATGCCGCACATCCAGCAGGGCTACAACAACTGCGGCTCCACCGCCTGTGCCATCTTCGCCCGCTTCCACGGCAGCAAGATCGGCGGCTGGGATTTCAAAAAACTATGTCCTTCACCCCTCGGCACCGGCACCGATTGGGGCCACTTGCTCAATGCCTCGGCCAAAATCGGCCAGAAATGGAAACTCGTCACCTACACGCCCGATGACGACGGTTTCGTGAAAGCCACCGATGCCGGTCGGCCCGTGATCGTTGATTTCAAATACATCGGCCCGCAATACCCGAATGGCAGCGCCGGTCACACGCTCAATGTCTGCGGCTACATCGCCAAAGAGGACCTCTACATCCTCTGCAATCCCGCCGTTGCCACCCCCGGCCTCCAACTCATCACCGCCGCCGATTTGAAGAACTTCTGGCGCTCCGACCACTACGGGGCGCTCTCCAAAGGCATCCTCTCCCGCCCGGCCTTTGTCATCGAAACTCAAAACCCATGAAACTCATCCTCCTATCACTCCTCGCACTCACTTTGCCGTCCACAGCAAAGCCGCTCAAGGTCTTCATCCTCGCCGGGCAGTCGAACATGGAGGGACACGCGAAGATCGAGACCTTTGACTACATCGGGGATGATCCGGCCACTGCACCGCTGTTAAAGCAAATGCGTGGCTCCGATGGCAAGCCGACAATCTGCGATCATGTGTGGATATCGTATCTCACGGGCATCGGAGACAACAATGGCGAGGGCTTTGGCAAGCTGACCGCCGGTTATGGTTCGCGGCAGAAGCCGGATCAAGACGGCGGCAAGATCGGCCCGGAGTTCACCTTTGGCCTCACGCTCGACAAGGCGCTCGACGAGCCCGTTTTGATCATCAAGACCGCGTGGGGCGGGAAGAGCCTGCACACCGATTTTCGGTCGCCGAGCGCTGGCCCGTATGAACTCAATGACTACCAGCGCAAGTTCTACTACGGCCCCAAAGCCCACGGCGTGCCCGACGACATGACCCAGTGGCTCGCGGATAAAAAGAAGGACACCGGCCATTACTACCGGCTCATGGTGGAGCATGTGAAACGCATGCTCGCCGATCCGAAGCGCGTCTGCCCGGCCTACAATGCCGCGCAGGGCTACGAGATCGCTGGCTTTGTTTGGCTCCAAGGCTTCAACGACATGGTGGACGGCCACACGTATCCGGACCGCGGCAAGCCGGGACGCTTTGCGGTTTACAGCGACCTGCTCGCGCACTTCATCCGCGATGTGCGCAAGGACCTCAACGCACCGAAGATGCCTTTCGTGATCGGCGTCATGGGCGTCGGCGGTTTGAAGGCCGAGAAGGACACCGTCGCCTTCCGCGAGGCCATGACCGCGCCCGCCTTGATGCCGGAGTTCAAAGGCAATGTCTTCGCCGTGCCCACCGCGCCGTTTTGGTCCGAGGAACTCGGTGCCATCGACGACAAACGCGCCCAGGTCCGCCAGATGGGCCATTACCTCAACTCAAAGCACAAAGACCACGCGAACGCCGACGGCCACATGACCGAGGCCGAGAAGCGTGAGTATTTGAAGAACTACGAAGCGAAGCTCATCTCGCCCGCCGAGGAGGCGCTGTGGAAACGCGGTGCCTCGAATGCCGGCTATCATTACCTTGGCTGCGCAAAGACCTTTGCGCTGATGGGTAAGGCCTTCGCGGAGGCTCTGATCGGCTCTTCCCAGATCAACAAATGATTCAACGCTTCATGAAATCGCACCACTTCCTCATCGCGCTGCTCGCAGCGCCAAGCCTCGTCCTTGCCGCAGGCAAAAATGACTCCACTCCACCGCCCGACTTCACCAAGGGCGATGCGATCCCGGCCAAAGCCAAACACGACTGGAATCTCGGCGCCACAGGCCTGCGCGGATGGATGCACTCCGACACGATGGTGACGAGTGACGCTCGACAGATCGCGATCACGAAAGTGGAACCGAAGTCGCCTGCCGATGGCATGATCGCCGTGGGCGATGTGATTCTTGGCGTTGGTGGAAAAGCGTTTTCTTTCGATCCACGCACGGAACTGGGTCACGCGCTCACTTTGGCCGAAACGGAGGCCGGTGGCGGCAAATTGATGCTGACACGCTGGCGTGCTGGAAAGACGGGTGAGATCGTTTTGAAGCTGCCGGTGCTCGGCAGCTACTCGCCGACAGCTCCGTTTGATTGCCCGAAATCGAAACGCATTCTCGAGCAAGGCTGCCAAGGGATCGCAGCCCGCATGGGTGCATCGGATTACGCCAATCAAGACCCCATTCCGCGCTCGCTGAATGCGCTGGCCTTGCTGGCGAGCGGTGATGCGGCCTACCTGCCGCTGATCAAAAAAGAAGCGGAATGGGCGGCGGCGTATTCATCGGACAGCATGCAGACGTGGCACT
>Ga0209573_1005752_pt1 | contig 10872 bp, 6 predicted proteins | sample TNRBio252014_DNA_FD_185870 | JGI IMG/M metagenome (GOLD analysis project Ga0209573, IMG submission 185870) | Wastewater treatment Type I Accumulibacter community from EBPR Bioreactor in Madison, WI, USA - TNR Reactor_6/25/2014_ DNA (SPAdes)... | ecosystem: Engineered > Bioreactor > EBPR >...
CTTCAGCTCCGAGGTCTTGCGCTTGATGTAGGAGTGGCCGGTCTTCCAGTAGACGGTCGTGGCCCCGTTGGCCTTCAGGACCTCGTCGGTCTTGTACAGGCCCGTCGACTTCACATCGACGACGAAGGTGGCGTTCGGATGCAGGGCCGACAGGTCGCGCGCCAGCATCAGGCCGATCTTGTCGGCATAGATCTCCTCGCCCGTATCATCGACCACGCCGCAGCGGTCGCCGTCCCCGTCGAAGCCGAGACAGACGTCGGCCCCCTGCTCGCGCACGGCGGCGGCCATGGCCTTGAGCATCTCGTGGTCTTCGGGGTTCGGGTTGTATTTCGGGAAGGTCCAGTCGAGGTCGCAGTCCATCTCGACCACCTCGGCGCCCATGGCGCGCAGGGCGTCCGGCGCAAAGGCCCCGGCCGTGCCGTTGCCGCAGGCGGCGATGACCTTGATTGGCCGGCTCAGCTTCACGCCGTTGGACACCTCGGCGATGTAGCGGTCGCGGAAATTCTCGATCCGCTCCAGCCTGCCGCCGTCGCGCGCCACGCCCTGGCCGCCCAGAACGATCTCCTTCAGGCGGCCGATCTCGTCCGGCCCGAAGGTCAGCGGAGCCTGGGCACCCATCTTCACGCCGGTCCAACCGTTCTCGTTATGGCTGGCGGTCACCATGGCCACGCACGGGGCCTCCAGGGCGAACTGCGCGAAATAGGCCATCGGCGACAGGGCCAGGCCGATGTCCAGCACCTCGCAGCCCGCCTCCAGCAGCCCGATTGTCAGCGCCTGTTTGACACTGAGGCTATAGGCCCGGAAATCATGGCCCACGACGATGCGCGGCGTGACCCCGATCTCATGGATGTAGGTGCCCAGGCCCAGGCCCAGCGCCTGGATGCCCAGCAGATTGATCTCGTCATTCAGCACCCAGCGGGCGTCGTACTCGCGAAAGCCCGTCGGCTTGACCAGCGCGGTGTTTTCGAAGGCGGCGGTGTTGGGCTTCAGGCCCTGTTGCGGCATCTGGCTCATGGGTCGCGTCTATAGGGTGAGTGTAACATTTGGGCTAGGTCCGTTCGTCGAAGTGGCCTTCCCTTGCGGCAGGCTGTTAGTCAGCATCTGGACGAAGGGAGTGGATCAGAATGAGCGATCTGGAGAGCTTCCGCGCCGAGACGCGCGCCTGGCTGGAGGCCAACTGTCCGCCCGAGGTGCGAGGCCCCACGAACGGCGAGGACGACGGCATCTGGGGCGGACGCAACGCCGTCTTCAAGACCCCGGGCCACAGGCTGTGGCTGGAGCGGATGGGTGCCCGCGGCTGGACGGCACCGGAATGGCCCGCCGAATACGGCGGCGGTGGTCTCAGCCGCGAAGAAGCCAAGGTACTGGCCTCGGAGCTGCGCCGCATCCAGGCCCAGCCGGCGCTCCTCAGCTTCGGCATCTGGATGCTCGGCCCGGCTCTCCTGGCTTTCGGCTCCGAGGCGCAGAAGAAGCGCTTCCTGCCCGAAATCGTGCGCGGAGAGATCCGCTGGTGCCAGGGCTATTCCGAACCGGGTGCCGGCTCGGACCTGGCCGGGCTTCAGACCAAGGCCGAGGACCGGGGCGACCACTGGATCGTCAACGGCCAGAAGATCTGGACCTCCTATGCCGACAAGGCCGACTGGATCTTCTGTCTGGTCCGCACCGACCCGGACGCCCCCAAGCATCTGGGCATTTCCTTCGTCCTGTTCGACATGAAGACGCCCGGCGTCACCACCCGGCCGATCACCCTGATTTCGGGCAAGAGCCCGTTCTGCGAGACCTTTTTTGACGACGTCCGGGTTGAGAAGGAGGACCTGGTCGGGACGCTCAATCGCGGCTGGGACGTGGCCAAATATCTGCTGGCCCACGAACGCACCATGATCGGGGCCATGGGCGAGGTCGGGGCCGGTCGGCCCGCCGGCCAGGTGGCGGTCGATCACATAGGAACCGACGATCAGGGCCGTCTGGATGATCCGATGCTGCGCGCCCGCATCGCCGAACTGGACGTGGACGCGCTGGCCTTTCGCGCCTCGCTCGAGCGGGTCGGCGACCAGGTCAAGGCCGGTCAGGCCCACCCTGCGGTCGCCTCGATGCTGAAATACTATGGCTCGGAGCTGAACAAGCGCCGCCACGAACTGCTGATGGCCGCCGGCGGCGCCGACGCCCTGGAATGGGAAAGCGACCGCTCCCACCACGGCCAGGCCGCCCGCGACTGGCTGCGCACCAAGGCCAACTCCATCGAGGGCGGGACCAGCGAGATCCAGCTCAACATCCTGGCCAAACACATCCTCAAGCTGCCGGGAGCCTGAGCCGTGCCGCTGATCCTGACCGACGAACAGACCATGCTGAAAGAGGCCACCGAGGGCTTCCTGGATGAACAGGCGCCGGTGGCTCACCTTCGCCACCTGCGCGACACCGACGATCCGGACGGCGTTTCGCGCGACCTGTGGCGGGCCTTCGGCGAGATGGGGCTGGCGGGCGTCATCATTCCCGAAGCCTACGGTGGCTCAGGGCTCGGTGCCGTGGAAGCCGGGGTGGTGGCCGAGGCCATCGGCCGCAACCTGACGCCGTCGCCGTTTCTCTCCACCGGCCTGCTCGCCGCCCGCGCCCTGATCGACGGCGGCAATGAGGCCCAGAAATCCGGCTGGCTGTCCCGCTTCGCCGCCGGCGAGGCCATCGCCGCCGTCGCCATCGACGAGGGCGCCAAGCACCGGCCCGAGCGCATCCGGACTCGCGCCGAGCGGTCCGGCAACGGCTGGAGGCTGAACGGCGCCAAAACCCTGGTCGTGGATGGCCACATCGCCGATGTCCTGATCGTGGCGGCGCGGACGGACGATAGCCTCGGTGTCTTTCTCCTCGATCCGGGGACAAGCGGCGTTTCGATCGAGCGCACCGTTATGGTCGACGCCCACAACGCCGCACGCCTTGATCTGAAAGATGTTCTCGTCGACGCCGATGCGCTTCTGGGACCGGCGGACGGATCTGTCCTTGGCCGTGTCCTTGCCCTTGGCGAAGGCGCCGTTGCGGCCGAAATGTCCGGCGCCGCCCAGGGGGCCTTCGACCAGACCCTGACCTATCTGAGGGACCGCACCCAGTTCGGCAAAGCCATCGGCGAGTTTCAGGCGCTCCAGCACCGCGCGGCCCATCTCTATTCCGAAATCGAGATCACCCAGGCCATATTGCTCAAGGCCTTGCAGGCGCTCGACGCCGGGGCGCCGGACGCCGGCCTCCTGCTCTCGGTGGCCAAGGCCCGGGCCGGCAAGTCGGGCGAACTGGCGGTCCAGGAAGCGGTTCAGATGCACGGCGGCGTCGGTATGACCGACGAATTCGATGTCGGCCTCTACATGAAGCGGATGCGGGTCACAGCCGAGCTGTTCGGTGACGCCGCCTATCACGCCGACCGCGTCGCCCGCGCCGGCGGCTACTAGCCTGAACTTCAAATGAAAACGCCCCCGGATCGCTCCGGGGGCGGCGTCGTAAGTCAGACCAGATCGGCCTAGCTGTTGTCCTCAACCGGCGCGTCCGGTCCGTTCTTCTTGATCGAGTCGATCGCATTCTGCGCAGAGGCCTTGGAGCTGTAGCCCTCGGTCGAAAACATCGTTTCCGAATTGTATTTGAATCGGACGCGGAACTCGCCGGCCTTGTCCTTGTAGATTTCGAACTTGTGAGCCACTCGGGGCCTCCTTCGGGGGGTGAGGATGCGTCCGCAACCGGACACGTCAACCATCGGGAATGCGGCGAGGGTGTCAAGGCGAAGGCTCGCCAGAGCGCCGAATTATCGCTAGGAGCCCGCCCATGATGCAAGCGCCCGACACCGCCGCCCGCCGCCTCGTCGACACCCTGGTCATGAACGGGGTCGATCACGTCTTCTGCGTCCCGGGCGAAAGCTATCTGGCGGTGCTGGACGCCCTCTATGACGTGCGCGACCAGATCAAGCTGGTGATCTGCCGACATGAGGCGGGCGCGGCCAACATGGCCGAGGCCTATGGCAAGCTGACCGGCAAGCCGGGCGTGTGCATGGTCACCCGTGCGCCGGGCGCGACCCATGCCTCGATCGGCGTGCATACGGCGCATCAGGATTCGACGCCGATGATCCTGTTCGTCGGTCAGGTCGGCCTGAGCGACCGCGGACGCGGCGCTTTCCAGGAGATCGACTATCGCGAGGTCTTCGGCGGCCTGGCCAAGTGGGCGACCGAGATCGAAAGCCCCGAGCGCACCGTCGAGATCGTCGAGCGCGCCTTCGCCACGGCGCTGCAAGGGCGGATGGGGCCGGTGGTCATCGCCCTGCCGGAGGACATCCTTCATGAGGCCGGCGGACCGGAGCCGCTGCGCCCCGTTGCGCCGGCGCGCGGCGCGCTCAGCCCGGCGTTTCTGGAAGAGCTTCAGGACCGGCTGTCGCAGGCGGAGCGCCCCCTTCTGGTGCTGGGCGGGTCCGGCTGGACCGATGAAGCGGCGACCGCGATCGGCGACTGGGCCGAGCGGCTCGGCCTGCCGGTCAGCCTGTCGTTCCGGCGCAAGGACATCCTGTCGAACCGACGCCCGAACTATGCCGGGGATCTGGGTCTGGGCTGCAACCCCAAACTGACGCAGCGCGCCCGTGACGCCGACCTGATCCTCGCCATCGGCGCGCGCCTGGGCGAAAACCCGACGCAGGGCTACAGCCTGTTTGATCGGGCCGAGATTGGTGAGCGTCTGGTCCACGTTCACCCGGGCCCGGAGGAGCTCGGTCGCGTCTGGCCGACTCTGATGTCGGCGGTGGCGGACAACGCCCTTGCCGCCGAGGCCATCGCCACGCTGGCTCCTCGACGGACCTGGCATGACCAGGCCGCCGCCGCCCATGCCGACTATCTCGCCTTTTCGAAGCCCGTCGCCGTCACCGGCGCGGTTAATATGAGCGAATGCATGAAGACGCTCGGCGAGGTGCTGGAGCCGACCGCCGTGGTGACAAACGGAGCCGGCAACTTCGCCGCCTGGCTGCACCGCTTTTACGCCCACAAGGCCTGCCGCACCCAGCTGGCACCGACGTCAGGGGCCATGGGCTACGGGGTGCCGGCGGCGGTGGCTGCGGCCATCATGGAGCCGGGTCGACAGGTGGTGAACATCGCCGGCGACGGCGATTTCATGATGACCGCCCAGGAACTGGCGACCCTGGTCCAGTATGACGCCAAGGCCGTCTTCATCGTCGTCGACAACGGCACCTACGGGACCATCCGCATGCACCAGGAGCGCGACTATCCGGCGCGGGTGTCGGGCACGGATCTGAAGAACCCGGACTTTGTCCGCTTCGCCGAGGCCTTCGGTCTGACGGCCGAGCGCGTCGAGACGACCGAGGGCTTCCGCCCGGCCCTGGAAGCGGCCCTGGCGGCGGACGGCCCCGCCCTGATCCATCTGATCACCTCGCCCGAGGACATTGCCCCGGGCCGGACGATCAGCCAGCTTCGCGCCGGCTGATCATTTGCCGTTGGACATCTCGTCCGCGGCGGCCTTCTGATCGGCGAAGGCGCGGTCCAGCACGCGCTCCAGCCGCGTCTTGATTCCGTCGATGACGCTGAACACCACCGGCACGAACAGCAGCGACAGGACGGTCGAGGTAATCAGGCCGCCGATCACAGCGATCGCCATCGGCGAACGGAACTCGGTGCCTTCGCCAACAGCCATGGCGATCGGCAGCATCCCCAGGCCCATGGCCAGCGTCGTCATCAGGATCGGCCGCGCCCGCTTGTGGGCGGCGTCGAGAATGGCGTCGTAGCGGCCCATCCCCTCCTTCATGGCGATGATGGCGTAATCCACCAGCAGGATCGAATTCTTGGCCGCGATCCCGGTCAGCATGATGATTCCGATCAGGGCTGGCATCGACAGCGACCGTCCCGTCAGCATCAGAGCCAGGAAGGCCCCGCCGAACGACACCGGCAGCGCCGCCAGAATGGTGATCGGATGGAAGAAGCTGCCGAACAGCAGCACCAGCACGACGTACATCAACAGGATGCCGGTCACGAGGGCGAAGCCGAAGCCCAGCCCAAGCTCCTGGAAGCTCTCGGCCTCACCAGACGGGGCTTCCATGACGCCTGACGGCAGGGACTGCATCGACGGCAGGGCCCGCACCGATTCCAGAGCGCCGCCCAGGGTCGTCCCGGCGCCGAGCTCAGCCGAGATCGTAGCCACACGCCGGCGGTCGAGGCGGCTGATCTGATTGGGGCCAGCCCCGAAGCTGATGTCGGCGACGGCCGACAGCGGCACCAAGGCGCCCGTCGAGGTCGGCACGCGCAGGTTCTCGATCACCGACAGATCTTCGCGTGCGTCGACGGCCAGCATGACCCGGATCGGCACCTGGCGGTCGCCGAGATTGAACTTCGGCAGCAGCTGGTCGGCGTCGCCGAGCGTCGCCACGCGGGCCACCTGGGAGATGTCCGCCGAGGTCACGCCCAGCCGTGACGCCAGATCCTGGCGCGGCGTGATCAGGATTTCGGGGCGCACGAGGGCCGCTGAGGAGGTGACGTTGTTCAATCCCTCGATACCCCGCATTTCGCGCTCGACCGCCGTGGCGACCGGCTCCAGAACCGCCGGATCGTCGCCGACCAGCGACACTGACATCCGGCCGCCGCCGCCGCCTTCCTGGCCAAAGCTGACCCGGGCGCCCGGGGTCTCTCGCAGCATCGGGCCGATTTCGGTTTCGAACTCGGATTGCGACAGCCGACGTTCCGCCTTGGGCACAAGGTTGACGGTCAGATTAGCGCGGCGGACCTCACCGCTCGAGCCGCCGCCGCCGGGACCGAAACTGAAGGTCGCCGAGCCGACTGAACTGTAGATTGACGTCACCTCTTCCCGGGCCGCCAGCACGGCAGAGACCTGACGCACGGCGGCGTCGGTCTCTTCCAACGTCGCTCCGGGCGGCAGCTCGACCTGGACGGTGGAGCGGGAGATGTCTTCAACGGGAATGAATTCGCCGGGGATCTGCGTCGCCAGAAACAGCGAGAAGATGAAGAACAGCGCTCCCATGCCGAGCGACCAGATGCGGTGATCCAGCAGGCGGTAGACAACCTTCCGTCGGAACCAGCCGCCCTGGCGGTTGCGATGATCGGCCCGAAGCTCGGGCGAGGCCGATGACCCCAGAACCCATTTCAGCGCGCTCTGGTAACCCGCCATCCAGAACGGATCGCCGTGCTCCTTGTCGTCCCGCTTGAGCAAATAGGCGCCCATCAGCGGCGTCAGCGTTCGCGCCACCAGCAGCGAGAACAGCACGCTGACGCAGGCTGCGATGGCGAAGGACTTGAAGAACTGCCCGACAACGCCGGGCATGAAGCCCGTCGGGGCGAACACCGCCACCAGGGTCGCGGTTGTCGCGACCACGGCCAGGCCGATTTCGTCGGCCGCCTCGATCGCCGCCGGATAGGGCGCCTTGCCGTCGCGCATATGCCGGACGATGTTTTCGATCTCGACGATGGCGTCATCGACCAGGATGCCGACCGTCAGCGACAGGGCCAGCAGCGTCACCACGTTCAGCGATTGACCGGTCATATCCATGATCCAGAAAGTCGGGATCAGCGACATCGGCATGGCTACGGCCGCCACCAAGGTGGCGCGCCAGTCGCGCAGGAACAGAAACACGACCGCGACCGCCAGACCGGCACCCAGCAACAGCGCTTCGACAGAGGCATTGAAGTTGTTGCGAACGTCCTGGGTCGTGGTGGTGACCAACTCGATCTCGACATTGTCGAGCTCGGCGTCGATGGCCTCGACCTCGGCCTGGACGCGGTCGGAGACATCCACTTCAGACGAGCCGATGGAGCGTACGACGCCAAAACCCACGACTTCCGCGCCGTTAAAGCGCGCGCGCCCACGCGGTTCGGACCACTCGTCCACCACCTCGCCCAGATCGGCCAGCCGCACGGAGGAGCCGGCGCGGGTGACGATACGCGTCTCGCGCAGATCCTCGATCGAGGCTGCCGAGCCGAGGGTACGGATCGCCTGTTCCTCGCCGCCGATTTCGCCCCGGCCGCCCGGCAGGTTGATGTTGACCGCGCGCAGCTGGTTGGAGACGTCCGAGGCGGTGACGCCATAGGCTTCCAGCCGGGCCGGATCGAGCTTCAGCCGGATCTCGCGGCTGACCCCCCCGTCGCGCTGCACCTGACTGACGCCCGGGACCGACAACAGACGTTTGGCGATGTCGTTGTCGACAAACCAGCTGAGCTGCTCAGGGCTCATGCCCGGCGCGCGCACCACGTAGTTCGAGATGGGGATGCCGGTGAATTCAACGCGCTGGACGATCGGCTCCTGCACATCAGCCGGCAAACTCTGGCGGACTGCGGTGACGGCGTTGCGCACGTCATTCGTCGCCTTCTCCAGATCCACGCCCAGCTGGAACTCGATACTCGTGGTCGAGGCGCTGTCGGTCACGGTCGACTGGATGTGACGGACCTGGCCCAGGCCCGCGACCGAGTCCTCGATCAGCCGGGTGACCTGGGTTTCAAGCTCTGTCGGCGCGGCCCCCGGCTGAACGACGGTGACGACCACCACCGGCAGATCGACGTCCGGGAAGTTGTTGGTGCGCAGCCGCGTGTAGCTGACCAGACCGGCGATCGTCAGGACGATGAAGAGCAGAACGATCGGAATCGGATTCCGGATCGACCAGGAGGACATACCGTTCATCGGCGCGCGCCCTCCGTCGGCGCAGCGCGGGTCACGCGAACCTGGTCGCCCTCACCCAGGAAGCCGGCGCCGTCGGTGACCACCTGCTGACCTGCGGACAAACCTTCCAGCACCTGGACCTGTTGGTCGGTGCGCTCACCGGAGCGAATGACCTGGAAGTGCACGCGCGAGTCCGTCTGGAGAACGTAGACTCCTTCGCGACCCTCTCGATAGACGATGGCGGCGGGCGGCACCACGATGGCCGGAAGAGCACCGACATTGATGCGGGCGCGGGCGAACATTCCGGGCCGCAACCCGCTGCCGGCTCCGAGCGAAATACGGGCCACACCCAGGCGAGTCTGAGGATCCACCTCCGGCGTGACGATGCGCACTGTTCCGGATGCGGACCCAGCCTCATCGGAGGTGACGTCGACCGGCTGACCAGCGCGGACCAGTCGGATTTCCGTCTCGGGGACCTGGGCGTCGAGCTCCAGCCGCCCGTCGCGGACGATGCGGAACAGTTCGGCACCCGGCTGGACGATCTGGCCGCGAGTCACCGAACGGCTGATGACCAGACCCGAAACCGGCGCCCGGATCGCGGCCTGTGCCAGGCGGGCCTGGGTTTCAGCGCGCCCGGCGCTGGCGGCGCTGAGCTGGGCCTGGGCGGTCGCCTGCTGGGCGATGGCGTTGTCGAGGCCGGCCTGGGACAGGAAGCCGCGGTCCCGCAACTCCTGGGCGCGGGCCAGAGCGTTGTCGGCCTGGGCGACGGACGCCTCGGCCGAGGCGACGGCCGCGTCCTGCTGGCGCAGCTGGGCGCGCAGAAGGGTGTCGTTCAACTGGACCAGAACCTGGCCCTGGCGGACATAGCGACCTTCATCGGTCAGCACAGCCACCGCCGTCAGCCCGCCGGTCTCGGCGCCGACGGGAACCTCTTCCCAGGCCGACACGGTGCCCGAAGCCGTCACGACCCCGGCGAGCGTGTCAGACGCTACGGTAACGACAGACACAGCCTGTCCGTCCGCCGGCGCGGCGGCGGCCGGCTCGGCGGCCTCGTGTCCCCGCCCGAACAACAGGAACAGCACCGCGATAACGGCCACGACGGCGGCGATGACCGCGGCGATGCGCGTGCGCTTTCCGAAGCGCGGTTGGCGCGGAGCCGGGCGGGCAGAGTCTTCGAACACGGTTTTCCCCTTTGATCCCTCTTCATTTAGGCCTCTGGACGGAGGCTGCAACGGAGAACGTCCTGATTAAGAATCCTTCATGCAAAAAGGCGTCGTTTCTGCCCCCGGCTTGGCGCTCGAAAGCCTGACGTGCTAGGGGCCGCGCCCTGAAGGAACTCCCGAAAAATGTCTACGCCGATTGAGCGCATCCGAAATTTCTCAGTGGTCGCCCATATTGACCACGGCAAGTCGACCCTGTCGGACCGGTTGATCCAGTTCACCGGCGGCCTGACCGCGCGCGAGATGCGCGAGCAGGTGCTGGACAATATGGAGATCGAGCAGGAACGCGGGATCACCATCAAGGCCCAGACCGTGCGCCTGAACTACAAGGCCCAGGATGGTCAGGACTACGTCCTCAATCTGATGGACACGCCCGGCCACGTTGACTTCGCGTACGAGGTTTCGCGGTCGCTGGCGGCCTGCGAGGGCAGCCTGCTGGTGGTGGATGCGTCGCAAGGGGTCGAGGCCCAGACCCTGGCCAATGTCTATCAGGCCATCGACAACAACCACGAGATCGTGCCGGTCCTGAACAAGGTCGACCTGCCGGCGGCCGAGCCGGACCGGGTCCGCGCCCAGATCGAGGACGTCATCGGCCTGGACGCCTCGGACGCCGTGCTCTGTTCGGCCAAGTCGGGTCTGGGCATCGAGGATGTGCTGGAGGCCATCGTCACCCGGCTGCCGGCGCCGAAGGGCGACCGGGATGCCCCGCTGAAGGCCATGCTGGTCGACGCCTGGTACGATCCGTATCTGGGCGTGGTGCTGCTGGTGCGCGTCTTCGACGGCGTGCTGAAGGCCGGCCAGCGGGTCAAGTTCATGCAGAACGGCTCGACCCATCTGGTGGACCGGGTTGGCGTCTTCCTGCCCAAGAACACCCCGGTCGAGGAGCTGGGTCCCGGCGAGGTCGGCTTTATCACCGCCCAGATCAAGGAGGTCGCCCACGCCGCCGTCGGCGACACCATCACCGACGAAAAGAAGCCGACCGCCGAACCGCTGAAGGGCTTCAAGGAGGTCCAGTCGGTGGTCTTTT
>Ga0209573_1005753_pt1 | contig 10872 bp, 8 predicted proteins | sample TNRBio252014_DNA_FD_185870 | JGI IMG/M metagenome (GOLD analysis project Ga0209573, IMG submission 185870) | Wastewater treatment Type I Accumulibacter community from EBPR Bioreactor in Madison, WI, USA - TNR Reactor_6/25/2014_ DNA (SPAdes)... | ecosystem: Engineered > Bioreactor > EBPR >...
CGTAGGTTTTAATGGAATGCAACAGAATAACCGGAATAAAGGCGAAGAAGTGCTGATTCCCGAATATAATCTATTCGATATTGGTGCATTTGTTTATACTCAGAGGTTTTTCAAAAAAGGAACATTTAGCGGAGGCTTGCGGTTTGATAACCGGTCAGTGAATTCAAAAGAATTTTTTGAAGGAACTGATCTTAAATTTACGGCCTTCACCAAAAATTTTTCAAATGTTTCTGGGAGTATGGGAGTAAGCTATGAGCCAACAGATTTTGTCACAGTAAAAGCAAATATTGCGAGAGGTTTCCGTTCTCCCACATTGGCTGAGTTAGCCAGCAACGGGACTCATGAGGGTACTAACCGCTATGAATACGGGGTGCAGGATCTAAAATCTGAAAAAAGTCTGCAGTTGGACGGCGGTATCGATCTAAACTATGAGCATTTCAGTTTTGGCTTATCGGCTTTTTATAATCATATCAGTGATTTTATTTTTTACCGGAAACTGGAATCTGCCTTTGGCGGAGATTCACTGGTGAATGTTGACGGAGAAGATATAACTGCATTTATTTTTAACCAGCATAATGCGAAATTATCCGGAGTAGAGTTGTCTTTAGATATTCATCCGCATCCTTTACATTGGTTGCATTTCGAAAATACTTTTTCTTTTGTAAGAGGCCGGTTTGATAAAAAACTTGATAACGATCGCTCAGGCAGCGATAATATCCCGCTTATTCCTGCTCCAAGATGGAATGGAGAATTAAAAGCAGACTTTAAAAAAGCAGGTGGCGTATTCCGGAATCTATATATAAGGTTTGAGGCAGATAAAACGCTTAAACAAGATAATTTTTTTTCAGGGTATGCTACAGAAACGGCCACAGATGGATATTTGTTGCTGAATGCTGGCATGGGTAGTGATATTGTAAATAAAAAAATGAAGATATTGTTCAGCCTGCATATCGGTATTACGAATATTGGTGATGTGGCATGGCAAAATCATCTCAGCCGGTTGAAGTATACAGCAGAAAATATGGTAACCGGTAGAACGGGAGTATTTAACTCAGGCCGTAATTTTTCTATAAAACTCAATGTACCATTGGAGTTTAGAAAAAAATGATAGTGTAAAGGCTGATTAGCGTAAATATAGCCCTGTCTTGCAGGGCTTCTTTTTTATACAGACATTTGCTGCATGGAAATCACTTTAAACACACCAGCTTTACTGTTCCCTGCAATCAGCCTCTTATTGCTCGCTTACACCAACAGATTTCTGGCTTTAGCCAACCTTGTAAGAAAATTGCACGATGAGTATGTAAGCGGGCAAAAAAGCAAGATATTGCTGCATCAGCTTAAGAGCTTACGACGCCGGATCAATTTTATCCGTTATATGCAGGGGCTTGGTGTATTTAGTTTTTTATGCTGTGTGGCTTGTATGTACAGCCTTTATAAAGGTTGGGCGATCATTGCCGAACTTATTTTTGCCACCAGCCTGCTCAGCTTGCTGGCCTCATTGATCATTTCACTGGTGGAGATAATCCAGAGTACCAATGCAATTGAGCTGGAACTGAGTGATATAGAAGACCTTGAAAAGTCAAATATTTTTACTGACCTTATAGCAGGAAGGAATGATAAAAAAGAAGTGTAAATTCACCAATATGAAAACAGGGATATTTTTTGTAGTTTCTATTTTTGCTTTTGGGATGGTTTTTATTGCCTGTTCGAAAGGAGGTACAACTACAGAAGAGCCTGGCGGTGGCCCGCATGTTGTGACCACAAGTGATACCACACAACCTATCCTTGATATTTATACACCTTTAAATGACGAGTCATTTACAAATGGCAATAACATTAGCATTAGCGGAAAAATTTCTGATGACCTGGGTCTCTACCGTGGCACAGTGAGAATAACTAACGATGCGAACGGTGAACTGATAAAGGAGCAATTGTATGAAATACATGGGGTCAGGCTATATAATTTCAGCGTTAGTCATATTGCTTCGGTTACGGCCCTGACTAATTGTACTATAACAGTGTTTTTTGAGGATCATGGCCTGAATAGCGTAACAAAGTCAGTCAAAATAAAAATGAATCCCTGATCTTACATTGATTCAATCGTTTTCAGCACTTTCTCCCAATTTCCTCCGTTATATATTTCTTTCAGACCAAGCTCTTTGAGTGTGTTGGCAGCTATTCTGCTTCTGTGCCCGGAGGAGCAGCAAACGATCACTGGTTTATTCAGATGCTTTATTCTTTCAACACTTACTGATATCCTGTCTACCGGGATGTTAAGAGAGCCGGGGATTCTTCCCCTGTCATATTCATTGGCAGTTCTTACATCAATGATCACTGCATTATTCCGGAGGGCCTTTTTTAAACTATTATCCAGTCCAAATAATGATAGAAATCCCATGTTTCTTTGTTTAAGAAAGTACAGTTTTATTTTTTCGTTCACCGATCTGTTGCCGCCACATTGCATAGTACAATCCTTTTTCATCCAATAATTGCTGGTGACTGCCGGTTTCCACCACATCGCCCTTTTCAAGTACATATATTCTGTCAGCATGCATAATCGTTGAGAGGCGGTGAGCAATCAGGATAGTTACCTGGCTTCCTTCTCTTGATATATCACGGATGGTATCTGTTATTTCTTCTTCGGTCAGAGAATCCAATGCGGAAGTAGCTTCATCAAATAAGAGTAACTTAGGTTTACGGAGCAGGGCCCTTGCAATGGATAAACGTTGTTTCTCCCCCCCGGATAATTTCAAACCACCTTCTCCGATCATTGTATCTAATCCATTCTCGGCCCGGGCCAGCAAGTTTTGACAAGCCGCTTTTTGCAGCACATCATGTATTTCACTTTCTGTGGCTTCTGGATTCACGAATAGCAGGTTTTCTTTTATGCTTCCGGAAAACAATTGGGTGTCCTGGGTAACGAAACCGATCTGGTTGCGAAGATCTTCAAAGTCAATATTGTTTTCGTCCATGCCATTGTATAGTATCTTTCCCTCCTGCGGACGATACAAGCCCACTAATAATTTCATCAGTGTTGTTTTGCCGGATCCTGAAGGTCCCACAAAGGCGATTGTTTCTCCTGTTCGAACTTTAAAACTGATATCGTTGATAGCTTTATGTGCAGCTGTATGATGTTTAAATGCTACCTGGTCGAACTCTAATATTTCTATTTTTCCAAGGTGTTTGGGATCGGCTGCCCTTGGTTCAGGGGCTTTCTTCATCAGGTTGCCGAAATTTTCCAGGGAGGCCTGCGCTTCACGGTAGGTGAGGATTATATTCCCGATTTCCTGTAAAGGACCAAATACAAAAAATGAAAAAATCTGCATGGTTACAATCTGGCCTGCATCCATTTTACCTTCAAACACAAACAGCATCAGTAATAAAAGGATAATCTGGCGAAGTGTATTAACAAATGTGCCCTGTATAAAACTGATACTGCGGATGCGTTTTACTTTAGTCAGCTCCAGGCCGAGGATTTTAAAGGTGTTTTTATTCAACCGGTTTACTTCCTGGTTAGTCAACCCTAAACTTTTTACCAGTTCAATATTTCTTAATGATTCTGTAGTGGCTCCGGCAAGTGCTGTTGTTTGCCCAACTATTTTTTTCTGAATGGTCTTTACTTTTTTGCTGAGCAGATTGGAGATGACTGTCAGTAAAAAAATACCGCCAAAATAAACCATTGGAAGACTCCAGTGAATGGTGGTGGCATACACAGCCACGAAAACTATGCCGATAATAACCGGGAAAAGAATATTGATAAAAGCAGCTACAAATTTCTCAGTATCAATTCTGACTTTTTGTAATACACTCAGTGTTTCACCGCTTCGGGCATCTTCAAATTCCTGGTAAGGCAATTTCATTGCATGTTGCAGTCCCTGTGTGAAAACAGTGGCTCCGAATTTTTGTGTGATAAGGTTGAGAAAATAATCCTGGAAGGCCTTGGCGATACGGCTGATCATGGCAACGGAAATGGATGCCAGCAGCAACCAAACCACACCATACAGTATGTCGGGTTTGCCAGCCTTATTGATGAAATGGATCTTCGAAAAAAAGAAAGTATCATATCCCTGGGCTTGCACTGATTGGTGATAAGTGGCGAGATTAACAAGCTTTCCGAAAATGATCGGGTCTACGAGGGAGAAACCGATATTAATGGCCGCAAGTAACAGTACTAAAGCGACAAGCCATTTATAAGGTTTCAGGTATTTAAATAAAATTCTCATAAAAACAATTAATAAGTAAAGGGGTAGTTACAGCAAAAATCATGGCAAAAGCCAAACAGGAAATAATGACATTGTTTTGAAATATTTTCGTACCGAATATACGAATTGGTTGCTTTTGCTATGGCAGCCTGTCATCTTTATTACTAACTGGCAGTAATGGAACTGCAAACTTATTGATGCCGGAGGAATTTGTATTTATGCACGGTATCAATATGTAATCAAATCATTATCCGGCCCAGCCTTCCCTGTCCAAACTCCTGTATTGTATTGCTTCTGCCAGGTGTTCCGGTTTTATTTCTTCGCTTTGAGAGAGGTCGGCAATAGTCCTGGAAACCTTCAGTATCCTGTCATAAGCCCGGGCGGAAAGGTTGAGTTTTTCCATTGCTGCTTTTAGTAAGTTAGCCCCTACTGTATTGATCACACAGATTTCTTTCAGCATCTTACTGCTTATTTGTGCATTGCAATAGATGCCCGGATTGTTTTTATATCGTTCTGCTTGCATTTCCCTCGCTTTTATTACCCGGTCACGGATGGCAGAAGAATGCTCCTGCGGTTTGATGGATGACAATTCACTGAATGCAACAGGAGTTACTTCCACATGAAGATCGATGCGGTCAAGTAAAGGGCCTGAAATTTTATTAAGGTATTTCTGTACTGTACCCGGAGGGCAGGTACATTCTCTTTCCGGGTGATTATAAAAACCGCAGGGGCAGGGATTCATAGATGCCATCAGCATGAAAGAGGCAGGAAAATCAACCGCCACTTTGGCTCTTGATATGGTTACTCTTCTTTCTTCCATGGGTTGACGCATCACTTCCAGTACCGTTCTTTTAAACTCGGGCAGTTCATCCAGAAACAAAACCCCATTATGTGCTAAGGAGATTTCACCGGGCTGCGGAATGCCACCACCACCAACCAAAGCAACATCGCTGATCGTATGATGCGGTGAACGGAATGGCCTTTTTGAAACCAATGTCGCATTCTCCGGTAATTTACCAGCAACGGAATGTATCTTGGTTGTTTCCAGCGCTTCCTGCAAAGTGAGTGGAGGAAGTATAGTAGGCAATCTTTTTGCAAGCATGGTTTTACCTGCACCGGGCGGGCCAATTAATATGGCATTGTGGCCACCCGCAGCGGCTATTTCCAAAGCTCTTTTGATATTTTCCTGCCCCTTTACATCTGCAAAGTCAATTTCAAAATCATATTGTGAGTTAAAAAACTCTTCTCTTGTATTAATGATGACCTGCTCCAATCCTTTTTCTTCATTGGCAAAAAAATCAATCACTTCTTTGATATGAGTAACGCCATACACCTGCAGGTTATTGACCATGCCTGCTTCTTTGGCATTTACTTTTGGAACGATCAATCCTTTGAATCCTTCTTTTCTTGCCTGTATGGCAATCGGGAGTGCTCCTTTGATGGAACGAATCTCACCATCCAGTGATAATTCTCCCATAACGACATACCTTGCAAGAGCTTCTGCATTTTCAATTTGTTCAGAAGCGCCGAGTATACCCAATGCAATAGGAAGATCAAAGGCTGTTCCGCTTTTCTTGATATCCGCCGGTGCCAGGTTTACTACCACTTTTGTACGGGGTACACTGAAATTATTGGTTTTGAAAGTGCTTTCGATCCGTTGCAGGCTTTCTTTCACAGCATTGTCAGGCAGGCCGACGATCATAGGGTCCTTTCCGGTGGTCAGCCAGTTTACTTCGATTGTAATAGTGATGGCTTCCACTCCATACACAGCACTGCCAAACGTTTTTACAAGCATGGCCGGAAGATAGGAAAAAATGCCAACCTGCTGATTACCGGAAAGTGGTATAGATTGGCTAATTGACTTGCTGTATACTTATTTCTGACAAAAGAGAAGTTGTATGATCTGCCTCGACCTTAATCACCGGGCCGGTAACAGAAAAATAAAATGTCTCCGCTTTTTTTGAGATAAGCAGCTTCTCTCCTTTATTTTTTCGCAGACCGGTAATAAAGTATAAGTCTAACGGAAATTCAAAAACCGTGTTTTGCTGTTGTTCAACAGTGACTGCCACCTTATTTTCTTTACTTAAATTTTTCCATTTTATTTTAAGCGATAGGTTTTCCGGAGTATACAGCCATTGCCTGAAAAATTGTTCCAGGTTTTTCCCTGATACGTTCTCAAAAATGTGCTGCAGGTCTTTTGTCTCAGCATTTTTTCCGGCATAGGCAGCATAATATTGTCGTATACTTTCTTTAAAAATGGAATCACCCAGTTGCCTGCGCAGCATATGCAGCACCCAACCGCCTTTTTGGTAACTGTTGGCGTTCAGCAGCCGCATATAATCGGGGGTACTGTCCACTACAGGTCTGTTGGCATTTTTTACAAAATCAATAACCGTCTCCCTGTCTTCCTGCATTCGTTTGTTCAGGCTGTCTGTTCCGTATTTTGATTCGAGATAGATATGTGTGAGATAGGTGGCAAAACCTTCACTGAGCCAGAAATGAGCAAAACTTTTTTCGGTAGCCATATTGCCAAACCACTGGTGTACAATTTCATGGGCTATCAGTCTTTCTTCTGTTTGCAGGCCATTGACTGTATGCTCTGCATAAAAAATGGCGCCGGCATTTTCCATACCACCAAAGATGGTCTTCGATTGCACATTCGCTAATTTTTTATACGCATAGGGACCAATATAGTCTGTGAAGAAAGAAAGTATGTCCCGTGCTATGCCATAATCATAAAATCCATGATCCTTATTTTCAGTGTACACCCAGCAGCTCACGGGAATGCAATCATTCACAAAGCCGGCATGTTGCACAGCGAAATCAGCCACACCAATCACCATCACTTTAGTTGGTAATGGTACATTTTCTTTCCAGTGGGTTAGCTTCTTATCGCCGGGTAAATTTGATTCTTCCACGAGAATACCATTTGAAATAACCCGGTATTGGGAAGGAGCAGTTACAATAAATTCGACGGATGCTTTATCCGCCGGGTCATCCACACAGGGCAGCCAGTGATGAGCTCTGTTGGGCCAGTTATCGGCAAAGAAGGTTCTTTTGCCGTATTTGTTTTTAGAAATGATCAGCCCGTCAGCCGGAACGCCTTTATAGGTAATGATAAAAAAACCGGTATCCCCTTTGATAGTTTTTTCTCCCCGTGGAATAACAATTTTATTATGCTTGTGACTGAAAGATGTTTCTTTAATGACAATTTCTCCCGGCCATCCGTACGGATATTTCACGGCTGTTACTTTCATCCCTTTCAATGCGGTATTAATATTCTCCAGGTCAATATCTATGGCAGGAGCATTTTGTGTGTATACGAATCGTATAGCCGCTTCTCCATAGAGGGTGTCATCCAGGTCATTTAGTTCAATCCGGAAAGTGTAATGCAGTACATCAATATTTCTTTGTGCTATGACCGCAACCGAAAAATAAAATGACAACAATAAGAGCAAGCCTTTTTTCATGGGCTACAAAATAGTCATTTATTTCTCCTTTTAATCCTATTAAATCCTCAAAATCGTCACCCGCCTTATAGCTTCTCCAGCATCTCTACCACCTTCTCTCTTTTCAGGATGACATAACCGATACGGTCATTACTGATGCCTTCCTTAAGTTGATAGCTGAATTTCAGCTGGTCATCATTTACATCCGTTTCAAAATACCGGAAAGAAATATTGGGGTAGTTTTTCAGTTCATCCCCGATCTCATACAAATGAGTGGAAAGAATGAAAAGGGAGTTCTTTATTTTGATCAGTCCTTTGATCACCGCCAGGGAACATTTCATTGCATCCTGTACATTGGTTCCCTTGAATAACTCATCAATAAGTACCAGCCATTTTTTGCCATCATTTATTTTTTCAATCGTGTTTTTGATACGCTGTACTTCGTTGAAGAAATAGCTTTCTCCTTTGGCGATATTGTCTACCACATTAATATTGCTCAGCAAGCCATCAAATAAGGTCAGTTTCATTTTTTTTGCCGGCACACCCATTCCGATATGTGCCAGGAAGACCGCAGAGCCTACCGATTTTATCAATGTGCTTTTACCGGCCATATTGGCCCCGGTCAGGAAAAGAAAATTATGCTCCGGGTTCATCTGCAGATCGTAGGCCACCGGTTGTGGTAACAGGATATGATAAAGCCCTTTTGCATCTACCAGCGGAGTTTGCTGTTCTACAAATTCCGGGAAACTCAGATCATAGGTTTTTACTGCCACTGCCATTGAATACCAGGCATCCAGCCGGCTATAGATGTCTATCAGTTCAAGAGTGTTTGTTTTATAACGGCCGCGAAGATGATACCCGAAGTACAGGTTTTGTCTTGTTGATATTTTTTTGCCCGGTTCAGTTTCTGAAAGTTTTTGCAGTGGTGGTTCCCTCAGTATCCCGTTGATACGGTCAATATATAATTTGATGTTGGCGGGCAGGTCAAGATCTTCCAGCAGCTCAGCAATCTTACGGATACCACGGAAAAAATCAGCGAAATGTGTCATCGAGTATTTGACCATGGAATAATCCTCGCTGTGCAGCCACTTATACAACAGGTTGTTGAAAGAAGCAGGTGCTTCGCTGATAGGGTCAAGTGAATAATCAAGGAATTTGTCCATTACCAGTACGGTGCCATTGCTTATATCCGTGGGCCAGTCTTTTACATGCTCCATGAAAGTGCGGATCACTTTTTGGGTGCCGATGATTTTCTTCAGGTCATTATGCGGTTCGCTGAAAAATTTACGCAGCCATTCCCTGCCGCCTACGGTGCGGGTAAAGTTCAGCTTATGAAAGATGGAGAACTCTTCTTCCTGGTGAAAGATGGAAATATCATTGAAGGATGTATTGTCTATCTGCATGCGGAATAGAACGCTGATTAGTATGATTGTTATGATTGACGCAGACAGATCCTGATACATTCATAATGATCATGACAATCTGCGTTCCTGTTTATCTGTCAAATGCCAGCCGTTGTCCCATTTGAGATTCATTCCATGTCCCGTTTCCATACACTAAATGACCATTAACAAATGTATGGACAATGGTTGCCGGTAACGCAACCCCTTCTAAAGGACTCCAGCCGCATTTATACAAAATATTTTCTTTTGTCACTTTGTATTCTTCGTTCATGTCAACGATCACCAGGTCGGCATGATAGCCTTCCCTGATAAAGCCTCTTTCCTTTACCTGGAAACAATCAGCTACCGCATGACTCATTTTCTCTGCAATCTTTTCCAAACTGATCTTTCCCTGTTTATAATAATGGAGCATTAACAATAATGAATGCTGTACTAAAGGCAAACCAGCATGCGCCTTTTCATAAGGCCCATCTTTTTCCTCCCGGGTATGCGGGGCATGATCGGTTGCTATTACATCTAACCGGTCGTCGAGCAAGGCTTTCCATAATGCTTCTTTGTTATGAGGAGCCTTGATGGCGGGGTTACATTTGATACGGTTGCCCAGCATAGTATAATCATTACTGGTAAAATGCAAATGATGCACACAAACTTCTGCCGTTATACGTTTCTCTTTTAAAGGAAGCATATTGGTAAACAGCTGCAGTTCTTTTTCTGTGCTGATATGAAGTATATGAAGCCTTGTTCCGTATTTTTTTGCTATCTGTATGGCATACAAAGAGGATTCATAACAGGCTTCTTCATCCCTGATGATGGGATGATCTGCCGGAACCAATGACTTTCCCGTTGATTTTAGTTGGTCAAGATTTTTTTTGATGATGCTTTCATCTTCGCAGTGGGTGGCGATCAGTAGTTCACTTTCCCTGAAAACACGGTCCAGTGTATTCGGATTATCCACCAGCATATTACCTGTACTGCTGCCCATGAATATCTTGATGCCGCAGATATCATTTTTCTTTTCGTTTGTTTTCAGCACCTGCTCTGCATTATCATTAGCGGTACCTATATAAAACGAATAATTGGCTAATGATGTTTGCGAAGCAATGCGGTATTTATCTTCCAGCAATTCCTGCGTCAGCGCATTGGGAATAGTGTTGGGCATTTCCATAAAACTGGTAACCCCGCCTGCTACAGCCGCTTTGGCTTCTGTGGCAATCGTTGCTTTATGCGTCAGTCCCGGCTCCCGGAAATGTACCTGGTCATCTATACAGCCTGGGAACAGGTATTTCCCTTCGCCATTGATCTCAATTGCATCTTCATTAATTTGTGATGCAATTTTTTCTATTCTGCCATTTGTTATCAACACATCTGCATTTTTAATCTGCCCTTCGTTGACAACCTGTATATTCTTAATCAGGTAATTTTGCATATCTTGTCCGGTGAAATTTAAGTCCAAAGCCAATACCCATGCAATTTAAACAAATTACCCCCCGTCCCCTAAAGGCGGGTTATTATTTCCTGATTCTTTGTCTACTTTTCAGCACCATACATACACAAGCACAGACTACATACCTGCCACAGGGCGATAAGGCCAATATTTTAATGGAAAGACTGGAGATCAAAAGCCGGAATGATTCTTTCTATAATTTCTCAAAAACAAAACCGTTCGGCAGAAAGCATATTGTCAGTGCTGTCAACCATTATATGCAACAGGGAAAAGGATTAAGCAGGGTGGATGTCTATAATGCACAGCGTTTAATGATGAATAACATAGAGTGGCTGCCGGAGGAGAATCGTAAACTATATGCTTCCCGCAAACCT
>Ga0209573_1005754_pt1 | contig 10872 bp, 6 predicted proteins | sample TNRBio252014_DNA_FD_185870 | JGI IMG/M metagenome (GOLD analysis project Ga0209573, IMG submission 185870) | Wastewater treatment Type I Accumulibacter community from EBPR Bioreactor in Madison, WI, USA - TNR Reactor_6/25/2014_ DNA (SPAdes)... | ecosystem: Engineered > Bioreactor > EBPR >...
GGAGAAATAGGACGAATGATGTTGCAGAATAAAGCTGTTACAAGCACACACTTGAACAGAGAGGGTATTTACAAGTGGTTTATTGAAAACTTCTCCAAAAGAACCTACCGGTGTCCTGTTAAGAAAACTTATCGGTCTGCACTTGACAACGAAACCTTAGTGAAACTAAATTTAGTATAAATCACTCTATATTTAGAATAGAGCCATTTTTTTTATGAAAAATCATTTACTTACTTTAAAAGGTAAAATTTCTCAAAAACTTTCCTCCGGCTTGTATCATACAGGTATAAAAACGCCATGGTTTCATGTAAAGAAATTTTATTTTCTATTGATATTTGTCTTCACTTTACCTTTAATTACCTATGGCCAGGAAACTGTGATCGATTTTATCAGTGCGTATTATGTTACTGACGAAACCGCTCCCAACCAATCGGATGGTACCTTAACATGCTCGCTTGATCAATTTCAAAATGGATCATTTGAGATGTATTATGAATACAAAATTCCGGGCAATAATCAGGTCAGGACATCACTTTATGCCATTAACGGTGTTTTGTTTATCGAAAATTTACATCCCGGAGAATATTTCAATGTTAAATTTAAAGTAACAGACGGTACAGAAATCTGGTCATTGCCAATTGATTCTTTCAACATTGAAAGAAGTTTTTTCCAGCCAGGCCCTGAAATGGCATCTATGGAGCCGGATGACAGCATTCAATTGGAAACCACTGCTTTAGAAATCAACTGCCCGGCTTTGACTTTTACGCATTGTAATGGAACTACAGTTTCCCGCGGTGGTTTGCAAGGCGGATTTGCATACAATATTTCTCCTGCTGACAGAACCTGCGGAATCGAGGTGAGTGACTCCTGTACTGTGGATAATGTCAGTTCATGGCTTTGCATAGTGGGTGATTTTCCACCTCCGTTGCCTTATTCACAACTGAATAAAGTAAATTATTCGGGTGTAAACCTGGATGCTTTGACTGCTGCAAGAATAGCCTGGGTGATCTGTCATTATGACTACCCACCTAATCATCAGCATCCGGTCATCAATGCAATCTGGGCCTTGACCGGAACAGGAGGAAACCAGAACGAAATATATTGGGCTGCAGTGAATGCAGTTACGGAACCGGATGGATCGGAGAATCATTTGGTTTTTTATAGAAGCCTGAATGAGTACAGCCAGAATTATGTTAACTGGCAATGTTGTCAGGTGGATGGGGGTCCGATTGGCCCCGATCAGGAAATTTGTTCGGGTCAGATCCCGGATGTATTCATGGGCAATACTGCACTTTCCGGAAATGGTGTATTGACTTATCAATGGCAACAAAGCACAGAAAGTTGTACCTCCGGGTTCATAGATATTGAAGGAGCAACTGACACATTGTTGCAATGGGTTGATCCCGTTTATCAAACCATGTTCTTCAGAAGAAAAGTGGTCAATACGATCAGTAATGTGAGTTGTGAAAGTTACAGTAATTGTCTGGTTTTAAACGTACATCATGTAGAGATACCGCTGATCGGTCATATCACACAGCCAACTTGTTTAATTCCTGCCGGAACAGTGGTTATTTCCAATTTACCCGATCACAACTGGATACTTAAAATCATTCCTGGCGAACTGGAATTCACTGGAAATTCTCCGGTTTTCACAATCTCCGGGTTGCTCCCGGATCAGGTTTATTACGCTGAAGTGATAGACTCGAATGATTGTCATTCAGGACTATCTGAACCAATAAATATCTCAGCAATTCCTGAAGATCCGATTGTGTTGCTTCACTCAAATAGCCCGGTTTGTAATGGATCAGATGTTCATTTGACCTGCTCAATAAGTGGCGGAACAGGTCCATATTCGTTTAACTGGTCAGGTCCGAATGGTTTTGTCTCTACGGCTCAAAATCCTGTTTTGACGGGTGTGAGCCATGTTCAGAACGGAACATACATTTTGACCGTAACAGATGCAAACGGTTGTTTTGGTTCAGCCCAAACGATGGTGATAGTCAATTCAAATCCTGTGGTATTGGCAACATCCAATGGACCGGTTTGTACCGGGACAAATGTTCAATTGATGGGTTTGGTGAGCGGTGGAACCACACCTTATTACTTTAATTGGACTGGTCCGAATGGCTTTAATTCATCTGTCCAAAACCCTGTCCTGACGGGTGCAAATCCGGTTCAGAACGGAACTTATATTTTGACAGTAACAGATGCAAACGGTTGTGTTGGTTCAGCCCAAACGATGGTGGCAGTCAGTCCAAATCCTGTGGTAGTGGCAACATCGAATGCACCGGTTTGTATAGGCTCAGATGTACAATTGACCGGCTCTGTGGACGGCGGAACAGCTCCTTATTCGTTTAACTGGTCAGGTCCGAATGGTTTTGTCTCTTCAGCTCAAAACCCATTTTTAAATGGTGTGAGCCACGTACAGAACGGAACATACATTTTGACAGTCACAGATGCGAACGGTTGTGTTGGTTCATCCCAAACGATGGTGACAGTCAATTCAAATCCAGTTGTCAATGCAACATCCAATGCACCTGTTTGCGTCGGATCGAGTGTGCAATTGATAAGCTCAGCGAGTGGTGGAACAAATCCATATTCCTTCAATTGGGCAGGTCCGAATGGATATGTTTCTACAGTTCAAAACCCGATTCTTGCCACAGTAAATCTCCTGCAAAACGGGATATATGCTTTAACCGTAACAGATGCAAAGGGTTGCTTTGATATTACCAATGTACCTGTACTTGTGAAAGAGGTTCCACGGATCATTACCGCAACACCTATGGATTGCGATCCGTTAACAAATACTTATGCATTGTCCATTTTAGTTGAATACCAAACACATTCGCAAGGGAATCTGGTGATTGCCAGTTCTGAAGGGAATGATCTGATCGTTCCTGCAACGGGTAGCCCGCAAAATATTATTTGGGAAGGTTTGCCTTCAAACGGAATTACCGGTATTGATCTTTTTGTTCATTTTGACCAGACACCGGAATGCAGCAGCGCATTGAACAATGCCTATAATGCTCCCGAAGATTGCAGTTGTAACATTGATGGGATTGATTTTGTTGCAGTATGTCATGATGCCCAGACACAAGATCCTGCGGATGATTATTTCAGTATAAAACTGTCTCCCATAGGTTTTGGACAGAGTGATTCATACTATGTCAATGTGGTTCAATCCGGCAGCTCTCAGTCATTCGGACCATTCCTTTACGGATCCTTTACCGCATACTTTGGTCAGTTTCTGATTTCTGACGGAGATCTGGAGGTAAGCATGACAGACAGCCAGTACGATTGCGGTCATTCAATAGTGATCTCTGCTCCGGAAACCTGCTCCAGCTGCACGCATCCTGTTTTAACGGCCGGTAACATCCAATGCAACGGAAACACCTATGATGTGTTTTATTATCACAGTGAAGACGCCCTGATCAGTGCCAATGCCGGGATCATCAGCGATTATTTTGTTACCGGAATACCAATTGGTACAGATTTGGAAATCACAGCAGATCTGTTTGGTTGTTCCACTGTATTGCTGGTGAAGAGTCCGGATTATTGTGATGAAGCATGTGATTATCCGCAGATTACGCTTGGCCAGCCGGTTTGCCAGGGTAATACCACTTATAAAGTGAGCTTTACCTGGGATGGTCTGGGCAATATGAATCGAAATGCCGGGACGATCCAGGGTAATCAGGTGATCAATATACCGATTGGCATTGATTTGATCGTTACGGTTGAGAATGGCCATTGTGTGACAGAAACCAGGGTGGAAAGTCCGGCAGATTGCAATGAACCATGTGTAAACCCTTTGATCAGTTTAAGCGGACCTTTGTGTAAGGCTTCCGGCAGTGGATTTTATAGTATTAATTTTACAAAAACTGAAGGCGTTGAAGTGACGGTTTCTGCCGGAATTTTAGGCGCCGGCGTCATATATAACATTCCGATTGCAACTACATTGTTGGTGATGGCAGGTATGGAAGGATGTGAAGACCAATCAGTGATCATTCCGCCACCGGTTTGTGAGGATGCGTGCACAGATCCTGAATTGACCGTAGGCAACATTGAATGCCTGGGTCAGACATATAATGTATTGTATTATCATAGTGCAGGGTCTGTGATCCAGGTCAATGCGGGAACCATTGAAGAGCATAGAATAGTCGGGATTCCGATGGGCGTTGAACTGGAGATCATCGCAAAAGATGGTTCATGCATAACGATCCTGAAAGTGGCCAGTCCGGCAAATTGTGAAGCGGATTGTGATTATTCTCAGCTGACAACAGGACAACCTGTTTGTGTGGGTAGTACATATACGGTGAGTTTTACCTGGGACGGACTTGGCAACTTAACCAAAAATGCAGGTAAAATCAAGGGCAATCAGATCATTGACATACCGCTCGGTGTAGATCTGATCCTGACGGTTACCAATGGAGATTGCGTAACCAAAAATACGGTCAAAGCACCTATAGATTGTGACTGCTTTGATCTTTGCCGAAAACCATTGATCACCTTGAGCGGGCCGTTATGCAGTCCTGTGGGCAGCGATTTTTACAGCGTCCATTATTTCATCAGAAAAGGTGTTGTGGTCATTTCTTCAGCAGGTATAGTAGGCAATGGAGTTATTTACAATATACCCAATGGGGTTTCCATTCAGGTGATCGCCCAATGGCCTGGTTGTGAGGATCAGGTAGTTGTCGTTCCGGCGCCTGAATGTGAACAGCCTTGCATCGCTCCGATGTTGACAGTGGGAAATGTAGTCGTAAAAAATGAATATTTTGATGTGGATTACTGGCATAGTATGCCTTCAGTGATCAGCGTCAATGCAGGGAATATTGAAAACAACCGGATCACGGGAGTTCCGGAAGGCGTTGTTTTGGTGATCAAGGCAACCGATGGTGCCTGCGAAACAGAGATCAGGGTAACGGGCCCCGAAACCTGTTCGGAAAATTGCATTCACCCTGAACTGACGGTAGGACAGGGCGTTTGTACGGGTGATTCCTATAAAGTAAGTTTTGTATGGAACGGAGTAGGAGAACTGACCCGCAATTCCGGCATCATCTCGGGAAATGAGATCATCAACATACCATTGGGTATCGACCTGATTTTGACCGCCACCAATTGTGATTGTTCTGTACAACTGAGGGTTGTCAATCCGAAAGACTGTACGGAGATCTGTGATCATCCCGCTGTCAGTATTGGTGGTACGCAGTGTTCTCCGGATAATGATACATATAGTGTAATTTATAGTGCTGATCCATGGGCTTTGATCAGTACAAGTGCTGGCGTGATAGGTGCGGGACAGATTGCCGGGATAGAAGCGGGACTTCCGGTTGTGATCACAACAGGTCATGAAACCTGTGCTGCTCAGATCATGCAGATTCCGGCACCATCCTGCGAATTCAGTTCCATAGGAAATTTTGTCTGGCATGACCTCAATGGTGATGGCTTGCAAAATGCAGGGGAGCCCGGAATTGAGGGTGTGGCGCTCAGATTATACGATGGTCTGGGCAATGTAATTAAAACCACGCAATCAAATTCAGGAGGTTTTTATGAATTTGGTCAATTGATTCCCGGTGAATATTTTGTTGAGATCGTGCGTCCTGAGGATTATTCTGATTTCACTTTGAGCAAACAAGGGATGGATCCAGCCAAAGACAGCAATTTTGATCATGCCAACGGATACGGAACGACTTCCTGGATATTTTTGGGATCAAAAGCTGAAGACAATAACATCGATGCCGGATTGTACCAATGTGCTGAAATAGCAGGACAGGTTTGGTTTGATGAAAATCAGAATGATGTGCTGGATACAGAAGAAATCGGGATCAATGGTTTACAGATAAAATTATTCAGGAGAGAGCATACGACCTGGACTTTGTGGGATTACATATATACCCAAAATAAAGATGATTCAGATGAAGCAGGTCACTGGAATTTCTGCGTGAATCCGGGAGAATATTATTTGGAAATACCGGTGGTTCCTGTTGGAATGACCGTAGTGCTCCCATTCGCTGGTACTGATCCTGAAAAGGACAGTGATTTGACCGGGGCCAATGGTGCCAGGACTACGGATGCCTTTACAGTGGGCAGCGGACAACAGAAGACAGCGATCGGAGCAGGTTTTTCTGTGGGATCGACACTGGGAAATCTCGTATGGTTTGATGAGAACAGCAATGGATATCTTGATGAAAATGAGTCAGGTATGCCTGGTGTTTCGGTGGATCTTTTTGATGATCAGGGACAGGAAGCCGGAACGGTCAGTACGGATGATGCAGGAGAATTTGTTTTTGAAGGCTTGGAAAAAGGTATCTATTTTATCCGGGTAAATCAGCCTCAGGGATACACTTTTACCACACCCAAAACGGAAAGAGATGATGCGAATGGCAGTGATGTGAACCATGCCAACGGATGGGGAACCACTTCCCTGTATCCTTTGGAAGCGGGTGAAAGCATTTTGCTGACAGCAGGTTTGATCTATGCTTCACTGCCTGTTGAACTCACGGAATTCAGCGGTGAAAACTATGGAGATCACAACGTTCTGACCTGGACAACAGAAAGGGAAGAAAACAGTGATCGCTTTATTTTAGAAAGAAAACATGCCTCTGAGGCTGGTTTCAAAGCTGTTGGAACGGTTATAGCCAAAGGCAATGGTGTTGAAAAAGAAGTTTATAGCTTTGAAGATCATCAACTGCCGACCACAGGGGTGTATTATTACCGCCTGGATCAGAGAGACAAAAACGGAACGAAGAAGTATAGCAAGATCATTGCGTTGGAAGCGGAGAAGGAAATGACAAATGACATAGCTGTGTTCCCGAATCCTGCCCGCGGACGCTTTGAAGTTCGGATGGCACTGCAGGAAGCAGGTTTGGTAAACATGGAATTGCTGGATTCCAGGGGAATTGCAGTCAGAAAAGATCTGTTGAACAGTCGGTTGGAACCAGGCCATTATGTGCATGTGGTGGAATTGAATGGACTATCTGCAGGCATGTACCAGCTGAAAGTTCAGACAGAAAAATTACTCTTCATGGAAAGGGTAATGGTTATTGAATAAAATTATTCTTAGAACGATCATTCTAAAAGTACCGAAATCCGGTGGCGTATAGCTGCCGGATTTTTTTATAAAGTGAGAAGCTAAAATCCGGTTGGAACCAGTTATTTCAGCGTTTTTTATTGAAGTAAAGGCTGTGTGAAGCAGACAGAAATTTCTGCAATAGTTCCGAGCCTATTTCTATATTTTCTAGGGAAAATTTCATGAAATGCCATGAGCGATCGTTTCGATTTCCATTTTTTTGAATAGTCGCCTCTGAACAAGTTCAACACGCCTCTGAACAAGTTCAACACGCTTCTGAACAAGTTCAACACGCTTCTGAACAAGTTCAACACGCCTCTGAACAAGTTCAACATGTTTCTGAACAAGTTCAACTCGGTTCTGAACAAGTTCAACTTGCCTCTGAACAAGTTCAACTCGCCTCTAAACAAGTTCAACATGCTTCTGAACAAGTTCAACTCGGTTCTGAACAAGTTCAACTCGGTTCTGAACAAGTTCAACTCGCTTCTGAACAAGTTCAACACGCTTCTGAACAAGTTCAACTCGCTTCTGAACAAGTTCAACACTCTTCTGAACAAGTTCAACTCGCCTCTGAACAAGTTCAACTCGCCTCTGAACAAGTTCAACATGCTTCTGAACAAGTTCAACTTGCCTCTGAACAAGTTCAACTTGCCTCTGAACAAGTTAAACTCGGTTCTGAACAAGTTCAACATAATTCAGAACAAGTTTATGGTGAACTAAGTCAACCCTAAGTGGTTTGAATATAGCATTCTCACAAATCGGGAAAAAGGGCAAGGCGATAACTGTTCTTTTGTCTCAAAAAATCCCGACATTCCTCGATCCAAGGCTCCATATTCCTTATTTTTGATGCAACACATTTCCGAAAAAACATAATGACCTCAGTATTCCCTCTGTGGCCCCTTTGTGTAATAAAGTATTTATTAATTTACCAAGTCCACAAACCAACCACAAACCCCAAAATTTTTTATTATTTTCTTAGCTGATAAAAGTCACCGCAACAAAAAAATCTGTATTCCTCTGTGGCTCTCTGTGCCTTCTCTGTGCCCCTCTGTGTAACAACTCTATTTAATCCTTCCACCAAGCGCACAATTACGTCACAAAACCCGCTGTCAGACTATAAACTTTTAGCTTCGCCATCACCATTCAACCAGGCTATCCCATCTCATCCTAAAGTAAACCCATCATCACCCTGGATTTTTCAGGTACTTGATACAGTAAAAACAGCCTTTTATACAAAATCCCTTGTTTTCCTCCATTTCCTAAAATTTGTACTATATTTTTGTAAGGGTTAAATCAGGTGGTCAACGGATCATGTCAACAGTTCAGAAAGTCTTAAAAGCTTTGCAAATTCAGTATCTTTCATGTCATTCAATCCATAGATTATGACTACATAGGGTATCATGCCACATCCAACTGAACCGACAAACATCGTGGCCCGGTTTTGAAAACAGGAAGTTGAAAAGCACTCATGATCTGTTCCGGGAACAGTAAAACTTGAGGAATAAATCTGCGTAATTTTTTCTGGCTGGCGGATAATTTGTAGGTTTATGGAACTTTTTCGGGAATGGTATGGGTAGTGAGTGCATAGATATGTGAGAAGCAGAAGGGACGAGTTGGGCATATCGGGATGGAATGGGTGGATATGCTTAATGGGTGATGAGAAAAATTGACGGTTGATATTTTTTAGGTAAGGATATGAACAAGTTACATCAGATTATAAAAAAAATGTTCCATATAAAGAAACTATCGTATCTTTGTGAATGCAAAAGTTTTCAAAACTCATAAAAGTTAAATTGCTGGATGAAGCAACTAGTTATTTCGATGAGATTGATGAAAAAATTAAAGCAAAATTCTTCAAATCCTTCGAAAAAGTAGAATCTGGCCATAAAGGTGATTGGTTCAAACATTTAGAAGATGAAATTTGGGAATTTAGAGAACGAGATTCATCCAAATTTTATAGAATTTTTGCATTTTGGGATTCGACTCTAGACAAACAAACCCTGATTGTAGGAACACATGGATTAGATAAGAAAACAAATAAAACACCAAGGCATGAAATTGAAAAAGCCAAACGAAGCATGAACAAATATTTTGAACAAAAAAAAGATAATTTATGAAACTCACAAGTGTTGAAGAATTAAAAGAAAGGCATTTGGGCAAAATCGGAACACCTAAGCGAGATAAGTATGAACAAGAGCTCAAAATTGAGTTGCTCGCTGAAGAAATAAAAGCTTTGAGAATTTCGAATAATTTAACTCAAGATCAATTGGGTGAATTAATTGGTGTGCAAAGAGCTCAAATCTCTAAGCTGGAAAACGGTAAATCAAATATAACTATAGGAACATTATTAAAAGTGATGAATGCTCTAAAAGCAAAAGTTAGTTTTAATGTAGAAAAAATAGGAGAAGTTCAAATGGTGTAAAATTAAAAACCTGATGTAACAACGCTCTGGACGTACAGACTTGCTATCGCTGCGTCCGTCGCCAGTGCTGGACCATTAGCCAAAAAGCTTAAAAAACAAAACTCCAGTACTTATGATTGAAAGATTTAATTATTTCACACATACATTCAAGTATCATTGAAGAAATATATATTTTTTTGAAGTTTAGAATATAGAAGAAATGATTGAATACATCGGAAGACCTCTATAAACTTGTCTATTGACTAAGAATTGACACCCCGGTTGACCGAAGTTGACCCCCCTTAACGATATATGAAAGGAACCATTGAAAGTGACGTGATTACATTAACAGAGTTGATTTTTGAACTGATGGTCACGAATGAAAAATAGAAGAACAGTGGCTATCAGATAAGCGTTCGTCGTGGTTGCAAACCAGGCGATGAACACAGTGATGAAACATTTTCGATCCGGTTTTTAGATATTTGATCAATTTAAACCGGATGGCTTGGGCAATGTCACCGGAATATACATTTTTAGTAACAATAACATTCATAACTTCTATTTTTGCTAAAAATTTAACCTTCAACCAAATGTACCTCCTTCCAAAATCCTTCTTCCTCAACACCGATGTCGTCAGCCTGGCCAGACAACTGATCGGAAAAATGATCAGGACGGAAGTGGACGGGCAAATGACCACCGCAATGATCACCGAAACGGAAGCCTATCAGGCGCCGGAAGATAAAGCAAGCCATGCGTATAATTTCAGGAGAACCAAAAGAACGCAAACCATGTTCCTGCGTGGTGGCCATGCCTATGTTTACCTCAACTACGGGATCCATCATCTGTTCAATATCGTCACCGGACCGGAAGGATTGCCGCATGCGGTCCTGATCAGAGCGATCATTCCTGTTGAAAATCAGGTGCTTCAATGCGAAAGAAGAAAACTGATTTCACCCGGCTGGCAAATTAAAGATTTTGACGGTCCGGGCAAAATAAGCCAGGCATTGGGTATAACCACAAGATGGGATGCCGTGGATCTGACTAACGAAAATGCTCCTGTGCAATTGCTGGATGCCGGGATCATGATTGAGCCCGATGCCATACTTGCCCGACCAAGGATCGGCATTCCCTATGCAGAGGAATATATCGGAAAACCCTGGCGGTTTACACTGGATCAGGCGATGAAGTTCAGCGCGCCGGGTATAATCTCAAACTCAGCAGGGGCATAACCCATAAATTCTCCGTCCACTTCCAGTCCGACGGTCGAATCACCTACAGGCTCTACCACTACACTCTTTGTATCAAATGTCTTTACCTCCGGCAATGCATCGAGGGTGCCGGTAAAAAACCTGTATGTGTTGAGCACCACCCTGATTTTGGAAAGTTTACGCACAAAAGTCAGGGC